>Ga0208113_1001035_pt1 | contig 13533 bp, 10 predicted proteins | sample Knorr_S7_td_NADW_FD_185598 | JGI IMG/M metagenome (GOLD analysis project Ga0208113, IMG submission 185598) | Marine microbial communities from Southern Atlantic Ocean transect - Knorr_S7_td_NADW_ad_2505m_LV_A (SPAdes) (version 2) | ecosystem: Environmental > Aquatic > Marine > Oceanic | place...
AAGCGGAATGGTTGATCTTCAGATTTCATTGCAGCCTCGCAATTTCATATCATCACCATTTGTGTCGGCATCAGGTTTGAAGGCACCATCTGCTTTCACAAATGTATTTGATGCAGTTTATCAGTTAAGGTAAAAGTTTCAGGAAAATCCATTATGAACAACTTCCCGAGATATTCTCCTTTCGGAAATTCATGTAATAGAGTGGGTAGGGCTTCCATTGCACACAGTCGCGTACACCATGCCGGTCGGTAAAATGGGATGTGCGGAACCATGTCTATAAGTATAAGGTTTTTAAAAGTGACATTTTGTACAAAATGTCACTTTTAAAAGTAAAACAATATATATGTTAGAATCAAACTATTTATTTTTTTTCTTTTTCCTTGACAAATTAATTTCTCCCTGATATTTTATGCGACCCCTCTCGATTCCGTATGAATCGGAAGTTTTGCTACCAATCTGCTACCAAATTTTCGACGGTGATCCTGACAAGGGTGTTGAAAAGTATTTTACAAAAGATTGGGCTTGTGGAGGGTTGTCTGACTGTGAAGAATTAGTGGGGGATAATCACACAGAAGATGATGTGAGTGATTTTGAAATGAGTTTTGGATAAGCGAAAAGATTTACCTCCGCTTATTCAAAACTCAATGGGTGAGTTCCACCGATTGGGAAAATTGTTCAATCCAGTCGTGACGTATTTTCCCTTTTGGCTCGTAAATATTCTCGTTGTTTCTGGATACAGGAACTTCTTTCAAACCAACTCCGGCCAACTGGGCACAACCGATGGCCGTCAATTCCGGCAGATTCGTCACACGGATGCACCGTCCCAAAACATCGGCCAGAAATTGACAAATGTAGGCATTGTTGGACAAACCTCCATCAACGGTGATTTCTTCGCCAATTGACACGCTTTTGTCCATCGCCAAAATTACTTCGGCAATGCGTAACGCCACACCTTCCAAAATGGCCTGAACCATGTCCAGCGGTTCAGTATCAAGTGACAGACCTTCGAACCCCGCACGCGCCTCACGCCGCCAATGTGGACACGCCAATCCGGAAAGTGCCGGAACAAAAATCAAACCTTGATCGATTGCCGGAGGTTTTTCAAAAGAATTGATTTCGTGGTATTCGGAAAAAAGGCCCAATGAACGCGCCCAGTTCACCGCCGAGGCGGCGTTATAAACTCCGCCGTCCAAGGCGAAAAGTGGTGCCTCGTCACCCAAGAGCCACGCCACTGTCGGCAGCAGGCCGTCGGGATTGTTCATCACCGGACGCGGCCCGTTGATGGCCAGTGCGAATGCTCCCGTGCCGAGGGTGATTTTAGCATCGCCCGGTTTGCGGCAACCATGACCGTAGAGCGCCGCCTGCTGATCCACCACGCTGGCACGAAGCGGGATTTTGCGGCCCTTCACATTCACCTCGCCAAACTCAGCTTGGGTGGCGAGGATCTTAGGCAATGTTTCCAGCGGTACGCCAAACAATTCACAAAGTTTCACATCCCACTCAAGGGTTTCCAAATTCATCAGCGATGTGCGTGAAGCGGTCGTCACATCCGTCACGCAATGGCCCACCAGATGTTGCTGGAAAAACGCATCCGTGGTTCCAAGTGTCAAACGCTTTTCACGCAGTAGTGTTTGTGCGTCGGATACATGCTCAACAATCCACGCCAACTTGGAGGCGGAAAAGTAAGGATCCAGCGGAAGTCCGGACAACGCCTTAACTCGCTCCTCATGCCCTTCCGCTTTCAAGCTTTCCGTCACGTTCGTGGTGCGGTAGTCTTGCCAAACGATGACCGGACTGATTGGCTCGCCTGTCTTTTTGTCCCACGCCAAACAGCTTTCTCCCTGATTATCAAGACCCAACGCATCAGCATTTTCCAGTGCATCGGCGCAAGCCAGCACGTTGTTGAGTAATTCTTGCGGGTCGTGTTCCACCCAGCCGGAATTGGGGAAGGATTGCTGATGCGTGAAAGAAGCGCAAACTTCCGCTTTTCCGTCGCACAACATCAAAGCTCGGGTACTGGTGGTTCCTTGATCGATGGCTCCGAATTTCATGTTTATCAGAATTCAATAATGTACAAAGAAATGATTTGCCAAAAAACCACAAGAACCAACAAGAACGCTTTGCGGTCAAACGGCTGCGTTCCCGAGAGCGAGACCGTCCCGTTTACCTTTTATGAAAACGGCAGATTTCCGGCTAAATCTTTGACGATGTTTTTTGCGGCGGCTCGTCCTTGACTCCAGCACTGACCCGCATTATCCACTGGATTCGGAAGGTTTCCGGCAACATAATAAATAGGAACTTTGGCTTGGTTGCAAGGAGGTTGCACAACATTCCCAGCTGCATAATAAACCGGATCAGAACAGCGTCCGAATTCATCGACATCCGGGCTGTTTGTTTCCGGATCGAGTGTGAGATGGCTGATACGGGCTAAGTTTGATTCCGGTGTGTATTGCCCCGTGAACAAAACTCCGTCACAAGCAATATCACGCACCTTCCCGTTTTTATCGGAAACTTGAACCGCTTCCACACGTTCGTTGCCTAAAATATTGACGATTTCAGTTTGCAAATATAACGGCACACCAAACCAGCGTGTCAGCTCATAAATCGGCCAACGCACACTTGGACGCAGTTTTTCTTCCAACATCGCAACGGGTTGAAAGCTTGCATCGCGACAAGTAAGCAATGCGGAAAAACTCACTATTTCCGTGCCAACCACAACGGGACGACGGAACGGAATCCGGTTTTTCAAATAAACCATCGACTGAAGTGCGCCGGTGGTGCAGATGCCCAATGCACGGTTACCGGAAACCAAGCGGGCTGAGCGTGGAGTTTCCCGGATTCCTGTGGCGAGCAGAACGCGCTTTGCCGTCAGTTTTCTTGAACCTGCGGGTGAGACGATGCTGAGTTCTCCCCCTGATCCCAGCATTGTCACTGTGGTTTTCAGCGCGATGTTCACCCCGGCACTTTGAGCCGTTTCAACCAGTTTTTTTGCATAAGCAGGACCGGTCAGCACACGCTGATATTCGCGTATGCCAAACGGCGGATGTCCGCAATGACGCGGAATGCCACCGGCTTCGGCTTCGCGCTCCAAGACAACGATCCGTTGGATCCCGGATTTCTTCAGCATTGTTGCCGCAGAAAGCCCGGATGGTCCTGCGCCGATGATTGCGACATCGCAGCTTTCTTGTTCTATGATGTCAGTCATTGATCGTCCCAACGGCAAGTGGCTCGGCGAATTTCCCTTCGGTCAGTTCGGCAAGACTCGCTGAACAATAGAAGCCTTGACAGCGTCCCATGGTCGCACGGGTACGCCGTTTCAGTCCCTCAAAATGTCCGGCAGACAACGGACCCTCCAGTGCGGCGCTGATTTCGCGTTGAGTTACCATTTCACAGTGACAAACGATTTCACCATATCCAGGAGTTTGCCAGTCTCGCGGAAGATGTTCGGCAAGATTGGGAACACGCGGTACGGAGGGATTGGGGATGGCGCAAAAATCTGCCCCTTGATTTGTAAGCAACTGATGGACATGCCGGGCGAGACCAAGTGCCGATGTCAGCCCGGTAGATCGGATTCCGCCGAGGGTTATCCAGTGACGGTCGGAATCTTCGATGATCCGGTATTCTTTTTTTTCGGTGGCCGCTCGAATGCCCGCATAAGTTGCGGTTACTGGAATATTAGCGAGGGCGGGAACTTTTTTTATGGCCTGGGCATGAAGCACTTTCAAGTTTGCTTTGTCAACTGAAGCATCATCTCTGCTTTCCTGTTCCTCTGCGGTAGGGCCTACGACAACGTTTCCAAAAATAGTCGGAAAGATCACAATGCCTCTTGTGCGTTCGGTGGGTACAGGATAAATAATAGAACGTATCAATGAATTGGCCACTTTGTCAAACACCACAAACTGACCTTTGCGTGGCTTGATCGTGAATTCGGTTTTGCTGAGTACATCATGATCAAGGAGGTCTCCGTAGAGTCCGGCGCTATTGATGACATAATCGGCTCGTATTTTTCCATGTTTGGTCTGAAGCAACCATCTGGAACCATCGAAATCACCGCTGATTACCTCCACGTTAAAAATTGCTTTTCCGCCATTTTCAATGGCCTGTAACAGATACGCAAGTGGTGCTGACCAAGGGTCAATGACGTACTCGCGTGGAACTGCGATGACGGCCCGAATGTTTCCGGAAAGATTGGGCTCGAGCTTGAGAACCTCAGACCGACTCAGTAAACGCATATCCTCTACGCCGTTGTGATGCGCTTTCTCCAGTATTCCCGGGAATAGCTCCTCCTCTTCTGCTGTCCAAGCAGCAATCAATGCGCCGGACTTGAGAACTGGCAGATTGAGGCTTTTGCGGATTTCAAGATATTCGTCATATCCATTCCGTACACATTCCAGTTCTAAGGAACCTTCGGGCGTATCGAATCCTGTGTGGAGAATTGCACTGTTGCCCTTACTCGCACCGCCAAGAATGTCCGCTCCCTTCTCAACCAGAACGGCGGAAGCCCCTTCCAAGACCATTCGACGAGCGACAGCACAGCCGACGACTCCCCCTCCTATGATCGCAACATCAGCATCTGCAAGCAACGAATTGTTGTCCGTTTCAGCATCATGCGCTTTTGATTTTTTATTATATTGTTGTTCGTTCATGACCGAATGGTATCTTAAAATAACCGGACAAACAACTATAATTTGAAACGGGCAGGATTATTGATAATTTTTGTGGATAAGATGTGGTGTGTGTGGAAAAAGGATGGATTTTGCCTTGCGGTCTGCTATTAACAGTCACTGATAATGTTTACGTTAGCTTCTAGCTAGGGTTTTATTATTCTGTCTGGAGGAGGCTGTTCACACATGAGATTGGTTATCCGGTCGAGGCCACAGACTTTAAATGAAGCAATTCGTTCAAATTTTAAACTATCGACGAAAATGGTCAAAGATTCGGTTTGGTTGAGCATGGCTTGAGCGACCTGAGCTTCGTCGATATTGAAGTCCATCACTCTGGTTCTGGAGTCGAGTGTGCCGATGGTCAGGATTGCATGATGCGCACGAAAGGAACGAATCTGCAAAATCGCAATACTGCCAACGGTTTGCCTGTTATCGCCGTGGAAGGAGTCACTAACCTCAACTGTAGAAGAAAGACGAAAGGACGTCGTTCATCGCTGCGTACGTGGCCGTTCGAAATCGTTATATAAGCCGGTCAGTGTGCGATCCGCATAGGCCATGCGCCACGACAACATCTTTTGCGCATACTCGGCGAGAACCTCGGCGTGGCCCGGATCGCCGGCCAGGTTGGCAAGCTCGTTGGGATCGGCCGCGATATCGTAGAGCAGCGGCGGCAAGGCGGTGAAATGGACGTACTTGTAGCGCCGGTCGCGCAGGACGCAGAGCGAACAGGCATCCAAACGCAAGCCCATCTCCTGCTCGGGTTTGCCGTTCAGTACATCTCGGAAGTCGATCTCCCAGTGCACTTCCTGACGCCAGTCGTCGGGCGCGTCGCCGGTCAGGAAGGGCGTGAGCGAGCGCCCATCGCATTGCAGCGGCACCTCGCAACCCAGCATAACGAGGATCGTCGGCATGACGTCGATGTTTTCGGTGAAGGCCTCGACGACCCGCCCGCGCCCTTCTTCAGCGAAAGAACCCGGCGCGCGGATGATCAGTGGAATCTGGACGCTCTGATCGAAATGACTCCCCTTGCCGAGCACCCAGTGGTCCCAGAGCTGTTCTCCATGGTCGCTGGCGAATACGATCATGGTGTTGTCGTATTCGCCACTCGCCTTGAGCGCGGCTATAATGCGGCCGATGTTGTGATCGACCTCGGAGATCAGCCCGTAGTAAGTCGCGCGCAACTGGCGCATCGCGGGCTCGACGTTGGGGTGCGTTGTCGGGTCAAGGCCCTCGTGCCCGAGATGGTGACGCTGCATGTAGGCTGCATAGGGATGTGATTCCGCTTCAGACTCCGGCGTGCTGGCGCGCCGGAACTCTGGCACTTCGTCGGGATGATACATGGCGTTGTAAGGCTCGGGCGCGATGAACGGCGGATGCGGACGCAACAAACTGAGGTGGAGAAACCACGGCGACCGGGTCGGCATGGTCATGGCCTCGATGGAGCGGTCAACCATGAACGCCGTATCACTGTCCTCGGCGCGAAAGATCGGCGGCGCGTAGGTCGGGCCGCGCTCTTCCGCTCCCGGATAGTCGGGGACCGGGTCGTAGATGGTCCGGCCGCACCCGGGTATTTCGTACCCCTTCGTAGCGAGATCCCGCAACCAAGGCGCGGCCCCGCTCATCCCGCCCTCGCTACCCGGGACAAACTGAACGAAGCCGGGCATGACGTTGCTGTATCGCTCTCTCGACGAATCCAGTTCCGGCAGGACGCGTGGGTCGTAGGTCGTGTCGGTATAACCGATCAGGCCGGGTTCGTAACCCAGCTTGCGGGCTTCCAGGCCGATGTTGGAGAAACGAGCGTCGAGCGGCGTGCCGTTGCACACCGAACGATGGTTCATCATGTACATGCCGGTGAGCAGGGACGCGCGGCTCGGGCCGCAGGGCACGCATTGGGCATAGTGGTTGCGAAACAGCACGCCATCGGCGGCGAGCGCGTCGAGGTGCGGTGTTTTGAGCACCGGATGTCCGAGGGTCGAGAGGCATTCCGCGCGCCACTGATCGGCGGTGATGAGCAGTATGTTGATCGATTTGGTCATGATGCCCTAGTTTCTGTACTTATCGATGCTCCGTGTTCGAGTGCACCCTTGAGAGTCAATTCTCCAGCATGATGACAGGCTACCAGGTGACCCGACTCGCCCTCTTTCAGCGCTGGCGACGATTCCCGGCAGATCTGCGTCACATACTGGCAGCGGGTGTTGAACCGGCAACCGTCGGGCGGATTGGTCGGGCTCGGCCGCTCACCGGTCAAAAACACCGGCTGCATCACCTGACTGGGGTCGGCTTCGGGAATCGCCGACATCAGGGCCTCGGTGTAGGGATGCTTCGGCGTATAATACAGTTTCTCGGTAGTTGCTATTTCAACGATCTGGCCCAGGTACATCACCGCAACCCGGTCGCAGGCATAAGCGACTGCCGCGAGATCGTGGGCGATGAACAGGTAAGTCAGGTTGAGCTGCACCTGCAGGTCGGTGAGAAGATTGAGGATCTGCGCCTGGATCGAGACGTCGAGCGCCGAAACCGCCTCATCGCAGACGATGAACTCCGGATGCAGGATCAAAGCCCTGGCGATGGCGATCCGCTGCCTCTGGCCGCCGCTGAACGCATGGGGGAAGCGGCTGAGATGGGCCACATTGAGGCCGCAGCGCTGCGCCATGTCGACGACGCGGTCATTCAGTGCGGTTCCCTTGGCCATCTTGTTGGCGATCAGCGGCTCGCCGATCACATCGCGCACAGTCATGCGGGGATTGAGCGACGAGTAGGGGTCCTGGAAGATCATCTGCATGTGCCGCCACATGGCCCGCAACCCGTTGCGGTCTAACCCCATGATATCGACGCTGGTGTCGTTATGTTCGTAGACGATCTGGCCGCTGGTCGGCTCGAGGGCGCGCAACACGGCACGTCCCAAGGTCGTTTTGCCCGAACCGCTTTCCCCAACTAGCCCCAGGGTCTCGCCGCGCTGGATTTCGAAACTTACACCATCTACCGCTCTGACGTAGGCAGTCTGGCGGCCGAAAAACCCGGCCTTGCCGATTGGGAAATCCACCTTGATATCGGTTACCTTGAGCAGTCGGCTCATGACGCGACCTCCTCGCCCGCCGTCTGGTACAGGAAGCAATGGACTTCATGTATGGGGGAAAGCTGGGTCAGCGGTGGAAATTGGTCGTCGCAGAGCCCCGGCTTGAACGAATCACAGCGCGGATGGAAAGCACAGCCCGGGGGACGTTCAAACAGACTGGGGACCGAGCCACGGATCGAGGCCAACTGACGCCGGGCGCTCAAATCGCCAAGTCGGGGAATGGCGCTTAACAGCCTGACGGTGTAGGGGTGCTGAGGGTTTTTGAAGATCTCACCAACCGGTCCCTTCTCGACGATCTTGCCCATGTACATGATGGCAACGTCATCGGCGATCTGGGCGACGACGCCAAGATCATGAGTGATGAAGATCATCGACATCCCGTCATCGGCCTTGAGGCGGCGCATGATCTCGAGAATCTGGGCTTGTATGGTGACGTCGAGAGCCGTCGTCGGTTCGTCGGCGATGAGCACCGATGGATTGCAGGCCAAGGCTTTTGCGATCATACCGCGTTGGCGCATGCCGCCCGAGAACTCGTACGGAAATTGATCGACCGCGCGGGCGGGATCGGGAATGCCCACCTTGTCGAGCAGATCGATGGAAAGGGCGCGCGCTTCGGCCTTGGTGGCCTTGAGATGCAACCGGATCACCTCGCCGATCTGATTGCCGATGGTGTGAAGCAGGGAAAACGAGCTCATCGGCTCCTGAAAAATCATGGCGATGTGGTTGCCGCGAATGTTTCGGATTGCCTTACACTCCGCGGGCATAGATGCCAGATCGACGGTAGATTGCGTATCGGGATCTCTGAAGTTGATTTGGCCGGACGAGATGCGCAACTCGCGTGGAAGCAGGCGGAGAAGCGCCTGCGAGGTTAAGCTTTTGCCGCAGCCCGACTCCCCGACCAGGGCAAGCACCTTGCCGGCGGAAAGCTTGAAATCGATCCCCTGGACGACCGGAATGTCCTCGCCGTCGAAATCGAGAGTGATGTGGAGGTCGCGAACGTCGAGAAGAACATCATTTTGCATGCTGGTATCTTACTTGGAGTAGGGGTCGGCGGCATCGCGCATGCCGTCACCAACGAAGTTAAAGGCAAGCACCGCCAAAACGACGAACAACCCTGGAATCAGTAACCAGGGCATGTGGGCGATCGATCGTACGTTCTGCGCCGCGTACAACAGTACGCCCCAGCTTTCCACGGGATCGCGCAGGCCCAGGCCCAGGAAGCTGAGCGAGGTTTCGGCAAGCAGGATTTCGGGGAACGCAATGGTCACATCGACGATCATGTAACTCATGAACGACGGCAACAAGTGGCGCAGGATAATTCTCATGTCGGTGCAACCGGACAACCGCGCCGCCAGGGTGAAGTCCTCCTCGCGCAGGGCCAGCAGTTTGCTTCGCACGGTCCGCGCCAAGTGCGTCCAGCCAATCAGGGCGAGAATAAAGGTGATCGCCAGGTAGACCTGAAACGAGGTCCACTCCCTGGGCAGCGTTGCGCTCAACGCCAGCCACAGCGGCAGGGTGGGCACCGAGCGGATAAATTCGATCAATCGCATGATTAAATTGTCAATCATGCCGCCGAAGTAACCTGCGATTCCGCCGATTATGGCGCCCAGAATGAAGGCGAAGGCTACCCCAACAAGTCCCACCGACAGCGAAACCCGCGTCGCGTGCAGGGTTCGCGTGAACACATCGCGTCCCAAGTTGTCGGTCCCGAAAAGATGAACAAACCCGCCTTCGGCAGCGATCAGGTGGATATCGGTGTCGATCAAACCCCAGAACTTGTAGGCGCTGCCACGAACGAAGAATTGGATCGGCCAGAATTTAGTTTCGTCAATAACCGAAAGTTTCCGCAAGGTTACCGGATCACGCTTGGTGGTCCGGGCATAGACAAATGGCCGGGGGTGGAAATTCCACTCGGCATCAAAAAAATGAATGCCCATGGGACCGCTGGCCAGGTACTTATTGTTGCGCTCGGATGGAACAACCGGACTGAGGAACTCGGCGAAGACCGCCGAAAAGACAAGTACCGCAAGCATGGTCATGCCGACCAGCGCCATGTGGTGCTTTTTGTACTTCCACCACATGAGCTGCCACTGTGTCGCCACCTCGGGGCGTCTGAGACGTCCCTTGCGCAGGGCTATGGCTTGCACGGTTGTCGTCATATCAGGCTTGCCCTTCCATTCGGATGCGCGGGTCGAGGAGGACCAGCAAAAGGTCCGATATGAAAGTGCCGATGATGGTGAACGCGCAGTAGATAAGAACCATACCGCCGGCCAGATACATGTCCTGGTTCAACAACGCGTGGAGGAATAGGGGCCCGGTATCAGGAAGCGACATCACGACGCCGACGATGGGCGCTCCGGAAATAACATAGGTGAGCCGCCAACCAAGGGTGGCGACGATCGGGTTGAGTGCCATGCGTACGGGGTATTTGAGCAACAGGCGTATGGGCGAAAGCCCACCGGCGCGGGCCGCCATTACGTACATCTTATCGAGTTCGTCCAGGGTCGACGCCCGTATGGTCCGAATCAGGTAAGCGGTACCGGCGGTGCCGAGGACGACCACGGGCACCCACAGATGTTCCGCGAGGTTCACCACCCTCGGCCAACTCCACGGTGCATCCTGATACTCGGGCGAAAACAGTCCCCCGACGCTCTGCCCAAACCATTGCTGACCCAGATACATGAGGATCAACGCAAGCAGGAAGTTGGGTATCGCCAACCCAACATAGCCGACCGTGGAAAAGATATGATCGGTCACCGAATATTGCCGCACTGCCGAGTATATGCCGATCGGAATTGCCAAACCGTACATCAGGATCAATGTCGAGAAGGCCAGCAACAGAGTGAGCGGAAGGCGTTCGGCAATCAGGTCGGAGACGGGCCGCCGCCATTCCCACGAATACCCCATGTCGCCTTCGAGAACCATATTGGATATCCATTTCCCGTACTGAATATACCATGGCTTATCGATACCCAGACGGCGGCGTATCTCATCAAGCTCCTCAACTTTGATGGGTGCGCCGGCCTGCTGTCGCTTGTTGGCGTAGGAGTCGGCGAAATCGCCTGGCGGTAGCTGGATCAGAACGAAGGCAACCATCGAGACGGCGGCCAACGTCAAGATCATGTACACAAAACGATTTATAACAAATCTTATCATCAACGACTCTAAGTATTTGTTATCTAATATTTACTACGTTTCATCATCGATAGGGAATGCTGTTGTCCGCTTGAGCCATTTATTTTTATGTGTCATAACAAAAGGTGTCGGAGGCGGAACCTGTCCGCCTCCAACGATATTTGATGTGACTTATTTAAAGTACCACTGATCTGCCCGATACGGATAGTCATAACCATAATTGAAATGGCTGACATTCCATCCCTCGGGGATGTTGGTAATTTTATTCGTCACGACAAGCGGTCTAGGAAGACTGCCCATCGTTCCGATAATCACCAGGTTCTCAAGGTTGATCTTCACCATTTCAGTTCCGATCTCCATGTACTGTTTGCTGCCCGGAAGAACTGTTTTCCATACTTCTGAAAGCTCGAACAAACGTTTGGCCCATGCGGGTGGTTCTTCGCCTGAAGCCCCGTTTGATGCAACCCAGTCACGCCACGGAACACCAACCAACGGACCAATGTCGCTGTAGGGTGGAATATAGACGTCGATTTGACTGATCATGGTCGGCTCGTAAGGAACATCCCATTCCATGTTGATGTCACTGGTGCTGTTGGATGCTTTCTCACGCATCAGCTGGGTTGTCACTTCCTTGACGGTGACATTGATGCCAACCTTTTTCCAATAGTCAGAAACCAGGGTCGCGAACTCAGCGGAGCTGTGTTGCGCCGTAAATTCCCAAAGCAGGGTGAACGGCTTTCCATCGGGTCCCGTACGTTTGCCGTCGGAACCCATCTTCATGCCCATATCGTCGAGCAAAACCTTTGCCCCTGCAGGGTCGTGAGCAATCAAATAGTTACGGTTCGCATCGGTTACGAACGGCACACCGATAGGGACGGCCTGCTCAGGTTTGCCAAGTCCAAACCATAGAACTTCGTTCAACTCATTTCGGTTGATCGCCAGCGACATTGCTTTTCTGAACCGCAAATCGCTGTAAACAGCCCGCAAACTGGGGTCCTTGATTGTCTGATTGAAAACGATATAAGGGCCGTAGGCTCCTGACGGACGTTTAACAGTATAACCGCCCTTGGCTTCACCCTCTTTCAGGACGGGGAAATTATTGAGAGCCATCGTCTGCGTCTTCACATCGACTTCACCATTGAGTATCGAAAGAACAAACAATTCCTGATCGAGGAAGCGTTCGTGATGGCGGTCAATATAGGGCAACTGATTGCCTGCGGTATCGACCTTGAAGTAATAGGGATTGGCAATGAACTGCCGACGCTGTGTATTGGTTACAAGCTCGACGAGGTGACTTTCGAGAGTCGGCCGGGTCAGCGCGTGTGCTGTGATGTTCTCTGCGTCTTTCCACTTGTGCCAAATCAGCCCGAATCGCTGAACCCAACCTTCATGACCTGCCGCTTTCGCCTCGGCGTCCGCCTTCGGGTTGTATTTGGGAAGATAAGGCATGTAATGATGTTTGGGCGCGTAGGCGGCAAAATACGACCCGCCGGTTGCCAGAAAGTGCAGCAGGCCGGGATAAGGTGCGGCGAAATCGAACCGGAAATTCTGTGCGTCAATCTTCGTAACTTCAACCGGCTTGCCGCCAACCATCCAGACCGACGGTACCACCTTATGGAGGTCTTTGTTCATGATGATGTCATTAATATAGAAAACGACGTCATCGGCGGTAAAAGGTTCGCCATCCGACCACTTGTGGCCCTTCCGCAACGTCATGGTGATGGAACTTAAATCGTCGTTCCATTTCCAGGACTTGGCGACGTTGGGAACCAACGTCTGCAGATCGTCACTAATTCGAACAAGGTTAACCTGACGCCAACTCAGAATTTCGGACGTTCCTGACTCCAGTGCCTTGGCCAGACCGCGCAACATGCCGCCGTATTTGCCGCAATCCTTGTACGGCAGGTAGATCAAGGCGTCTTCCGGAACCCGCATTGCGACCGGCGGAAGCTTGCCGGTCTTGACCTGATCGGCGAATAACGGGTTACTTTTGAGCGCCAGCTTTTTGCCAATTTGCTTTTCGTAGTCGGGCAAATCGAGCTGGTAGGGCTGTGAGCTATTGATGCCCTGCGGATCGGCCACGCTGGGGCAACTCGATGCCAACCCGACACCCGGATCGGAAATTGTGAAGAGCAAAACGGCGCCCAACGTGGCACCTGAAATGGTTCTGCCTGACGGCAGGAATTCTGAATACAGCAACTGAACCTCCTTGATTAGTGATTAGTGATTAGCTCTTAGCCTGATTGGCTAAGATTATTAGTACCTTATAACAGTAATATGCCAATGTCAAGAAAGAATGCTAAAATTAATGAGTCCTGCTAATGTTTTATATCTAACTAACTAATAATATTATATTTAAAATTAATGAGTATTATTATTCGACATATAATTATATTTTTTGTACATATTTTTTGATTAAGGGCATCTCTAATAACTCTTTTTCAGTTAAAACGTCTTGAAAATCTATTGTATTATGGTATAGTTTTTAAATGTAATAAATAATAAAATCAATGACTAACACGAACATATAGAAGTTCCATGATGGAATTTTTTGATTTTGAATTTAAAATGGATGACATTAAGAAACATCAACCCCCTTTGCAAAAACTCAATAAGGTAATAGATTGGGAGATCTTTCGTCCCATATTAGAATCAGAA
>Ga0208113_1001038_pt1 | contig 13529 bp, 13 predicted proteins | sample Knorr_S7_td_NADW_FD_185598 | JGI IMG/M metagenome (GOLD analysis project Ga0208113, IMG submission 185598) | Marine microbial communities from Southern Atlantic Ocean transect - Knorr_S7_td_NADW_ad_2505m_LV_A (SPAdes) (version 2) | ecosystem: Environmental > Aquatic > Marine > Oceanic | place...
GGCCATGACGTCCCTGTAATCGTAGACGCCGCTTCGTTCGTGCCTCCCAGGGCAAATTTGAAGCGGTTTATAGCCCAAGGGGCCGACATGGTGCAATACAGCGGCGGGAAGGGCGTTCGCGGCCCTCAGGGAACAGGTATCCTCTGCGGACGGGCCGACCTCATCGAAGCCGCCTTCGCCAACGCCAGCCCTCATCAGTTCATAGGCAGGGGCATGAAGGTTTCAAAGGAAAATATCATCGGCCTCGTCGAGGCTGTGCAAATCTTTGTCGAGGAAGACGAAGAAGCAGAGACTAAGCGTTACAACGAGATGTGCCAGCAGGTCGTCGATGCTCTAATTGAGGTTCCGGGATTGGAGGCCACAGTAGAGCATGACGATTACAACTACCTCGTCCCTCATGCTCTGCTGACGTTCACAACGGAGTGGCGCGGCCCATCCAGAGATGATGTGTTTGACGCGATGGTGGACGGAGACCCGCCGATCTACTTGTCGAACATCAACAACCCTGACGAGTTGGCGGTTGACCCGCTGAACCTAGACGACGAAGAGTTGGAGATCGTGATTCGCCGCCTCCATGAGGTGTTGCTCGACTGACGGTATCTGAAAGCCATCGGAACATTAGAGAGGAACTGTAGGCTGAGGCTCACCGTTCCTCTTTTGCCACCTCTGAGTATCGAGAGCAACTCACAAGGTGGTCGTTAACCAACCCCAAAGCCTGCATCGCTGCATAGATAATTGTCGAACCTACGAAACTGAACCCTCGGTTCTTGAGGTTCGTGCTCAGTGCGTCAGACACATCAGTCTTGGCCGGTATCTGGTCATCCGAAATCCACGAATTGACAGTGGGCTGGCCGTCCACAAAACTCCACAAGTATGCGTCAAAGCTGCCGAACTCTTCCTGCACCGCCAGAAAAGCCTTGGCGTTTCGGATGGCGGACGCTATCTTCAGACGGTTTCGCACGATTCCGGCGTCCTGGCGCAATTCTTCGGCCTTTTCGTCGTCGTAATAAGCGACGATGTTTGGGTCGAAGTTATCGAACGCGCTGCGATAGCCTTCGCGCTTTTTCAGAATCGTCTCCCAGCTCAAACCCGCCTGGGCGCCATCCAGAATCAAAGCTTCAAATAACGTCCGATCATCGTGAACAGGCACCCCCCATTCCTCGTCGTGGTACTTCTTCAATATGTCACTGCCTGCCCAGCCGCAAGATTGTTCCATGACTTAATTCTCCACATTAATTCTGCTACACATGCGGACGATTCCCTCGTATAATTATGCTGCCTGTACCCTCACGGGGCAAGGAAACAGGCAAATGTTGGGAACAAATGTTCCCACGCACTAATATACTCTTTATCGAGGTGCGCAGTGAAGTATGACTACATCGTAATTGGGGCGGGTTCCGCCGGTGCTATTATCGCCACTCGCCTGACCGAATACCCATCCAAGTCAGTTCTGCTCTTGGAGGCAGGGCCAGATTACGCTGATCTGGAAAGCCTCCCGGATGAAGTTCGGTACGGAAACGCCATCGCCACCTCCATTATGACCAGCGATCACAACTGGCAGTTCACCGGCAGGGCCACCGACGAAGCCGAACCTATGCTTGTTCCAAGAGGAAAGATCACGGGCGGCTCTAGCGCCATAAACGCCCAGATTTTCCTGCGCGGCGACCCCGGCGACTACGACAACTGGGCCGAGTGGGGAAACGACCGATGGAGCTTCGAGAAGTCCCTGCCGTTCTTCCGAAAACTGGAGACCGACACCAACTACTCAGATGACTTTCACGGGACGGACGGGCCGATAATCGCGCACCGGTTCCAACCAGATGCGTGGTTGGACTCCTCTAAGGCATTTTATCAGGCGTGTCTCGACTACGGATTTCAGGATACCCCCGATCACAACAACCCGGACTCCACAGGCGTCGGGCCGTTGCCTCTTAACAACCCGAATGGCATCCGCTGGAGCACCAACCTTGGCTATCTCAGTTTGTCCCGTCATCGTCTCAACCTGACGATGCGGCCCGATTGCGTCGTCCATCGAATCGAGTTCGACGGCAATCGGGCAACCAGCGTGGTCGTGGAGAGCGGCGGCGAGGTTTTCACAGTGGAAGCCAAAGAAATAATTCTCAGCGCCGGCGCTGTCGGCTCTCCCCAGATTCTGATGCTATCCGGCGTAGGGCCAGCCGATCACCTGAACGAAGTCGGGATTCCCGTGGTCAAGAACGCTCCCGGAGTGGGCCAGAATCTGCGAGATCATCCCCTCGCCTACATCTCTTGGAAGACCAAACCCGCCCACGAGCTCGACCCCAATGACCCGAGGCTTCAGTTCGCCTTGCGCTACACCGCGGAAGGCTCCGAGTTCAAGAACGACATGATCGTTTACATGAACACGTTCGCCACCGAGCGTGTCAATCGCGGCGGCAATCGCATGGATCCAACGGGTATCCGAATGATTCTGGGTCTGGACCTGGAAGTAGGCTCAGGCCAGCTTAAGCTAGCATCTTCCGACCCCCACGCTGAGCCGATTCTCGACTACAACTACTTCGAAGAGGAATTTGACCTTTCCAGAATGCGGGATGGCGTCAGGATGTGCGTTACGCTGGGCGAAAACGAGTCGTGGAACGACATAATCGAAAGCCGCATCGATCCGCCAGACGATGCTCTGGAATCGGACGACGCGCTGACCGACTGGCTGAAGAGAGAGGTCACCACCGGCCACCACATTTCCTGCACCGCCAAGATGGGTCCAGCAACCGACCCGATGGCAGTCGTGTCTCAAATCGGCAAGGTACACGGGCTTGAGGGCTTGCGGGTGGCCGACGCTTCGATCATGCCGGACTGCGTGCGTTCCAACATTAACGTAACAGTAATGATGATCGGAGAACGCATCGCCGACATGATCATACACGGAGAATAGTTGCCGCCTGCCGAGGAGACTGCCTTGAAATACACTCATATCGTTGTCGGCGCAGGCTCAGCCGGCGCCGCGCTGGCCACCCGACTCTCCGAAGACCCAGAGCGTTCTGTCCTGCTTCTGGAGGCCGGGCCAGATTACCCGGACTTGGAGACGATGCCGGTTGACTTGAAGTTCGGTTGGGGCACCGGAGCGGACTTCGTCGTGGAGGATGAGCATAACTGGAAGTACACCGCCAAATCCACCGCCAAGGGACCGACTATGGATGTTCCCAGAGGCAAAGTGACCGGCGGCACCAGCGCCATCAACGGTCAGGTGTTCCTTCGCGCAATACCGGAAGATTTCGAATACTGGGTGTCGATGGGCAACGACGAGTGGTCTTACGAACAGGTGCTGCCCTACTACCGAAAACTGGAGACCGACACCGATTTCTCTGACGATTTTCACGGCACCGAAGGGCCCATCATCGTTCGCCGTCATCCACTGGATGAACTGCAACCAGACCAGGCGGCGTTCTACAACGCTTGTGTCGCGGCAGGTTACGCCGAAAATCCCGATCACAACCACCCCGATGCGACCGGCGTTGGCCCGTACCCTCTGAATAACCCAGAAGGCATCCGCTGGAGCACAGCTATCGGATTCCTGAGCATGGCTCGTCATCGCATCAATCTGACAATCCGGCCCAACTGCACGACGCGCCGAGTGTTGTTCGACGACACCCGAGCTACTGGCGTAGAGGTTGAGAGCGGTGGAGAGAGCTTCGTGGTCAACGGCGATGAGATCATCTTGAGCGCGGGGCCTATTGGCTCGCCTCATCTGCTAATGCTCTCTGGCATCGGTCCTGCCGATCAACTGGCAGAACACGGGATTTCGCTGGTGAAAGACGTTCCGGGAGTTGGCCAGAACCTGCGAGACCACCCCACGGTCCACGTCTCCTGGAGGGCCCAACCAGACGTTCCGGCACCGCCCCAGGAGGTCGGTCCTCAGAAAGTTGCCCTCCGGTACACTGCTCCAGGTTCTGACATTAAGAACGACATGATAAAGGTCATGCGCTTCCGAAAAATCGACCGCCTTCTGGTCATGAGCGTCGGACTGTACCTCGCGCTGGGCAAAGGCGAGTTGAAACTCCAGTCTCCAGACCCGGATGTTCAACCATCGCTCGATTACAACTATCTTCAGGAGCCGGAGGACCGACGACGCCTGCGTGAAGGCGTTCGTTTGTGCCTGGAACTCGTCGATATGAAAGAGTTTGAAAAAGTCGTTGGCGAGCGAGTCAACCCGGATGACGCTGCCCTGGCATCCGATAACGCATTAGACGAGTGGTTGATGCGCTCCGTCAGCACGATGCACCACATTTCATGCACAGCCAAGATGGGCCCAGACTCGGACCCGATGGCGGTTGTCGATCAGCACGGGCGTGTCAAGGGAGTGCAGAGTCTCCGTGTCGTAGACGGCTCCATAATGCCCGATTGCACAAGGGCAAACACCAATGTTCCCATCATGATGATGGCAGAGCGGATCGCTGACTTTATCAAGGCCGGGGAGTAGTCAGGAGGCGACGGTCTAGACGATTTTAAGTCAACTACAATCCGAACTTTTTTGCTTCGTCGTAGAATATTATGTACGAAGGAGCAGTGTTAAATGAACGTGAAATTAAAGGGTTTCTTTATCGCGGTGGGAATAGCGACGGTGGCGATTCTCGGAATCGCATGCTCAAGCGCGCCAGACGCTCCCTCCCAGCCCGAACCGACGCCAGCGCAACCTCACTGCTGAAAAGTTGGAAATGCCGACTCCCATGCCAACCCTCGCGCCTGTGGCGGTCAAGGCGAGCGCGCCGGGCTATAAATCGACCCCGCTTCCAACTCCTGAATCTCAGATCTATGATGCCACGCAAATAATTTACGAGCTGTTCCCGGGCTTCTCACTGGTGTCGCCTCGGATTGATGACGTGCTAGACGAAATTCGCGCCAACAAAGACCACCCCGAAGTTCCGGTGATGGTTGAAATTCTCCGGTATATGCCTTCGAGAAACTCTAGAGACAAGAGCGGATCGGCGCTTCGAGAAGTGACTGGCCAAACGTTCGAGAGCGACGACTGGTCCGGTTGGATGGAGTGGCTTGGCAAAAATCGGGGGAACTACCAGCCTCATGAGGGCTATGTCGATTGGAAAGCTGGGCTGATGGCGGCCCTCGACCCACGGTTCGTGCTGTTCCTAAGGCCGGCCAGAGAATTTTCGCGAATCGATCTTACCGAAGTTGTTTGGGGAGGCGTTCTATCCGATGGAATCCCCGACCTACGCAACCCCAACTTTCTGAGTCCTCAAGAGGGGGATTATCTGAACGAGTCTGACCGCGTTTTCGACGTGACCATAAACGGTGATGGTCAAGCGTATCCCCTGAGAATCGTGAACGCTCACGAAATGGTGAACGACACCCTGGGAGGCGAACCAATCTCGCTGATGTGGTGAACGCTCTGTGGCACCGGAATCGTGTATTCCGCTAAAATCGAGGGCGAGCCTACAACCTTCGGAACCTCCGGACTTCTGTATCGGTCCAACAAGCTAATGTACGATCGAGCGACGAACACGCTCTGGGGTTCCCTGATCGGCGAACTGGCCCAGCGTGAAATAAAACTGGATTTTCCCCTGTTGAACTGACCACCTGGGTAAAATGGTTGAACGAGCATCCTGACACAAAAGTGTTGTCGCGAAAAACCGGATACTACTCCGAGAGATTTTACGAGCCAGAAACCGACTCTGACTCGATTTGTTACAACTACCGAGTCAGCATGGAGTCGATGTTCCCTGGTTGGGATCGTGACGACCGTCTGGACACCAAAGACGAAGTTTTGGGGTTCAGCGCTGACGACAGCCATAAAGCGTATCCGGTGGCGACTCTTCGAGAACTCCGCGTCTTGAACGACACGGTTAGCGATCGGAACATCGTAATAATCTCGTCGGGCAGCTCGTCCAAGGTCCGTGTCTATGATAGCGGAGGCAATGAGTTCAGTCTGCCGCCCGAAATCGTAGATGACGACGGGTTTCCGATGGTGCTCCTTGGCTAGAACGGGATTGAGTGGTCTGTGACGCAACACGCTCTGGAATCGGAAGTAGACCAGAAAACCGATCTCCTCCGCTTGCCTTCACACTTGTCATTCTGGTTCGGATGGTTCACCTGCCATCTTGACACCGAACTGTTCGAGAGCGAGGTAAACCCAGCCTAAATGGTTCTCAGCGCAGGCAGGGACAGCTCAGCGGTGATGTCGTTGAACCACTGGATGACCTCGCGATGAAGGGGGATTCCGTTTTCGCGGCGACTTTGCTCTTCCTCATGCTCAGAGAGTCCCGGATATAGGACGCGATCGTGGCCTGGCGCGGGTTTGGTGTCCTTGAGGGTCTTTAGCATTTGGTCCATGTTGTCTTTGAACACGTCCAGGTCGCAGAACGCCTCAATGTTATAAGCAGCGAAGTAATGGTGACTGCTTCGCGACACACCTTCGACCATCCCAGGCAGGTCTCCGCTCAACATGGTGGATAGCACCTCGGACATCAGCCCAAAACCGTAGCCTTTGTGGGATCCTTGATCTCGCGTGCCGCCTAGCGGAAGCTGGAAGTATTGGCCCCTGTCAGGCAGTTTTACCTCGTCCATGACAGGGTCGCCATCGAGTCCCGCGATCCAGCCCGGCAGCATGTCGGCCCCTACCCGTTCGGCCAGCCTCAGCTTGTTGCCGGCGACGGCAGATGTGGCGGCATCGAACAGCAAAGCAGGTTCAGACTTGGCGGGAGCGGCTATGGCGATGGGGTTCGTTCCCAAACGCGGTTCGGCGCCATAGGTCGGCACCACTAGCAATCCTCCAGAGGTGGCAGTCATGCCCACCATATCCTGCTTGGCCGCCAGCATCGCGTGGTGGCCGATGGCCCCGGAATGTCCAGCGTTGGACATCGTGACGACGCCGACGCCGACGTTGCGAGCCTTGTCTATCGCCATCTGCATCGCTTTGGGGCCGAGAATCACGGCCAAGCCTTTGTCAGCGTCGACGTTGGCTGTGGAAGGCGTCTCACGAACCACTCTCATATCGGGTCGAGGGTTCAGCGTGCCCTGAGTGTAACCTTCGACATACGACCTGAGCATGTTGGAAACGCCGTGAGTCTCAACGCCTCGAAGGTCTGTGGCAACCAGAACCTCTGCTCCTAAAGCGGCATCATCAGAGCTCACGCCCATCTTCTCGAATATGGAACTCACGGTCTCGTTCAAGGCATCGTGCGCGACTCGCACTTCGTCTTCTTTGGGCACTTTGAATCTTTCCAACATGCCTTATTCTCCTTTTGTGTCGTCACTGTGTCGAAGCACGGCGACCGCGACACCAATTGGTTGGTTCTTATATGCAGCTTGGTCGTGAATAAATTCAGGAATCCCCCCGGATAACCATTGAATTCATGCGGGCGAATTGTATCACGTTTCAGGAATTTCCTGACATAACATCAACACGATTCGGTATAGTGTCAGCGTGAGGGACACTGTGCGCAAACTGTCCAAAACTTGCAACCTCTGTCCTTGAACTCGAATGTTCAGTTGCCGTAGAATTATTTTTGCGATCGGTCGGACTTACACAACCATATTTATTGAGAATCCCTTTAAAGACAGTCCAGAGAGGCTGGCAAGGGGTGTATAACTGAGGCAATTGCCCACAGGGCAACCGATGTTATTTCGCACACCTCTTGCCAGACACGGTAAGAGGTTTTTTTGTGCAGGCTGCAAACACTGAATCGCCCCGTCCGGATATCGAATTGGATGGATCAACCACCCGCAAGATACTCACCAACGATGAAGTAAGACGCGCTTTGACTCGCATCGCTCACGAAATCCTGGAGCGTAACGGCGGCGCTGAAGGTCTTGTTCTGGTCGGGATGCACACTAGAGGCGTCCCTATTGCACAGCGACTTGCCGAGTTGATGGATGATTTTGAAGGTGAGAGCGTCCCCACCGGCGCGCTCGACATCGGCCTTTACCGGGACGACACCACTGGCGGCTCAAGGCCGATGATGCGACTTACCGAAATCCCTGTGGACATCCAGAACCGGGCGGTTGTTCTCGTCGACGACGTCCTGTTTACGGGCCGGAGCATACGGGCAGCGATGGACGCGCTCAACGATTTCGGACGGCCCAGCCAGATTCAACTCGCAGTTCTCGTCGATCGAGGCCACCGCGAGTTGCCGATCAGAGCCGACTACGTCGGGAAAAACGTTCCGACATCGAGGGACGAGGATGTGGACGTGAGGCTGATCGAAATTGACGGAGTTGACGAGGTTCTAATTTCCAGGAAGGAAAACCTATGACCCAAGCGAATCAGGTCAAAGACCGAACACAAACAACCAACAGATCAGCCTCGCCGATCGCCGCAGTTTCAGGGGCTTATGCGGCTGAAAATTCTGTCGAGTCCTTCAGATCAGATCGTCGCCATGTTCTGGACCTGGACGATTTCTCTCCCGAAGAAATCGAGGGCGTGTTTCAGAACGCCGACGCCATGTCCGAGGTCTTGAACCGCCAGATCAAAAAAGTTCCGACCCTGAGAGGCAAAACCGTCATCACGATGTTTTACGAAGCCAGCACCCGAACGCGCGTCTCGTTTGAACAGGCTGGCAAGATTCTCAGCGCAGACGTGATAAACGTGTCTGGCGGCGGGACCAGCACCGAGAAGGGCGAATCGCTATACAACACTGCTCTGACTCTCCAGGCGATGAACGCCGACATCATCGTGATTCGTCACAGTCACTCCGGCGCTCCCTATTTCCTCGCCAGGAATCTTGACGCATGCATAATCAACGCCGGAGACGGGACCCACGCTCACCCAACTCAGGGCCTTCTCGACCTGTACACCATGCGTCGCAACCTCGGCAACATCAAAGGGCGCAAGGTCGTCATTGTTGGTGACGTTCTGTACAGCCGAGTCGCCCGATCCAACTTGTGGGGATTGACAAAGATGGGCGCCAACGTCGTCCTGTGCGCCCCCCCTACCCTCCTGCCTCTGGACTTTCTCGACGAACAACGCCGGACGAAGGGGCATCCATTCGCCAATGTCGAAATCGAGACCAATATCGAACGGGCGCTTGAAGGCGCGGATGTCGTGATGCCCCTACGACTTCAAATGGAGCGCCAGAAAGCGGGCCATCTACCCACGCTCCGAGAGTATTCACGAATGTACGAGGTTAACGCCGAACGATTGAAACTCGCAAGCCCGAATGTCCTGGTCATGCACCCCGGGCCGATGAACGAAGGGGTAGAGATCGACCCCGAAGTTGCCCACGGCTCCCGTTCTGTGATCGAGGAGCAAGTCACAAATGGCGTCGCGATCAGAATGGCGATCCTTTATGGCATAGCGACTCCTGTCAGAGAGCGCCGATACGTCGGGAGCAGGCAGTAGTGGCAAGAAACCGCGCGACGGCTATCGTCACCTGTGGAGACAAAGTTCTGCTTGTGCGAGATCGGGGCCGCCCTACCTACGCGCTCCCAGGTGGAGGAATCGAGGATGACGAGCGCCCAGAATCCGCCGTCGTCAGGGAGCTTCTTGAGGAAACGACTCTTGAAGCGACCAACATCACTCACCTGTTCACCTTCGGCGGCAAGCACAACGACCACGAAGTGTTCCACGTTGAGGCGACGGGAGACGTCAAGATCAGCGAAGAAGTTGAAGGCTTCACCTGGTGGGATGGCATCGACAAAACTCCTGTTTATCCCCACGTCAGGGGCATATTGGAAACATGGCGAGACGCCGGTTCGTAACTCAATTTTCTATGATCTAGCAATTTCAGAGGTCAGATTTCCATGCAGACAATCCTCATCCGACACGGACGGATAATTGACCCCTCCCAGGGCATCGACCAGATTTCAGACCTCCTGATCCGCGACGGGGTGATTAAAGGCATCGAGCGTCAGATCGACTCACCCAAAGGCGCTGAAGTCATCGAAGCGACCGGATTTGTAGTCACTCCAGGGTTTATTGACATCCACTGCCACCTCCGAGAGCCAGGATTCGAGTACAAAGAAACAGTCGCCACCGGCACTCTGGCCGCCGCAAAGGGCGGGTTCACAACTGTCTGCGCCATGCCCAACACCAATCCTGTTATGGACACGCGCTCCACCGTCGACTATGTGTTGAACAAGGCCAAGAGTGAAGGACACGTGCGAGTCCTGCCAATCGGCGCTGTCACCAAGGGCAGCCTCGGGACCGAATTGGCCGAGATGGGAGAGTTAGCAGAGGCCGGATGTGTCGGATTCAGCGACGACGGCCACCCAGTCGCGGACTCCAACATCATGCGTCAGGCGCTGGGTTATGCCAGCGGTTTCGGCCTGCCGATAATCAACCACTGCGAGACGCCAGAGCTATTCCGCAATGGCGCGATGAACGAAGGGTGGGTTTCTAACCGCCTTGGACTCCAGGGAGCGCCAAACTCGGCAGAGGAGACGATGGTCGCCCGTGACATCGCTCTTGCAGAAATGGTCCGGGGCAGAATCCACCTGGCTCACATCTCGACTGCCGGAACGTTAGAGCTTGTTCGCAACGCCAAAGCGAAGGGCATAAACGTTACGTGCGAGGTCACGCCCCACCACCTGACGCTGACCGACGAGGCGGTCATGGGCCGCGCCGACGGTGACGAATCAGCATTCGGCCCCCTAGGCTCGGCCGCCTACGACACCTATGCTAAAGTCAACCCTCCGTTGCGCGCTCGTGCAGATATGGAGGCGATGGTCGCCGGACTCCGAGACGGCGTGATCGACGTCATTGCCACTGACCACGCTCCCCACAACAGCGTCGAAAAGCTATGCACTTTCCAAGAAGCCGCAATGGGAATCAGCGTTCTTGAAACGGCGCTAGGCTCGTTAATGTCGCTGGCGCACTCCGGTGACGTGCCGTTGCGAGTTATAATCGACAAGCTCACGACCGCTCCCGCCAAGTTCTTGGGGCGCTCCGACATCGGAACGTTGCAGGACGGCGCATTGGCAGACGTGACGATATTCGACCCAGCCGCTGAATGGGTCGTTGATTCTGACAAGTTTGTGTCCAGAGGGAAGAACTCACCTTTCCACGGTTCGACACTGTCCGGGCAGGTAGTAACAACTATTGTTGACGGCAAGATCGCATTCGCTGTCAACTCAACCGAAATGAACAAGAACTAAATGAACAAAGATTCAATCCCCGCGCACCTAGTCTTAGAGGACGGCTCGACCTACCGAGGTTACGCATTCGGCGACACCGAAGTCTCGACATACGGCGAGGTGGTGTTCAACACTTCCATGACCGGGTATCAAGAGATTCTCACCGACCCCTCCTATGCCGGTCAGATAGTTGTGCCGACGTATCCGCTGATTGGAAACTACGGCATCAACCGCCGAGATTTCGAGTCTCGCCGGGTCCAGGTATCGGGATTCGCCGTGCGAGACCACTGCGACGCGCCCAGCCATCCTGACAGCGAGATGACGCTAGACGAGTTTCTCCAAGCTCAGGGCGTTCTGGGCATCACAGGCATTGACACACGGGCCGTCACCCGCAAGATACGAAGCCACGGCGTCATGATGGGCATAATATCCGTGAACGAATCTCCAGAACTCACACTGGAGAGACTAAAAGACCTGCCGTCCTACGACGACACCGATTTCGTAAGTCGAGTCACAACAGCCGGGGTTTACGGTTGGGACCAGCCAATTCCCGGAACCACGCCATCTGGAGCAGGATACCGGATTCTCGTCACCGACACAGGGCTAAAGTACAATATTCTGCGGCTTCTGAGGACCAGAGGCTGTGAGGTCATCGCCTTCCCGGCCAGCGTTTCGGCAGACGAGCTTCTGGAGAGACAGCCCGATGGTATACTTATGTCCCCAGGCCCCGGCGACCCGGAGCTTTTGGACTACGTTGTGGAAACCGCCAAAGGCATAATCGGCAAAGTCCCAATTATGGGCATCTGTCTAGGAAATCAGGTGTTGGCTCGCGCCTTCGGAGGCAAAACATACAAACTGAAATTCGGCCACAGAGGAGGCAACCATCCGGTTCGAGACATGGAGACTGGACGAGTCCATATCACCGCCCAGAACCACGGATACGCAGTGGATGCCGACTCCCTGCCTTCTGACGTCGAAGTCAGCCACATCAACTTAAATGACGGCACGGTGGAGGGCTTGCGGCATCGGTCTCTGCCTATCATGAGCATCCAGTACCATTCAGAGGCGTCACCCGGTCCGCTGGACAACGAGTATCTTTTCGACCGTTTTTTGAGCGTGGTGAGAGAATCCAACACCTAGTGCTCGACCCCACAGTAAGCAAGCCTATCTCATTCGATCCCGATGGAACGTTGTGGGACTTTGAAACGGTCATGCGTCTTTCAACTTCGCTAGCCCTCGAAGAGCTTGCCGACCACGACCCCATCGCCGCCTCTCAATTGGATGTGGACCGCGTGGTCTCTGTCCGAGATCGCATCGCGAATGAGTGGATCTCATCGGTCATTAGTCTCAAATTAGTCCGGTTTGAGGGTTTCAAACAGGCGTTGATTGAGGCTGGACGCCCTAACGACGACCTAGCCGAACACATCAACAAAACATACCTCCATCACCGCTACGCCAACATCGTTCCTTATGACGATGTGCTTCCAACTCTCACGGCGCTCCGGGAGCGCTACAAGATTGGCGCGCTGACCAATGGAAACAGCTATCTCGAGCGAGTCGGAATGGAACAATTATTCGACTTCGCGGTTCTGGCCTCCGAGCAAGGAGTGTCCAAACCTGACCCCGGAATATTTCACATCGCAGCGGAGATGGCCGGGTACAGGGTCGACGAATTAATTGGCGGCATCTGACGTCGGTGCGCGGGCCGTGTGGATCAACCGGATATGTATCGCCGCTTCACCAGAACATATGCCAGAGTTCCAGATAATCAGCTTGTCAACGTTGATAGATTGGCTGATAGGATGAGTGTTCCTGCTTGTGATGTAACAATATTATTAGGGTCAGTGATGTGAACCACGCTTGATCTCGACGAAAATCTGCTGCGACAGGCAATCGAAGCAACCAGCGAAAAGTCCAAAAATAAAGCAGTAAACAAAGCCATGAAAAAATATGTTCGCCAACTGCATTTCGGACATCTGCTATCGCGGAAGGGGAAATTCGATCTAAATTTGGATGATTGGTATGAATTTAGGCACTTGGAGCATGACGATTGGCCCAAGTAATAGTTGATACATCTGCCTGGGTTGATTTTTCCGAAGTTGGAACTCAAAGGATCAAATAACTGTTCGACGCTTGATACGAGTAAGGGAAGCCGTCATCGTCGGTGCCGTTTACGCAGAGTTGCTCCGCGGGGCGAGAACACATTCTGAAGCCAGGAACCTCGAAGCTGATCTCGACGGGCCGCCTTTTCTTAACTCGGATCGAGAGTCCTGGAGAAGAACTGGAGAACTTCTTGCTGAATTACAAATTCGGGGTCACTCGATCCCATTCCAGGACGCTGCGATAGCGGCGCTAGCCCTGCAACACAACCTACCAGTGTTAACGCGCGACCAACATTTCTCAAGAGTTTGTAGAATCCAATTGCAACCATTCAACTGACCAAAATTATTCGCGAGGGGATCAACCCA
>Ga0208113_1001043_pt1 | contig 13507 bp, 11 predicted proteins | sample Knorr_S7_td_NADW_FD_185598 | JGI IMG/M metagenome (GOLD analysis project Ga0208113, IMG submission 185598) | Marine microbial communities from Southern Atlantic Ocean transect - Knorr_S7_td_NADW_ad_2505m_LV_A (SPAdes) (version 2) | ecosystem: Environmental > Aquatic > Marine > Oceanic | place...
GAGACACCACGGCATCGTTTTATTCCCCCCCATTTGGAAAAAATGGCCTATAATGACGGTCCCCTGCCTATTGGGGAAGGCCAGACTATTTCCCAGCCCTACATTGTGGCTCTTATGACCGAATTGCTGGAACTGAAAGGGGATGAAAAGATACTTGAAATAGGTACCGGGTCCGGATATCAAGCAGCGGTATTATCACCTCTGGTTTCTGAGGTATTTAGTATAGAAATTGTTAAAAACCTTGTGGATAGCGCTGCAGTCCTCCTTAATAAATTGGGCTATAAAAATGTAACTACCCGATGGGGAGATGGCTATAAGGGCTGGCCTGATCAGGCTCCCTTTGACGGCATCATTGTTACTGCGGCTCCTGATAAAATTCCACAGCCGTTGATTGATCAATTAAAGACCGGGGGGCGGTTAGTGGTGCCTGTAGGAACCCGCCGCCAGGAGTTGAAAGTAATAACAAAAAATGATGATGGAACTATCCAATCAAAAAATATTATACCGGTACGTTTTGTCCCTATGGTACATCCAAAAGACAGCATTCCAGATAAAGGTTTGGAGGTTGATCGGTAATTGACCGGTAAATCCCCTAATTTAGACAGCAATTTCAATTTGCTCCCTTTTCAGGATGATGATTATGAAGGGTTGGCAGTATTAAGAAACTTGCTTTATCCTCAGCATCCATTATCTGTAAAGTCTATGAGACACGGAGATAAAACTCGGGATAAAAAAATTCTTCATCAACTATGGGTCTGGAAAAAGGATTCATCAATTCTGTGCTCTGTCTTATATACTCAGTGGGAAGAAATCTATCATCCGCAAAAATTTGTTGTAAAAATTTATGTTCACCCTGAACAACAGGGTAAAGGATTTGGTACAATATGCTATGATTTTTTAATAAACAAGCTTAAACCATTCGACCCTTTAAAAATCACGACACAAATTTATGAACCTCACCAACAATCTATTCGCTTCTTTGAAAAGAGACTGTTCAAGAATACCGCAACGGAAAGGGAGTCCAGCCTGGATTTAACCGTTTATAATCCTGCAAAGTATGAAGACGAAATTTCTCGAATTGATAAGCATGGCTTCCGAATAATTACATATTCGGATTTTCGCAAAGAAGATAAAAAAGCAGATTATAAGGTTTGGGAATTTGAACGGGAGGTGTCCCCTGATATGCCCTGGCCGGATCCCATACTAATTCCGGAGTACGATATTTATTCTAAACAGATACTCCGTCATCCAAAGTTTAATTCGGATGCATGGTTCTTAGTGTTGGATGGAGACCGTATTGCAGGTTTAAACAATTTGTGGAATAGTGAAATTCCAAAAGGCCTCAATAATGGGTTAACAGGTGTACGAAGAGAATATCGCCGGAAAGGAATTGCCACTGCCTTAAAATATAACAGCCTTACCTGGGCGAAAAGCCAAGGATATGATTGGATTCGTACTGATAATGCTGATACAAATGAAGGTATGCTCAGTATTAATATTCGTGCAGGATTCAAGTTTATGCCAGCTTGGCTATTATATGAAAAAGTGTTGAAGGAAGAACAATGAGTTTATTCCATTTTACATTTTCCGGCACAACCTATGAACAGGGTTTAGCTCATGGCGAAGCATTAAAGGAATCAATCATAAAAAATATAGAAATTTATGTGATTCGTTTCGAAAATGAAGCTGGTATCAGCAAAAATGAGCTACTTGAAAATTCTGGCATTTATCTGAATATCCTCCGGGAACAAAGCCCGGAATATGTAAATGGCATGAATGGTATTGCTGAAAGTTCAAACTTAGAACTACTTGAAATTGCCATGCTGAACCTGCGCTATGAACTTTTATATCATGCCCTGGGAAAAAAATTGCAATCCGATGCTGTTGATGGTTGTACCTCCTTTGCAGTTCTACCAGAAGCCGCAGAGAATAACCATTTACTCGTGGGGCAGAATTGGGACTGGATTCCAGATGTTGAATGTATGCTTACCACCAGCATTGATCCCGACGGTCTTCAGCGCATGGCTTTTACAGAGGCAGGAATTTTCGGCGGAAAGCCGGGGATGAATTCAGAGGGAGTTGGGCTGGCAGTAAACGGTATGTATTCCACTGCTGATGACTGGTCACGCTTCCAAAAACCGTTTCACCTGCGCTGTTATGAGGTGCTACGTTCTAAAAATATAGAAGAGGCATTAGGTGCATTAGCCGGAACCCCCCGCTCCTGTACAGCCAATTTTATTTTAGGGCATGCTTCTTCAAGGGCAATAGATATTGAATTGGCACCGGACAGTCTGCGTTTAATTGATCCTGTTGATGGAGTATTAGTCCATGCCAATCATCTGGTGGATCCTAAAGAAACCGGAGTATCTGAGCCTGAAAATCCACGCCGGCATTTGTCAGAATTCCGTCATAGCCGTATGGAAAAATTGTTAAATGAACAAAAACCCCTAAATGTGGATATTGTGCAGGAAATTCTGAAAGATCACGACCACCAGCCTCAATCACTCTGCCGCCATCGGGATGATTCGCTACCCGAGTCTCAGCATACCATCACCAAAACCGCCATGATTATGGATTTAGAAGAGAGAAAAATGTGGGTCACAAATGGACAACCCTGTAAGACCGAGTTTGAGGAATTTGCTTTAAATTAGTTTTTTGGGGGTGAAATGGTAGGGGTTTTTAACAATAAATGCTTAGTGATAAGTGTATCCAACGGCTCAATTTCAGCTCCAAAATATTCTATTAAATTACCTTTTTCATCTAACAGGTATTTATTAAAATTCCATGAAGGGGAATCATCATTCCACCCATTTAATTTACCGTCTGACAACCAATCATAAATGGGGTGCTTTTTCCTACCCTTAACATGAATTTTTGAAAACATGGGAAAGGTTACTCCATAGGTTCGCTGGCAGAAAGTCTTAATTTCAGTATTGCTACCCGGTTCCTGCCACATAAAATCATTGGATGGAAATCCCAATACAACCAGGCTGTCTTGGTAGGTTTCATATAATGTCTGCAGTCCTTCATATTGGGGAGTATAGCCACAGCGTGAAGCCACATTCACCACCAACACTTTTTTGCCCTTGTAAGCATCCATGCTTATAATTTCACCATTAATATCCTCAGCACTTAAGGCATAGAATGATTTAGCATTGTCTGAAATCTTCTCAGCAGAACTCAAATTGAATACAGTGAAGATGCCAATTCCGGCAATTATTAAAATAAGTTTGGTAAAATATTTTGTCATTATAGGGGTTAAATTAAACTGTATTTCAGTTGTGAAATGTAAAAGTAAATTATCAAACCAATTTAATGATTTAATATCCACTTTTATATTTTATAGAATCCTTTGTTAAACCATTAAAATGGTTAAAAATATTGAATATATTGAGCAACCCACGACTTATGTTGTGGGCTAACCAAAAAGAAATAATGAAAACCGTTTTAACGGTTTCTTTAAATAAAGGGTTTATAATTGTATATTTATATAAGGAATCAAATAAATGAAGAAAATTGCAGACAACCCCTGGCTGATTGAACTGCCCCGTTTGGTATTGGGGATTTTTGTCATATTAAATATTATTGCCATGCTCAGCTATCCCGGCGGAACATTTCTTGATGACGCCACTGTGGGCTACTCTTTTACACGGAATTTCCTCAGCGATTTAGGAAGAACACTAAGCTATCCCGGTGAAGTTAATTTTATTTCTTCCCAGCTATTTAATATGGCGCTTATTCTGTCTGGTGTGGTTTTTGCCAATTTCTACCTCCATGTGCGAAAGATTTTTACTGCCGATAATCAGCAAACCTTGGCTCTTATAGGCAGCTTCTTTGGGGTACTGGGTGGCTTGTCATTGGCCGGGGTGGGACTTACACCAGCTGATCTCTATCTGGACCTGCATATGATATGCGCAACCTGGCTGTTTCGCTTCTTTTTTGTGGCATCCCTTTGTTATTCAATGGTGATATTCCGCCACTCTCAATTTGAAAATAAATACGCAATGGGATACCTGGTATTTACCTTTTCCATTTTACTTTATATTATTATTTCTGAGTTAGGACCAAGTCCCAAGGAAGTACCCTGGGCGCTTACTCTGCAGGTGGTCTCCCAAAAAATGATTCTCTTAATTCTCATGAGCGCTATTTACATCCAAACTATGGGATTGAAAAAACTGCATAGCTGATGTCCACTTTCAAAATTCTGGATGGCGCCATGGGTTCAGAGCTCATTCGCCGGGGAATGGAATTGCCGGAACATATCTGGTCGGCAGTTGCCAATCTAACCAGCCCCGAGTTGGTGCTGGAAATCCATAGAGAATATGTAGATGCTGGAGCTGACTATATTACGGCTAATACTTTCAGGACTACCCCACGTACCTTTGGTAAAATTGATGGTTTGGTCACTGAGTGCTCATCCCAAGCGTTGCCGAGGGATGTCGAAGTGAACAAAAAAGAGACTGTAATAAAAAGCAGAGAGTCTTTATTTACAGCAGTTGAACTTGCGAAAGAAGTTGCCAGCAATTCTGTAAAAGTTTTGGGTTCAATTGCTTCCTTGGAAGATTGTTATTCTCCAGAACTGTTTCCCGGAAAGAATACAGCCATTACTGAATTCCGGCAATTAGGCGGATGGCTGTCTGATGCCGGAGTAGATATTCTCCTCTTGGAAACCATGAACAGTATTGCCGAAGCTGAAGCGGGATTAATTGCCTTGCAAAGTTTTGAATTACCCATATGGGTTAGTTTTGTAATGAAAGATGATGAGCATCTGTTATCTGGAGATTTACTATTAGATGCTCTAACTTTGCTGCAGGATCATTCTGTCAATACAGTACTGCTCAATTGCAATCCCTTGCAGCGAACAGAAAAGGCAATGATTCTCCTTACAGAAAATTGGACTGGTAAATGGGGTATTTATCCCAATCTGGGAATTGGCGAGCCTTCTCCCAATGGTAGAATTACCAAGTATGAGTCCATGGAAAAATTCACTGCCCTCATGGAAAAAGCAATTGATTTGGGTGCATCTGTTGTGGGTGCCTGCTGCGGGTCAACTCCGGAGCAAATAAGTGAAATCTCTAAAATAAAAATTAAATTAAATCTTACCTCTATCCCCGATCCCCCATCCCCGAAAAAGGTTGTTGACACCCCTTGATCAAACACACCTTCAAAATATCACTGGGCATCCTGCTGGTCATCATCGGACTCATCGGCGGACTTATCCCAATCTTCCAGGGCTGGATGTTCGGCATTCCCGGACTCATTATTTTGAGCAACTACTTCCCTCCTGCAAAAAGATTATTGGACTGGGCGAAAGCAAAAGCCAAATTTAACCAGGGGAGCTAATTACTATTATTTATAAATTTCCATACAAACAAAATCAATTTTTATCTAATAAGGAGCTAATAATCATCTAATGAAAAAATATTTATACCTTATACTCATTTTTATCATTTCCTGCCATAAACCCTATGAATCGGTGTCTGTAAATTTAAATGTGAGCCAGGTTCCCCGGCTTGAAAATTGGGGTATTCAGGCTAAAAATTTAATTACAATTTGGTGTCCTCGCATTGCACGGGTATTAGATGTTGAGGAATACCCCCACAATATTGATCTCATCCTACAAAAATCTGATGAGGGAATTGCCTATGCTGACAGTAATGCTATTACCGTATCTTCCCACTGGATAGAAAAATACCCTGGGGATATTGGTTTGATTGTGCATGAAGCCGTTCATGTGGTTCAACTATACCCCAAGTTTGACCCTGGCTGGGTTACGGAGGGTATTGCTGATTATATCCGCTGGCATTTGTATGAAAAGAAACCTCTGGAGTGGTTTCCAATTGGTGAAGAGGAAAAGGGATATGAAGCAGCTTATAGAATTACCGGCGGTTTCTTTTTATGGGTTACTAATTTTAAAAATTCCGATTTTATAAAAATTCTGAACACTGCCATGAAAAATGGTGAGTATGAGCCAGACATATTTTTTCAAACTACCAACAAAGATTTAGATCCTCTGTGGCAGGAATATATTCAATTTCGGAAGGCAAATCCGTAATTAATTCCCAAGCCATCAGACGGATAATATTGTAAGCCCCATTGAAAAACACTTCACCCTTAACTCGTCTGTATTTGGCTGGATAAGTCAAGTTTATATGGGATTACAAACTCCGTAGGAGTTTAATATTTATAGTAAATGATTTAAATGATTACCCAATCCCGGCGGGGTTGAATAAGACCAATTCATTCATCATGAATATATCCAACAACCAGGGTTGCTTCATGTAAAACTGATGTAACCTTGAGGGTTTAACTTTCTCCAAAAACCCTGAACTACTTTAACTAACAACTAACAATTAATCATTACTAAATTCAACCCTCTTTTCGCGGGTAAAATTCAATCATAATTCAATTTATATATGGCCGATTTCGTACATTTACATAACCATTCCGATTTTTCTTTACAGGACGGCGCTCAGTCCGTGCAGATGCTCTGCGACCGGGTGGGGGATCTGGGAATGGACAGCATTGCCCTCACTGAACACGGCAATTTATTTTCCATGATTCCCTTTTATAAAGCAGCCCGGAAAAAAGGCATCAAACCAATATTGGGCTGTGAAATTTATGTGTCTGTTGGAAATCACACCTATAAAAAACAAATTGTCACTTCTTCTGGTAAAAAATGGGGTTATAATCATTTGGTTTTGTTGGTACAGAATGAAATTGGGTACAAAAATCTCATGAAGCTGGTTTCAATTGGATATTTAGAGGGATTTTATTACCGTCCGCGAGTTGATAAAGACCTTCTACTAAAATATAATGAGGGACTTATTTGTACTTCCGGCTGTCTGGCAGGTGAAATTAATCAATATGCTGCCCAGGATGATTACGAAAATGCCAAAAAGGCTGCCCTTGAATTTGCTGAAATTTTCCCTGGCCGGTTTTATTTAGAGATACAAAACCACCAAATTGCTGAAGAATATGCTTCTCATTCTATTTTACAACGCTTATCGGAAGATTTGAATATTCCTCTGGTGGCTACCAATGACTGCCACTACGCTCTGAAGGAGCATTGGGAAGCCCATGATGTATTATTTTGCCTGGGCACAGATAAAAATCGAAGTGACCCCAATCGAGTGAGATATGAACCTCAGCAATTTTATATAAAATCCACCGATGAAATGTTTGCACTCTTTAAAGATATGCCTCAGGCGCTGGAAAATACCATAAGGATAGCCGAGAGTTGCGATCTGGAAATACCCATGGGTGAATACCATCTGCCTACCTTTCCCATTCCAGGAGAAAATGGAGCTGGGGATGGCGATGCTTTTCTTCGTACACTCTGTGAGGCAGGACTGAAAGAGCGTTACGGAACAATTTCTACTGAAATACAACAGCGTTTGGATTTTGAATTGAATGTCATCAAAAAAATGGGCTTTGCAGGATATTTTCTCATCACTCAGGATTTTGTAAAGTATGCCCGAGATAATCACATTCCCGTTGGTCCCGGAAGGGGTAGTGCGGCGGGGTCTATTGTAGCCTACTGTACTGGAATTACCGATGTGGATCCTATAAAATATAACCTGCTGTTTGAACGATTTTTAAATCCTGAACGGATTAGTATGCCTGATATCGATATTGATTTCTGTATTGAGGGCCGAGAGAAGGTCATCAATTATATTAAAGAGCGCTATGGCCATGATTCGGTGGCTCAGATTATTACATTTGGCACTATGAAAGCAAAGTCCGTTCTGAGGGATGTTGGGCGTGTTTTAGGTTTGAGTTATAGCGAGGTAGATCGGATTGCCAAGATGGTTCCCAATGAGTTGAAAATGACTCTAGAAAGAGCCGAAAAAATGAACCCCGATTTAAAGAAAATCCCCTCCATTGATGAAACGCATAAAGAACTTATGGACTTTTCAAAAGTGCTGGAAGGAATGCATCGCCATGCCTCCACTCATGCAGCAGGTGTGGTTATTGCACCGGGGCCATTAACCGATTATGTCCCTCTATATAAAAGTCCAAGCACAGGGGATATAACCACTCAAACAGAGATGACTGCTTTGGAAGATTTGGGACTGTTGAAAATGGATTTCCTCGGATTGAGAAATCTCACCGTTATCAATAAAGCTGTGCTCATGATTGAGAAAAATCATGGTGAAAAAGTAGATATTGCCAAAATTGATTTAGAAGATGAAAAGGTGTTTACCTTATTCGCTAAAGCCCGTACAACTGGTATATTTCAGTTTGAATCCGATGGGATGCGGGAATATCTCAAACAGTTGAAACCTACCTGTATTGGTGACCTCATTGCTATGAATGCCCTCTATCGCCCGGGACCCATGGCGAATATACCCGAATTTATTGCCCGCAAAAATGGCTCCTCAAAAATTGATTACATCCACCCCACTCTAGAGCCAGTCTTAAAAGAAACCTACGGTATTATTGTGTATCAAGAGCAGGTAATGCAAATCAGCCAGATTATTGGCGGCTTTACCCTGGCACAGGGTGATATGCTCCGTAGGGCAATGGGCAAGAAAAAAGCTGAAATTATGGCTGCCTTTAAGGTGGACTTTGTGGATGGCGCTGTAAAAAAGAGCATTAATAAAAAACTGGCGGTTGAAATTTTTGATCTTCTGGAAAAATTTGCTCAATATGGATTTAATAAAAGTCATTCCACGGCTTATGCGCTGGTGGCATACCAAACTGCCTGGCTCAAAACCCATTATCCTGCTGAATTTATGGCTGCAAATTTGTCTTCTGAAATGGGCGATACGGATAAGGTGGTAAAACTGTTAGATTCTGCAAAAAAAATGGGGATTGAAATTCTACCTCCTGATGTGAATACTTCATTTGAAGATTTTAGGGCAATCAATGATTCCTGTATTGCCTATGGTCTGTCCGCAATAAAAAATCATGGTACCAAGGCATCAACCGCTATAGCGGAATACCGCCTTACTAATGGCGAATTTAAAACCATTTTTGACTTGGCAAGAATTGAGGCTAATGTCATCAATCGGAAAGCGCTTGAAAGCCTGGTTCAGGCAGGAGCATGCGATAATTTAGAAGGCCACCGTGCCCAGCAATTTGAAATTATTGATGACGCTCTGCGCTGGGGTCAAAAAATGACCGAAGAGGCGGCTTCTTCACAAGAAAGTCTCTTTGGTGGAGATACCGCTGTTGCAGCCATTGCCGCACCGGCTCTTCCAGATGTAGAAGAGTGGACCACCGAAGAATATCTCCGCCGGGAAAAAGAAATTATAGGGTTCTACCTTTCTGGTGATCCCCTTGAAAAATATCTGGATGATATAAATGAATTTTCCACTATCAACCTGGGCGATATCCCCGAAAAGAAACCGGATGATATCAGAATTGGCGGTATTATACGTAATGTTAACATCCGTTATGATAAGAAAAGCCGCCCTTGGGCAATTGTAGAACTGAATGGCTCCACTGGTAAAGCAGATATCTTCGTTTTTAACGATGTGTATGAAAAAACCAAGGAGCTATTAACTGATGATGCCTGTATTTTTATAAAAGGATCGCCATCTAATAGGGATGATGAAAGTGGTACCCTCAAAATGATTGCCAGCGACGTGTTTGCTCTGGCAAAGACCAGGGAAAAACTCAGCCGTAATATTAATGTGCTATTAGATTCTGGTCAAAATGATGAAATTCTATTGAGTCAGTTAAAAGATTTTTCTAATAAAAATAAAGGGCGCTGTGGACTCATTATTCACCTGAGGTCTGAGAATAATGCCATTCAACGAATACGTGCATCCAAAACGGGTGTAAATGCCTCCAAAGATTTTATTCATAACCTCCGTGAATTATTTGGTCAGAAACATGTGTGGATTAGTTGATTTTTTATAAGGGGACAGATTAGGAGTAAGCCCTTCAACAATGCTTAGGGTAAGGAATCAGGTGGCAGGAGATAGAGGGCAATCTTTCCGAAGGTTTTTACTAAGCTTTATAAAAGGCAGTAGAATAGTGAAAAGAAAATTTATTTTTCAATATGAAATTAGCAAATAATTGTAATTCACTTGCCCTGTTCTTTAGGGCGGGGGTTATATTTTGCCCAACCAACACGGGCTTTAGCCCCTTAAATATTACTTGAAGGCAGTAATTCAACGAGTAACTTCTGCTTCTGTTGCAGTAGATGGTGAAACAATCAGTAAAATTGCTGCTGGTATTCTTATTCTCTTGGGTGTTGAAAGGGGTGATGGAGAAGAGGACCTTAATTATCTGGTGAAGAAAACTGTGGGGTTGCGAATTTTTAAAGATGATGGTGATAATATGAACCTATCCATTCAGGATGTAGGCGGCGAAGCCCTGGTTGTGAGTCAATTTACACTTTGCGCTGATACCAGCAGGGGCAGGCGCCCCAGTTTTATTTATGCAGCATCTCCAGAAGAGGCTGGCCATATGTATCAACAATATTGTGAACAATTAAAATCAAATGGGGTTCCGGTTCAGACTGGTAAGTTTGGCGCTATGATGGATGTCTCCCTGGTGAATGACGGTCCAGTTACAATTATTTTAGAAAGTGGAAATACACACTAAAATCCATCATATTGGTAAATGCCGTTTATATTGTAAATTTCCCAGATTTCAAACAGGAGAATTATGAATAAGAAAATACGAATTATTATGGCTAAGCCCGGTCTTGATGGGCATGACCGAGGAATTAAAATATTGGCTCGTGCCTATAGAGATGCCGGAATGGAAGTAATTTATTTAGGATTACGGCAGACTCCTGAAATGATTGTGAGTGCAGCCGTTCAAGAAGATGCAGATGTTGTCGCACTTTCTGTTTTAAGCGGCGCCCACATGACTATTTTTACCAAAGTTAAAAAACTAATGGATGACGAAGGACTTGTTAATGTACTCCTCACCGGCGGTGGTATTATCCCCAAAGAAGACATGCAGACACTTTCCGAATTGGGGGTTGGAAAAATGTTTGGTCCCGGCACAACTGTTGATTCTACCATTGAATATATTGAAAATTGGGTAAATGACAACCGCAATTAAGCATTTGGAGGATATGCGTGCTAAAGCCCAAATGGGCGGCGGTGCTGAGCGCATTCAAAAACAGCACGATAAGGGCAAGCTAACTGCCCGTGAACGGCTGGATATTTTATTAGACAAGTGTAGTTTTACTGAGCTGGATATGTTTGTGCAACACAGATCAAATGACTTTGGCCTGGAAAAAAATCGTATTCTCACCGATGGGGTTGTAACCGGATACGGTACTATAGATGGTAGACAGGTGATGGTATTTTCCCAAGACTTTACGGTGTTTGGAGGATCCCTTTCTGAAGCATTTGCAGAGAAAATTTGCAAGGTAATGGATATGGCCCTGAAAATAGGTATTCCTATTATCGGCTTGAATGATTCCGGGGGAGCGCGAATCCAGGAAGGCGTTGTCAGTTTGGGTGGATATGCTGATATTTTTCTTAAAAATACCCTGGCGTCTGGAGTTATCCCTCAGATATCTGCTATTCTCGGTCCCTGTGCTGGCGGCGCTGTATATTCTCCGGCAATTACCGATTTTGTGTTCATGGCAAAAAATACCAGTCATATGTTTGTTACTGGTCCCAATGTAGTAAAAACTGTTACCCATGAAGAAGTGAGCATGGAGGAATTAGGAGGAGCGGACACCCATGCATCAAAATCGGGGGTGGCACATTTTGCCTGTGCAAATGAAGTTGAAGTTCTGCAAAATATTCGCAAACTTATATCCTATCTTCCACTCAATAATTTAGATGATCCTCCTGTATGCGAACAATCCAGCTCATCCAATATAGCACAAGAAGAGTTAGATGCATTGGTGCCGGAAAATCCCAATAAACCCTACGATATGCACAGGGTTATCAACATAATTTCCGATAAAGATAGCTTTTTTGAAGTGCATTCAAAATTTGCTGAAAACATTATTGTGGGTTTTGCCCGTATGGGTGGAAAATCTGTTGGAATTGTAGCCAATCAACCGGCGCATTTAGCAGGCGTACTGGATATTGATTCTTCAGTGAAAGGTGCTCGTTTTGTGCGTTTTTGTGATGCCTTCAATATACCGCTCATCACCTTTGAAGATGTGCCGGGTTTTTTGCCAGGGACCGAACAGGAATGGCGCGGCATCATCAAAAATGGAGCAAAACTCCTCTATGCCTTTGCTGAAGCCACTGTGCCAAAGCTCACTGTAATCACCCGCAAGGCATACGGCGGTGCCTATGACGTCATGTCATCCAAACATATTCGGGGTGATTTAAATTTTGCCTGGCCTAGCGCAGAAATTGCCGTTATGGGACCTAAGGGTGCTGTAGAAATTATATTCAAAAATCAAATTGCGGAGGCAAAAGATCCCCAGAAAGAAACCGAGCGGCTTATTAACGAATATCGGGAAAAATTTGCCAACCCATATGTGGCGGCTGAACGAGGATATATTGATGATGTAATTAAACCGCACGAAACTCGTTCAAAATTGATAACTGGTTTAAAATTGCTAAAAACAAAAGTTGATAGTAATCCAAAAAAGAAACATGGTAATATTCCCCTCTGATTTTTCCCTATGATAAATATAAATGACAAAACAGCGCTGGAAGGAGTTTTTGCTGAGGATTTTGGTTCTCCCTATTACCCTATTTTAGCTAATCTATATTTGCAGGAGGGTGATTTACGTCGTGCTAAAAAAGTCTGTGAAGTGGGGTTGAAACATGACTCCTCAAATGTTGATGGCAAATTTATCCTTGCCAAAGTTGCTATGGCTGAAAACAAATTGACTGTTGCTGAAAAATGGCTGAAGCAGGTTGTGGATGAAAACACGGCCAATTTTAATGCCCTTCGTTTATTGATTAGTCTTGAAATTCAACTTGGTCGAAGTCCCAAAACAATACAGACCTATATCAGCAGTCTATTACAGTTTCTGCCATATGATAACGAATGTATTAAGTGGCTAAATGAAATTAACACTTTAGAATCTGCGGAATCACCCACAAATACAGCCATTGTTTCAGAAAGTCCACCTGATAACAATTTACCCAACTCTGCGCCTATAAAATCTCCCAACCCGGTGATAAAAGAGCGGTATGAAATTGTTGAATCCATGGCAACCTTTACAATGGTGCAGGTACTCAAATCGCAAAAACATTATCATCAGGCACTTTCTGTTTTAGATGTGTTAAAATCAAATGGGCGGGATAGTGATCAAATCGCAAAGGAAAAAAACGATATTCAGCAACTCCTGAAAAATTCTATAAAATAATTTTCACTTCAGTCTTCCTTCCCTGAAAAAAAATCTCAATTCTATTAACACCATTTATAACGACGCCTATCGTTATGATGATATCCACTGGTGGAAAAAAAATGATATTGATTTCTGGAATAATATTTTTGCGGAAATTTCTGGGAATACCATCTTGGAACTTGCCTGTGGAACGGGGCGATTGGCAAATAGTCTCGTTCGTGATGGCGCAGATTATACTGGATTAGAATTATCCCCAGATTTTGCTGA
>Ga0208113_1001045_pt1 | contig 13493 bp, 17 predicted proteins | sample Knorr_S7_td_NADW_FD_185598 | JGI IMG/M metagenome (GOLD analysis project Ga0208113, IMG submission 185598) | Marine microbial communities from Southern Atlantic Ocean transect - Knorr_S7_td_NADW_ad_2505m_LV_A (SPAdes) (version 2) | ecosystem: Environmental > Aquatic > Marine > Oceanic | place...
AATAAAGATTTTCAGATATTCTTTGTCAATCTCTTTCATGTCTTTTGTGTATGGGCTTTCTTCAATTGATTTTGTGTAATATTCACCAAGATAACCTTGAGAGAAATTGTTCTTTTCTAATGCCCTTGCAATGGCGTTGGCAGCTCGTACCCCATCATCAATTCCTACGTTAAGACCTTCAATTCTTGGACCGACAAAAATTCCTCTGCCGGCTGCATCACCTACAAACAAGACATTATTGTGGTAAGGTCTTTTCATTCTGCAGCGTTTTCCGTCAGGAATTAATTTTGCGCCGTATTCGTCCTCAACATAATCTGTTTTAAACGTGATTCCGTACTCAGACGACATCTTTTCGCGAAGCTCAGATAATTTGGATTTGATTTCATCTTCCGAGTTAAATTTTCCAGCCTTGATTATCTCTTTCATTCTGCTTGAAGAAAGATGTACATCACGAATTTCATACCAATTTTTTATCAGCTTTGTTACTGCAAAACGGATCTGCATCTGTTTTTCCTTCTCTAAGGTCTTGTCAATCTCGCCCTTTACCGGTACCTCATCTTTAATTAACTCGGTAATCATCGGATTTTTTAACAAAGCGTCTAGCAGCGTATTGGGCTCTGTTGGGCTGTCCAAAAGAGAATCAAAGTGATATACTGCACCAACTGACAAGGTGTCTCTGTTTGTGTAAAGGAATCCACCTCCTAGATGGTTCAGTGTGATGTCGCCTGCAAAAAGATGAGCTGCCCCGCTATCCGCTCCGATTGTAAATGTCTCGTTAATTACATCTTCAGGTAATTTCACAATAGCTTTGACACCTTGATACAACTGTACTGCTGAAAATTTTGGTCTTGCACGGGTAATCTGTGCAACTTCGGAATTTACTCCATCAGCCGCTATTACTGCCTTTACTTGAAATTCATCTAGCTCATCAGTCTGAATTGTTGTTCTTTCTTTTTCAGCATCCCAAGAAATGTCATTTACATGAACGCCAGGAACTATTCCACCGCCACATTTTTGCGCGCTTTCATCAGCGCTTTGTGCAAACCAAGCATTTAGCTCGTTCATAAGAACTGAATAACCAAAATTTGATTGGTATTCATGTGCTGCTGTTAGATCCATGGAAAAAACTTTGTCTTTTGAAGTTGCGTGTAGAAGATACTTTGTAATTTTTCTCTGTAGTGGTGCTTCACTGACAAAGCTTTGCCCGTAAATATCTTCTACATTGTAGACTCTTCCTTTGTTTGGTTTTTTTGAATAAAGTATTCCGCCAGAAATATTTTTCACACCCACCTTTTCGCCTGCCTCAAGTAGGACTGCCTGTTTGCCCAAAGTTGATAACTGCTTTAGTGCAGCCAAGCCAGCTGATCCACCACCGATTATAGCTACGTCATACTTTTCCATTAAATCATCCAGCCTGTACTACTTGTTGCTGTTTTTTGAGCTCTTCAACTAATAGCGGTATAACATCTTCCATTCTCCCTTTGATGAAAATATCACATTCATTCTTTATTGGCGAATCCTCATCTGGATTTATTGCAACAACAAACTCTGAATCCTGCATGCCGGCTACATGTTGCATTGCTCCACTTATTCCAGCTGCAACATAAAGCATCGGACTTATTTTGCTTCCACTTGTTCCAATCACTCTAGCTGGAATCATGTAAGTAGAACTGATTGCCTGGCTTGCAGACAACAGCTTTTTTGAAATTGGTAACGAAATTCCTACTTCTGCGTCTAGTTGCTTGGCAAGTTCAACTACAAGCTTTATGTTTTGATCTGGATCATCTTTGATTCCTCGACCAAAGCTTACAACGGCTTTGCGAATTTCAAAGTCAACCTCACTTTTGATAGTTTTATGACTTAGAACTTTTACTTTTAGATCCTTCTCTTCTATTTTTGGTTCAAAAAATATTGTTTTTCCACTCCTTTTTGGATCCGGTTTGATGGGCTCAAAAACACCTGGTATGATACTACAGCCTTGAGGGTAGTATTCACGCTTTATTGCTGGGGTTGTGTTATTAAGGCAAAGAATTGTTGTCCACAAAAACCCCGAAAAATCTGGTCTGTACATTTCTAGAGTTTTTTTGAAGTCTACTGGTTTACCTTCTGTCTTAATTTGGTGTGTTACAGTCAGGTCTTTGATTACGAGCTTGTTAATATCTGAAGCAAGGCCTGACTCTATCTCCACTAGTACGGTAGACGATAAATGCCGACCAATGCTGTCTGCTGCAAAAAATATGTAACGTGGTTTTTTGAATTGTTCGGCATAATCTGGGTCAATCTTTGATATGATCTCTTTGTCTAAAGCAATTTGGCTAATTACTTTGGTGTGAATTGTGTTTCTCATATCCTTTAGCTCTGGATGATCGGCACAAACTACTACGTCTGCACCATGTTCAATCAGGGTTTTAGAAAAATCCTTAATGTCAGTTCCTAAGATTACTGCAACTACTTTTTCATTTGATGAATATCTTGCGTTATAATCATCAAACAGTCTTCTTGCTTCCCCAAGCATTTCAAGACTTACAGGAAGAATTTTTCCATCAATGTGTTCCATTACAACGTAAACATGGCGATATGCTTCACACTCCGTTTTGCACGTATCACATCCACTGCAACGCCAGTCTTCAGTCATTTAATCACCATCGCAGAAAGCGCCTCTTTCATCTTAGCAACAACTTTGCGTATGTGTTCTGGATTTGAACCATCAAAAATCTCAGCCTGTCTTGTAGCCTTTCCTTTTGGTATACGCTCTACTTGGTATACTATAGTTGGTGAGCCAGCAAGTCCGACTATTGTTTTATCAACACCAAGCTGATCAATATCAAAAACTTTGAGGTATTGTTTGTAGTTTTTGGCTCTCTCGTTAGCCTCTTTTTGATATTTTTCAAAAGCAATTCTCTGAGAAACAGTAGTATAATTGGATTTGTAGGAAGGATCAATTGCGATAAAGACTGGAAGAGGAGCTTCGATTTCTTCGACAACGTTTGGTACACCGTTTAGGGTCAGCAAACACTTGGCTACAACAGTTCTTTTTTCTAAATTTACGTTATAGCTAATTACATTTCCAAGAAATGTAAATCCTAGTTTCCATGCAGTTTGTGGACCAGTCTGTCCCGTCTCTCCATCAGAGGCTCTGTGTCCAGAAAACACAATGTCCATCTTTCCTTGCATTTTTTCAGCAATGCCTGTTCTTAGAGTCTCGGCAGTTGCTAGTGTGTCTGCACCTGCGAAAATTCTATCACTATACAGGTGAAGTACATCTGCATCACAAGTTTGCTGAGCTTGCTCCAAAGCTAGTTCAGCAAATGGTGGACCCATTGAACAAACAGAAATCTTTGCACCATACTTGACCTTGGCATAAAATGCAGCTTTGGCAGCTATTCCACTATGAGGACCTAGTGTGCTTTTTGTTTCATTTCTATTGAGCGTTCCATCAGGCTTGTAGCTTACATTTCCTTCAGAAAAATCTGGTTCTAATTTTACAATTACAGCCAGATTTAACGGCTCCATGAATTGTCAATCTTTGTGCAGCCGATTTAAGTGTAGATCAAAATCCTGATAATGTAAAAATTATATTTGTTAAATTACTAATTTAGTGACTGTATGTATGCCTGAAGTTTTTGTTTCTTTTCTTCAAGTGTCAAAGGTAGATATTCCTTAAACATTTGTTTCATGTCTATCCTCTTTTGCGCCTTTTCATCATCAGACATTGAATCCCATTGCAACTTCATCTGCATGAAGTGAATAACCAATGAGGCTCTGTCCTGCAGTGATAATGACTTGTAAGCCTCACCCATCTCCTTGAATTGACGCTTCTTTTCTGCTATCTGCTCATCAGACATTCCCTTGAAGTAATTTTTCATTTTTTCACCGTGTTTTTTATCTGAAAACTTTTTGTGGCTGGATTTTTCCTTTTTTATCACATCAGAGACATATAGCGCCTCACCATTTCCCGCGTCAACTAGGATTTTGTGATATGCATGGTTGTCGGCTATCACTATAACCTTGTAAACTAGAAACCCGTTGACGTTTGCAAGTTTTCCATAAACCGCCTTTCCGTCTGAGACAGAGTTCTCACCAACAGCCATTGCAACAGCTAGTACAATTGTATCTTTTTGTCCAAAGTCATCCCCAGATGAGACTGGAATTGTTCCCTGGATTTGTGGATAGCTGAACTTGCCCCATTCCGCAAAGGCAGGAACGGTTACAATTGATATTGAAAATATGCCTATTACTAAAACTACTGCAATTGTAATTTTAGCTGACCGTCTCATGGTTTAACCGCTTTTACACTGTATAAAAAATGATCTTATAATTTGTTCATGGTGGTAAAATATCTGTCTTAATGCAACCAGCGTGGGATTTTCTTTATCACATGTGACGCTGAAACTCTCCCCGGTCCGGCAACTATTACAACCAAGCATGCAGCAAGTAGTATCAGATCAAGCTCAACGCCTCTGTCGCCAGTGAGGCTGCCTGCCTGCTTTACGTAGAAAATTGCGCCCAACATGACTATCGAAAGTAAAGATGCCGAGATTCTTGTAAGAATGCCTATCAACAGCAAGATTCCCGGAACAAGCTCAGCTAGAGCAATTGGAATCTGCATCTCTGCGGGAAGTCCAAGTGCTCCTGTCAAAAACCCAGCAAAACCAGGACCAAACTTTCCGGAGCCGTGAGCGATAAAAATTACGCCAATGACTGCACGCATACCCATGTTAACAATATCATGAAGTTTGTGCTGGCTTAGCTGTGCTTCCAAGCAAAAACTTGTTGATGCCCCTATTTATTCAAAGTAGTTGGGCTGTGTAATTTGTATGTAAAAAATGAAAAACTATTCTGTTATAATATTGCCTTCTTGATTAAATGGAGGTATTTCAATGTCCACTTCAAACTCCTCTTTGCAGGAAAGACACTGATAGGTTTGTCCAATCTTTCTATGAAGCATTTTGTGGTTACAAATTGAAAATGGTTCTTCCATTCCTTGACGCATCTAAAACGGGTCTAATAAACATGATGAGATGGTGATCAAACAAGTTAAGTTCACTTCCTAACCATGTGTAAAAAAATAGTATCAGTGACTATGTCCGCAACCGCAGCCACCGTGATCTTCGTGACTTTCTTGTTCTATCTTTTCGCGGCACTTTCCACACTTGTCCGAATCATCTGGACTGAAGAAACTAGTGCCGCAAACAACGCATTGTTTTCCCATGCAAAAACTGGCTAATTGCCCCTATTTATGCGAAGTAGTTGATACGTACGTAATCTATATGTAAAAAAATTCAAAATTATATCTATCCTAGTCCTAAAGAAAACAATGAATTTTGAGGAAAAAGGCAAGGAAATTCAGAAGAAAATTAACTGGATCTCCGCAAAGATTCGGGATACAAAGTTCCAACTCCATCAAGAACTCACCGAGCTTCAAAAAATCCTAAAAGAGCAGGAAGAGCACCGGAGTAAAAAATGAGAAAGGTTCCAAGACCATTCAAGATGCCGTGGGGAAAGGGTATGGTTGTAGAAGAGGCTTCAATATCTTCCAGATACCACGAACCCACTGTCCAGCTGCTAGAGTTTGACAATGGCCACAAGGTGATAAGGTTCTGCTCGTACAACAAGGGAAGGTTCAGCAGATCCCCGTTAATGATAGATGAAAGGGACATTGGTAGGCTGGGAACCGCGCTCAGGAAGAAGAAAGAGATTCGAAAACTATTGTCTAAACTGTAAGGTCTAAGCTTGCCTGATTAATTCAGAAAGCTGCCTAGTTTTTCCTTCAGGCAGCTCCGTTATTCCGCCAATCAAGCTGTCGGTCATAACACCTTTGGTTGCAAGTATTTTGGCAGCCATCAGCGAAGTTTTTCCAGCCATACAAACCAGTAGTGGCTTGCTGTCACCTTCCAGGTCTTTGCTTAGCGATTCTGGAATTTGCCGTGTTGTCAATAGTTCCTGTGCGGTTCTTGCGTCTGGAACACAAATCTTGCTCTTATCAATGCCCAGAGACTTTGCAATTAGCTCTATTCCGGGTTCCTGTGGAGTATACTGAGCATGAATCCAAATTACTTTGTCATAGCCACTTACGTTTGCCTCCTGCAAAGAGACCTGAGTAGGACCTTCCTGTCCAATCGTTGCAAGGTTCTTTTTGTATTTTTCAATTCCGTCACAAATCATTGCGACAAACTTTCCACCGCCTTCAGAGTTTGCCTTGCGTAAGATTGCATAAAGTTCAAGTGCGCTGCTTTCGCCAATGTCGTGACCCTTTTCTACAAAAAACTTTAGGAGAAGTTTTGCCTGTTCCCAATCCATTTCTTGTTGTTCAGCGTATATCTCAGGTTGATATAGCGTCAAGCCATCTGCATTGGCCTTTGTCCTAATTCCTGCAACATCCTGATTGCTGGGTGGAAATATTACATATACCGACTTCTTTCCATATTTTTCAGACAGATATTTGCTCAGCCCACCGGACGTGCCGCCAGTACCGAACGTACAGAAAATGCTAAAGTTTTCCAGTGAATCTCCGTTTTCATGTAGTTGCTGGTCAATCTCAGCTGCGGTAACAGTTCTATGCGCCTCAATGTTCAGTTGGTTATCATACTGTGCCGGACAGAAGAAACCGTAGCTCTTGGCAAGAAACTTTGCCAAGTTTATAATATCTTGTTTAGCTAAAAGTGATTCTATCTCAGAGCTTTCTTTATCAAAAATGTCAGTGTCAAACCCAAAATTAGATAATTGTGAACGAACGTTAGCTGCGGTTGCTTTTGCAACTAAAAGATCTTGCTTGCCTTCCATTCCTGGAGCAGGACAAATGTCCATGTCAAGATCCATGGTGTGTATATTCCCGTTTCTTAACTCCTCAAATACTCCCTCTTGTAGCTTTTTTGAGACAAGTGCAATTACATTTAGTTCAAGTTTAGATAATAGTCCAAGTGCTATTCCAAAGTTGCCTGATGTGGCTTCTATTACCGTTTGTCCAGTCTTCAGCTTGCCCGTAACAATAGCGTCGTGGATTATGTTGGCTGCAGGTCTGACTTTAATTGAACCCGTTAGCAGCGTAGAATCAAACTTGCCGAAAACTTTCAGATCTGCATCATCTAGATTTAGTTTAAAGACACTTTTTGCACATTCCTTAAAATCTTCGGTAATGTCAATAAGCGGTGTTGCGTTGACAACCTTTGTTTCGCCATCCTTCTCTTCCAGATGGGGAACCTTGCTCCATACCTCTTGTTCAAAGCGCTCAAGTAAAGCATTGTCAACTTCAGTCATGTGATCAAAGAGATTATAGGATCAATTTAGAGATTTCATTTTTATTGCCACTTGCCGTACCGTAGGCATGGACTTTATGCTGGAAGAGGAACTGATAGATCTCTATACTTTCTGCTTACAAAATCCAGACTCGGCAGAGGTTGAAGCAAAAAAGACACGAATCAAGGAGGTTGGAAAAGAACTCTTTGATGATGGTGGTGTTGATGCGTTAGAAAATTTCTTCTTTGCAATATCCAACAGGATAAAGGGAGAGATAGAAAAAGACATTACGCCCTTTAAGCCATTATGGAACGGTTTGTCAGATGAGTGGAATTACTAATCAAAAATTAAAAGATCTTTTATCGGATATTATTGCAGTTGACGACGTTCTACTTATAGTAAAATCAAATAGCGCAACCAGCGAGATGAGAAGTAATTCTCTAAGCATAAAACAAAAAGATCAGTGGATAACAATAGGGGACAACGACGGTCCGTGCCACATGCATGTCAATAATAACATGATAAAAAAAGCGGAATTCATTATGGAGGAAAAGCCGGAAAGAACAAGTTTCAGCGTGAGGTTTTTTGATGAGAGTAACGAAAGAACTCTTGCATGCTTTTTTACAAAAATGTACGACGAAAAAAAGAACCTTCTGGAACAGCGAAAGAAGATTTATGATAACATGCTAGAAAAATATGGTCAGAAGATCGAGTTTCCTTAGTGTTGCCCGAATGCAAGTTCTGATTCAGCCAGTTTAACTTTCAATTCATTAATGTGGGTTTTTAATTTTCGAATCTTGATTACATCATATGGTCGGTTAAATTCAAGGGCTTCTAATTCATGCTCCAACTTATCAATCATGGCATGCGCGCCGTCCTGTGAATCATCATGTCCCTGTGAATTACCGTATCCCACGAGTTTATTTTAAAATATGGACTATATAATCTAAGAAAATCTACATTAACCGATAATTTTTTCAAAGTCTGGGCTTCCCCTTAGGTGCTGAAAGTCAATGTCAAATTTTGCCTTGTACTTGAAAGAATAATCAATTTTTATGATGTGGGCTAAGAGGTGCAAGCCTTGTTCTGTGTCGCCTTTCTTTATCAGACTTGATGCCTTGTTGTAAATTGCTATCGTGTTTCTTGGCTTTTCCGTTAAGACTTGATCATAACAACTGATTGCATCATCATAATTTGAGAGATAGTGAAGTGAAAGGCCCTTGTTTACAAGCGCAAGTATATTTTTTGGATCAAGTTTCAGCGCCCTGTTATAATACGTGATTGCTTCAGCATACTTTCCAATTCTGCCCAAAACATTTCCCTGCCTGACAAGAGCCTCCTCATGGTTTGGGTCCAAGGCAAGCACTTGATCAAAAATCTTGCCAGCCTCTTTTGGGTTTCCCAAATTCCAGCTTGACATTCCCTTTTTCAATAGCTCATCAGTTTGCATCAATTACTAGTACTAATTCCAGGTTTTTGTCCTTTTAGATTCCAAAAAAATAATTAGTCAGAAAACTTTGAAAAGTAAATGTCTGACTCAATTGCCTCCGAATTATTACAAAAATGGGCCAATACAGTAAAAAATGGAGAGCCGAAACAAGTTGTCAATCTTTACCATGAGGACGGAATTTTATTGGGCACATTTTCTCCCAAAGAAAGGGTTGGGCACGAGTTAATCTTAGAGTATTTTGAAAATCTTCTCCAATCTCCTGTTGAGGTTCAGATTGTGTCAGAACATCCGCACGTTTTTGAATCGGCTGCCGTAAATTCTGGTCTCTACAACTTTATCACAGGCGGTAAGACAATTGAAGCAAGATTTTCATTTGTATATAGCAAAAATGATACGGAATGGAAAATTATCTCACACCACTCTTCAGTACTGCCTGAAACTTGAAAATATAAAATAATTAGTTAGGATATGATTGTGTTATGAGGTCAGAACGGATTGTCACTTTTTTGCCAAGTGCAACGGAGCTGATTTACAGTCTTGGTGCAGAGGATAGGCTTTTTGGAGTAACTCATGAATGTAATTACCCAAGTGACGCAAAAACCAAGCCACGGATTATAACTTCAAGCTTCGACCCCGCTTCAATGTCAAGCAAGCAGATTGATGATAAAATTTGCCAGTTAATGACAGAAGGTAAGGAGATTTACAATCTGAACGAAGAAAACCTTGTTAATGCAAGACCGGACTTGATAATTTCCCAGGACATTTGTGAGGTTTGCTCTGCACATACTGATCACGTTAAGAGGGCAATGGACATCTTGGAAAAAAAGCCAGATGTTTACACGATGAATCCGCACGATATAGATGAAATTTTGAAAAGCATTGAAGAAATTTCAAAGAAGATTGACAGAGAAAAAGAAGGCGCAAGCCTAGTTGATTCACTAAGAAAAAGAGTTAGGTTTGTCAAGGACCAAGCTTTTGAAAAAATACCACGGGTAGCTGCAATAGAATGGATAGACCCATTTTTTACGTCGGGGCACTGGGTGCCAGAGATGATTGAAATTGCAGGTGGAAAAAATCTGATAAGTTCGGAAAAAATGCCCTCAAGAAAAATGCAGCTGGAAGAAATCAGAGATGCAGACCCAGACGTTATTGTAATAATGCCATGCGGCTTTGATGTAAAGCGAACAATAGATGAATACAATAAAACGCTAGCTGAAAATAAAGAGTGGAATGATTTGAGAGCGGTAAAGGAAAATAATGTTTATGCAGTAGATGCAAATTCATATTTCAGCAAGCCTAGCCTCCGAACTGTAACAGGAATTGAGATCCTAGCTAGCATATTTCATCCAGAAATTTTCAAAGGTCTAGAGATGCCAGAAAATTCGTACATGAAAATTAATTACTAAGTTTTTTGAAAAGGGCGGCAAATTCTTGTTCTGAATAAGGCGGTATTTTTAGTGCCTCCAAGTTTTCTTCAACGTGCGAGTCCAACTTTTGCCCAATCAGTGGAGCAAGAACACCTGGCGTCGATCTGACGAATTGTAGTGCATTAACCGACGGACTTTGGTTGGTTAGTTCCGGTTTGTTGCTGATCCATTGTAGCAGCTTACCTTGCATTAATGGTACACTTGTAAAAACTCCAATACCATGATGAATGGCTGCTTCCAAAAATGTCACGTTGTTAGAATCCAGTGGTTGGTTTTTTTGCATGAATGCCTGGTCAAAACTAAAGTTGTATGGTAATTGAACAAATCTAAATCCGTGAGTGTCTCCACCAACCTGTCTTGCAAGATCCATAACTTGGTCAAGCGACAAAAAATTTGGATTGTCCTTAGGAACCCTAAAGCACTCCCAAGTTGCCAGCCCATAAAACCTGATGCTTCCTTCCTTTCTGTGCTTTTCAAAAAATTCAAAGACGCTCTTTAGCTGCGCAATGAATTTGTCACGTGGCATCTGTAGTTGCCCCTCTACCGCATTGTGTAGATACATCAAGTCAATGCACTCCAGCCCCAAATTTTTCTTGCTGCGTGCTAGTTGGTCTTCTAGAAATGGAGTTGTAATGCAGTTATACTGTGATGAAATGTCTCCCTCTTTTACGATGCCTGTATTTCCAAACTCTCTCATAACATACTGCATAAAGTCCTCTGGAGCATCGCCGTCATTTGTGACATAACCATTCTTGGTTGAGATGAAAATTTCATTTCGGCTAATTTTTCCCTCATCTATCAATTCGGAGATTGCCTTTCCAACTGTCCTTTCAGACTTTTGCGCACGATAATTTATTGCAGTATCAATTACGTTCACGCCGTATAGGACTGATTTTTTGATTGCATTCTTTTGTTGGAGATCAGTGTCAGCATCAGGATTGCCAAGGTAAGTTCCTATTCCTACGTTAGCTAATGTTAGATCCTGAATTTTTCTAAAGTTGTCTTTGTGTGCCGAAGACTTTCTAGCAAAGTTTTCAGTGCCCTCTGAGGTGGCAAAACCTTCAATCATTTGAATTGTATTTTCATAGCTATATTTTTTCTTTATCTATAGCCGTTCTAGGACTTGTGGCAAGAGCATCGGCAGTTTACATGCCATTTTTTAAACGGATTCTTTGTGAGGGGATAATTTCTGCCGTATTTCTCCGCCTTGAAATCCAAGTTTTCGTGCCATACCTTACATTGCTCACATTGCTGACCGGTGTACAATAAGATAGGATCTATTTGCCCCTAATTATAGAATTTTGCAGACTTATTTTATCAATTTTGTAGTATGGCGATAAAGATCGTGGAGTATTTTTCCATCAAATTCTTCTTCAAGTTTTTTGCCAGTTTCATGATAATATCTGTGCTCTATGTCCTTTAGCTTTTCAGAAAGATCATGGTTTCTTGATCTTTGTTTGAGATCTCTCCATTTCGCGACCAATCTTCGTATTTCTGACTTTTTCATCAAAATATGGTAATTTCCATAACTTTTATCTTATTGACATCGTTTGTTGAAGCAATGGGTTTTGGAGATTGGTTGAAGGATAAGGACGAGCCTTCTGGAGGCGAGATTGAAAGGAAATTCCAGGCAGAAGCAAGCTCTGATTTTACCGAACCTGAACCCGAACCTGAACACTCGGCCGAGGATAACACTGAAACTTCATCAGAGCCAGCCGAAGAGCCTACGTCATCTTCTCAGACATCTGAAGAAACTTCATCATCTGGAAGCCAGCTTGGCATACAAGAATTGATGAATAAGCGAGCAAAGTTGGAAGAAGCAATTGATTATGTTGGACTGTTGATAAAAAATCTAAAAGACAAGCGAACAAAACTTGTAAAAAACATTGAAGACGAATTGGTAGATATCGGTAACCTGAAAGAAAAGCTTACAAAAATAAATCAGTTCATCAGTGAAGAAAAGCAAGGATTAGAGGATCTATCTGCAAAAAGATCCCGGGCAGAGAAAGACGCAGATGAGGTTGGCTCAATTGTTTACAATATGCGTGACAGAATTGCAGAAATTGATAAAATAGTTGCTGACGAGGCTAACAGGATTAAAAGTTTTAAAGAATCAAGATCAAGTTCTAGTTAAAAAAATTTTTTACATAAAACGTGATGATGACGGTGATGACTCTGCAGTGTCTGCTGGCATTGAGGGAAACCTTTCGCCAGCCTGTTGCTCTGCAACTGCAGATGCTTCCTGCATAATCTTCTCTGACTCAGAGTCCATAACTGCGTCAGCACCAAATGATGTGTCGCTGCTGTGGAACGTTTCTGTCATCATACCTCCCAACATTTCCGCCATACTGCTAAGTTCTTGGTCTGCTCCTGGCATAAACTTTGCAAGGGATGATTTCATATTTTTCATAAGTCCAATGGTTGGCATTATAGTTACTACAGTATCTCCCAAGTCATGGAATGTTGTTAATCGTAATTCAATTTGTTCTATGGCCATTCTGGCGTTTCCTAGAACGCGACGAACTTTGCGAACCTCGGCTAGTTCTTTTGACAAGACATTTGCAGAGTGAGTATCATGCTGTTGGGTAGCGGTTACAATTCTGCTGAAAATCTTTTGATCCCTGTCATTTAACGATGAAAGCATGCCGTCTAGTTTTGCAGTTTGCGTCTGTAACTTTTTGATGGCTGTTTCAACACGTGGTTTTAAAGCTCTGCTTGGTTTGATCATAGTGCCTATTCTTTCTGTAATTCCAGGCTGTTGCGGCTTTGACCATCTGTTTGAAAGTGAAGTCATCGTGAATTGGTTTTAGAATTTGTTATTAATGCAAATTGTGAAATTTGCTTTACATGGACTGAAATTTTGCTGACAAAGAGGCATGCTAGGAAGGGTTTGCTCTAAGAAATTTATTATAAATAAGATCTTTGTGTGCTTGTGAGAAAAAAACATGTTTTTGGCATAATTTGTGTAGCAATAATTTCCGTTGTAATAATTTTCGGTAATCAAATAAATCCTGAATATATAGACAGTGATCAGCTGATTGATATTTCTGATGTCTTTCACGTCCGTCTGGCAGATCCCGAATTATATGAAAACGGAGTATACCACAAATCTTTTGTTTTGGAAAATGGAGTTTATGAGTTTAGGTTTACCCCAAACGGTGACAGTCCTCGATCACTATCCATCACACTGATTGGTGATTCGATTTTATTTTATGAGGACTTTGTGCTGAAGGGAACGCCCCATGAAACAGACATTTCTCTATACTACACTTGGAACTATGAGGGGGTAAAAAAAATACAGGTCTTTGAAGACCAACAAGTTGACATTAAAATAAACCCCAACGGAAATTTAGTCGGACCTGTGTCTGTAGAACTAATTC
>Ga0208113_1001046_pt1 | contig 13488 bp, 18 predicted proteins | sample Knorr_S7_td_NADW_FD_185598 | JGI IMG/M metagenome (GOLD analysis project Ga0208113, IMG submission 185598) | Marine microbial communities from Southern Atlantic Ocean transect - Knorr_S7_td_NADW_ad_2505m_LV_A (SPAdes) (version 2) | ecosystem: Environmental > Aquatic > Marine > Oceanic | place...
AAAATTACTGGACAAAAACCTGTAATTACAAAGTTTAAAAAATCCATATCAAATTTTAAAACAAGAAAAAATACAAACGCAGGATTGAAAGTTACTTTAAGAAGAAACAAAATGTACGAATTTATTGATCGTTTAGTAAATATAGCTCTTCCAAGAATAAGAGATTTTAGGGGACTGTCACCAAATGGATTTGATCAATTTGGAAATTATACTTTTGGTATTAAAGAGCACATAGTATTTCCGGAAGTAAATTTTGATAAAGTAGAAAAAATAAGAGGCCTTGATATTTCAATTGTAATTAAATCTTTAAAAAAAGAAGATAGTTTTGAATTATTAAAACAATTAAATTTTCCATTAAGAGACAAAAGGAGCAATTAAATATGGCAAAGTTAAGTTCTATAAACAAAAATAATAAAAGAATAAAATTATCAAACAGATTTTTTGTTAAAAGAAAAAAATTAAAAGAAATAATTATGAACAAGCAATTACCGTTAGAAGAAAGATTTAAAGCTCAACTTAAGTTATCCAATCTTCCACGTAATTCATCAAAAACAAGGGTAAGAAATAGATGTCAAATAACTGGGCGACCACATGGTGTCTATAGAAAACTAAAAATATCAAGAATTGCTTTAAGACAGTTAGGATTAGAGGGAAAAATTCCTGGCATGGTAAAGTCAAGTTGGTAGAAAGGAAAATATGAGTTTAAGTGATCCAATAGGAGATATGATAGCAAGAATTAAAAATGCACAATTACGGAATCATAAAAAGGTCCAATTACCTTCTTCAAAATTTAAGGTAAAAATTGCGGAAGTTCTTAAAAGTGAAGGATATATTATTGATTATAAAGTTTCTCAAGAGTCAAACAAACCTTATTTAGAAATTAGTTTAAAATATAATTCTGGTAATCCTGTTATAAGTTCAATTCAAAGGGTTTCAAAACCAGGAAGAAGAATTTTTTCAAGAGCAGAAAGTTTGCCAAAAATCAATAACGGACTTGGTATTGCAATTATATCAACTCCAAAAGGAGTTATGACTGATATTGATGCTAGGAAACAAAAAGTAGGTGGAGAAATTATTTGCAAGGTATTCTAATGTCTAAAATAGGTAAAATAAAAATTTCAATTCCTGAAAAAGTTAAAGTTGTTCTAAATGGAAACATATTAAATGTCGAGGGACCATTAGGTAAAAGATCATTAAATATGGATTTAGAAATATTTGATCTCAAAATAAATGATGGAAAAGAAGTGTTAATAAAACCCAAAAAAATTAATCAAGACACTAAACGTCTTTGGGGAATGAATAGAAGCTTAGTAAATAATACAATTATAGGTGCAAGCAAAGGTTATAATAAAACTTTGGAACTAAGCGGCGTTGGATTCAGAGCTGCTTTAAAAGGAAAACAACTTAATCTTCAACTAGGCTTTAGTCATGATGTAAATTTTGATATCCCTGAGACAATTAAAATTATAGTAGAAAAACAAACAATAATAAAAATCAGTGGATTTGATAAACAAGAGGTTGGAATGGTAGCTTCTAAAATTAAATCATTAAAAAAAACTGAACCATACAAAGGAAAAGGTATTAAAGAACAAGGACAATATATTTTAAGAAAAGAAGGAAAAAAGAAATAATGAAACTTACAACATTGGATAGAAAAAAATATAAGATTAGGAATAAACTTAAAAAAGTTTCTAAAGAAGGAAGATTTAGGCTAAGTGTATCCAGATCATCCAAGAATATTAGTGCCCAAATCATTGACGATGTTAGAAATATTACTCTTATTTCTGCATCATCAAATGAAAAAACAATTAAAGCTTTAAATAAAAAAAATAAAATAGAATTGTCAACTGTTGTAGCTGAAATGTTGGCAAAGAAAGCCTTAGAAAAGAAAATTACTAAAGTTTATTTTGATAGAGGTGTATACAAATATCATGGAAGAGTAAAAACTTTTGCTGAAACTCTAAGAAAAAATGGAATGGAATTTTAAATTATGGAAAAAAATAGCAATTTTTTAGAAAAATTAGTTCATATAAATAGGATTACAAAAGTTGTTAAAGGCGGAAGAAGATTTGGATTTTCTGCTTTAGTAGTTGTTGGAAATCAAAATGGAAAAATTGGTATTGCTCATGCAAAAGCAAAACAAGTTCCAGATGCTATCAAAAAAGCTAATGAACTAGCTAGAAGAAAATTAATTCAAATACCTTTAAGAGAAGGAAGAACAATCCATCATGATATTTATGGAAAGGATGGTGCTGGAAAAATAAAATTAAGAGCTGCACCAAAAGGTACAGGTATTATAGCTGGAGGACCTGTAAGAGCTGTATGTGAGGTTTTGGGTATTAAAGATATTGTTGCTAAATCAATTGGAACAGCAAATCCTCATAATGTAATTAGAGCATGCATGAAAGCACTTCAAAAACAAAATTCGCCTAAAAATATATCAATTTTAAGAAATAAAAAAATAAATGAAATCATTGAAAAAAGAGGATAATGACAACATTGAATAATACTAATCAGGTTAAAATAAAAAAAATGAGAGTTGGTAGAGGAATTGGTTCTGGAAAAGGAAAAACTTCAGGGAGGGGGATGAAAGGTCAAAAATCTAGATCTGGAGTTGCAATAAAAAGTTTTGAAGGAGGACAAATGCCTCTTTTCCGAAGATTACCAAAAAGAGGATTTAATCCTATAAAAAAAGAAAAGATTGCCATTATAAATTTAGGTAAAATTCAAAGTTTTTTAGATACAAAAAGAATAAATTCAGAAACAAAAATTGATTTAGATTTATTAAAAAAGGCTAATATCATTAGCAAAAGTTATAAAAAAATTAAAATTTTAGGATCCGGAGAAATTAAAGATAAAATAGATGTAAATGTTGATTTTTTTTCAAAATCAGCTGAAGAAAAATTAAAAAAAATTGGTGGATCAATAACTCTTAAGAAAAAAATATAATCTTTTATGAGTGAATCATCTCAGCCAAACGATTTAAGAAATCGAATATTATTTACAATATTTATTCTAGCAGTCTATAGATTTGGAACTTTTGTGCCTTTGTCAGGTATAGATCCTGAGCAACTTCAGATCATGATGCAAGATAGTCAGAGAGGCTTGTTAGGAATGTTTAATGTATTTGCTGGAGGAGCAATAAAAAGAATGGCTATTTTTGCATTAGGTATAATGCCATATATTTCTTCTTCAATTATAGTACAACTTTTGACTGGAACTTCAGACTATTTTAAAAATCTAAAAAGCCAAGGAGAAATTGGAAGACAAAAAATAACACAAATAACAAGGTATGGAACAGTATTATTAGCAACAGTTCAAGGTTATGGATTGTCAGTTGGTTTAGAGTCTTCAGCAAATTTAGTAATAAATCCAGGAATATTTTTTAAAGTTTCTACCGTAACAACAATCGTTGCTGGAACAATTTTTTTAATGTGGTTAGGAGAACAGATTACACAAAGAGGAATTGGCAATGGTATATCATTAATCATTTTTTCAGGAATTGTTGCTGAAATACCAAGAGCTTTAGTAACAACATTTGAACTTGGTAGAACTGGTGCAATTTCTACTTTAATGATTATTGCAATTTTTGTTTTATTAATTTTAACAATTATGTTTATTGTTTTTATGGAAAGAGCTCTAAGAAAAATTCTTATAAATTATCCCAAAAGACAAATGGGAAATAAAATTTATGGTGGCGACTCTTCGCATTTGCCTTTAAAAATTAATTCTGCTGGTGTTATACCAGCAATTTTTGCTTCAGCTTTATTATTATTACCAGTTACTTTTTCAAACTTTACTATTTCTCAAAATGAAACATTCTTAAATATCATATCTTACTTTTCACAAGGACAACCTCTATACATGTCACTGTATGCATCTGGAATAATCTTTTTTACATTCTTTTATACATCAATTACTTTTAATCCAAATGAAACAGCGGAAAATTTAAGGAAGCATGGTGGTTTTATTCCAGGAATAAGGCCAGGTGAAAGCACAGCAATTTATATAGATAATATTTTGACAAAGTTAACAACAATAGGAGCTTTATATCTGACTCTAGTATGTTTAATGCCAGAGTTTTTAATTGCAAATTATCCAATTCCTTTTTATTTAGGAGGAACTTCTATATTAATTGTTGTTGTGGTAGCAATCGATACAGTAACACAAGTACAAACAAGATTAATGAGTTCTCAGTATGAACAATTAATCAAAAAAACAAAATTTGGAAGATAGATTAGTGAATATAATTCTGTTCGGTCCACCAGGAGCAGGTAAAGGTACTCAAGCTCAAAAAATTGTCAACAAATTTAATCTTTATCAAGCTTCAAGTGGTGATCTTTTAAGAAATGAAATTAAAAATAAATCAGATGTTGGAAAAAAAATTGAGCAAATAATTTTTCAAGGAGATTTTGTCACTGATGATATCGTTAATAAAATATTAAAAAAAGTTATTATAAATCCTTTGTACAGAAACAAAATTATATTTGATGGATATCCTAGAAATATGACTCAAGCAGAGAATTTAGAAATAATGCTTAATGCAGATAACCAATCTATAAATTTTATATTATTTTTAAAAGTAAATAGAAAAATTATAGAAAAAAGAATTTTAGGAAGAATTATATGTGAAAAATGTAATAAAACTTTTAACGAGTACTTAAATAAAGAAGAAATTGATAATCATAAATGTGGAAGAAATTATTTAAAAAAAAGAAAAGATGACAATCAAGAAGCTATTATTATTAGATATGATGAATACATGAAAAAAACAAAACCAGTTTTAGATTTTTTTTCACCAAGAAGCTATTTTCATGAAATAGATGGTAGTCAAAAAATACATGAAATTACTAGTAAAATTGAGCAAATCCTTACTGTTTAAGACATTGACTTTAAAAGAACTTCTTATATAAAAGGCTAAATTTTAATCACAAATTTATGGCTCGTATCGCAGGTGTAAACATTCCTCAAAACAAACTTGTGCAAGTTGGTCTAACTTATATTTATGGTATTGGTGATACATTTTCCAAGCAGATTTGTGATTCACTTGAAATACCCAAACCAAAAAGAGTTAATGAATTAACAGATGATCAAATATTAAAAATTAGAGAGTATATTGATAAAAATTTTATTGTTGAAGGTGATTTAAGAAGAGAAAACTTTTTAAGCATAAAAAGATTAGTTGATTTAGCAACGTATAGAGGATCTAGACATAGAAAAAAATTGCCCGTAAGAGGACAAAGAACAAGATGCAATGCACGAACAAGAAAAGGAAAAGCTATTGCTATCGCTGGTAAAAAATTAACACCACTTAAAAAATAAATAATGAAAAAAGACAAAATTGAAAATAAAGATCAACCACAAGATAAATCAAAGTCTGTAAAAAAAAGCACTTATTCAAAAAAAAAGAAAACTAAAAAAAATATTTTAAACGGTATAGCTTATGTGCAATCAACTTTTAACAATACAATAGTTTCTATTGCTGACACATATGGTAATATTGTTGCATGGGCTTCTGCTGGACAAAAAGGGTTTAAAGGATCTAGAAAATCAACACCTTACGCTGCTCAAGTAGCAGCAGATGCTGCTGCAGTTAAAGCTTTAGAACTAGGTATGAAAACCTTATCAGTTGAAGTTAAAGGACCAGGTTCAGGAAGAGAAACTGCTCTAAGAGCCTTACAAGCAAAAGGATTTAAAATTATTTCTATAAAAGATACAACACCTATGCCTCATAATGGCACAAGACCACCAAAAAAAAGGAGAGTATAAATGGAGACTATAGACGTAAATGCAAAAAACTGGAAATCAATGATTAAACCGCCCAAACTTGAAGTTCAATTAAGTGATGATAAATCTTTTGCTAAAATTATAGCTGAGCCTTTAGAAAAAGGTTATGGTTTAACTCTAGGAAACTCTTTAAGAAGAATTCTATTATCTTCTATAAGAGGAACAGCTGTTACAGCTATCCAAATTGATGGTGTACTACATGAATTCACGTCAATAAAAGGTGTTAGAGAAGATGTAACAGATATTGTTTTGAATGTTAAATCTTTAGCTTTAAAAAGCTCTTCAGAGGAATTAAAAAAATTAATATTAGATGCAAAAGGACCAGGTGAAATTAAAGCATCACACATTACACAAATTGCCGATATAGAAATTTTAAATCCTGATTTAGTAATTTGTAATCTTGATGAAAATACTCACTTTCATATGGAAATGACAGTTGGAAATGGAAAAGGATATGTGGCAGCTGATATGAACAAGCCCGAAGAGCCACCTTTAGGATTAATACCTATAGATTCACTATTTAGTCCTGTGAAAAAAGTTTCTTACTCTATAAGCACAGCAAGAGGAGGAAAAGCTTTTGATTATGATAAATTAACCATGGAAGTTGAGACAAATGGATCTATTTCTGCAGAGGATGCTGTTGCTTATTCAGCTAGAATATTTCAAGATCAATTAGGCATGTTCGTTAATTTTGATGAACCACAAGAAGTTATAGTACGTGAAAAACCATCTGAACCTGAATTCAACAGAAATTTATTACGTAAAGTTGATGAATTAGAACTTTCTGTTAGATCAATGAATTGTTTAAAAAATGACAATATCATATACATAGGTGATTTAGTCCAAAAATCAGAAGGAGAAATGCTTCGTACACCGAATTTTGGAAGAAAATCATTAAACGAAATTAAAGAAGTGTTAAATGGAATGTCGCTTTATCTTGGTATGGAAATTCCAAATTGGCCACCAGAAAATATTGCTGAATTGTCAAAAAAGCTTGAGGAATCAATTTAATGAGACATAGATTAGGGTATAAAAAATTAAATAGAACATCAGAGCACAGAAAAGCATTAATTAAAAATATGCTGAACTCACTAATTAAATATGAACAAATAACAACAACATTGCCAAAAGCAAAAGTACTTAAACCACAAGCTGATAAAATTATTACTTTAGGAAAAAAAGATACTTTAATTAATACAAAAGCCTTGGTTTCAAAATTACAGGATATCAATTCAGCAAATAAAGTTAAAAAAACTCTTGCAAAGAGATATGAAAAAAGAAAAGGTGGATACACAAGAATAATTAAAGCTGGATTTAGATATGGAGATAACGCGCCAATGGCAGTTATTGAATTTGTAGATAGAGATGTAGAGGCTAAAAGAGTAAATAAAAAGAGAAAAGAAAACCTTAAAGATAATAAGGAAGAAAAGAAAATAGCTACAGCTTAACAATATTTCGAAAATAATGAATAAGTCTTTCAAAATAGACTCTTCATCTATAAATATGCGAATTGATAGATGGATAAGAAATAATATTGGTAAAATTCCACAAAGCTTAGTTGAAAAAAATCTTCGTATAGGGAAAATTAAATTAAATAAAAAAAAAGTTAAAAGTTCAGTCAAATTGAAACTGAATGATGAAATAAATTTTTTTAATTTTAAATTTGAAGAAAAATACATTTCCAAAAAAGTTAAATATCAACCTACAAATCAGATTATTAAAGAAAATGAAAATTTAATTATTGATAATAATGATGATTTTGTAGTTCTTAATAAAGAATGTGGAATTTCAGTCCAAGGTGGGACTAAATCAAAAAAAAATCTCATGGATATTTTTGCAAAAAGTGAAATTTTTAAAAATACAAAGCCTTATTCAGTTCATAGATTAGATAAAGAAACTTCAGGAGTTTTTATAATTGCAAAAAATAGAGATTCAGCAAGGTTGCTTACTTCATTGTTTAGATTAAGAAAAATTCACAAAACATATCTTGCTATCTGTCATGGTGAAATTGAAAAAAATACTGGAGTTTGGAATAATAATTTAGTTAGATATGAAGGCAAAAAGCAAATATTAGAAAAAGCCAAAACAATTTTTAAAGTATTAGATAAAAATTACAATTGTTCACTTGTTGAATTAAAACCTATAACAGGTAGAAAACATCAATTAAGAAAACAACTATTTGGTATAGGTCATCCAATTTATGGCGATAATAAATATAAATTAGAAAATATTAATAAATCAATAAATAAAGAATTAATGCTTCATTCTTATCAAATCAGATTTATGATTAATGATAAAAAATTTACTTATACTGCTTTACTACCCAATTATTTTAAGCAATTATTGAAAACAAAAAGACTTAAATTTTTAAATTATTAATTAGATTATTTAATATTTTTTCACTTAAATTCTCATAATTTTGTTTTTTAATGGATATAAGATTTGTCACTTCTTTATCTTTAATCCCACACGGAATTATTTTATTATAATTATTTAAATCATTATCAATATTTATAGAAAACCCATGGTAAGCAATCCATCTTTTAATTCTAATTCCAATTGCAGCAATTTTTTTTATTTTATTTTTTGATTTAACCCATATACCTATATTTTTTTTGTCACTCTGTGATTTTATTTTATATTCTTTAAGAGATTCAATAATTGAATTTTCAATTAAACTAATAAAATTTCTAATATCTCTTTTTCTATTGTTTAAATTAATTACGAAATAACAAACTAATTGACCTGGCCCATGCCAAGTAATTTTACCTCCTCGTTTAGTTTTGATCAAATTTATAGAATCATCTAAAATATCATTTTTATTAAAACTGGATCCTGCCGTATATACAGATGGATGTTCTAAGAACCAAATCAATTCTCTTGCTTTACTGTTATTTACCTCAACAACTCTATTTTCTAAATATTCAATAGCTTTATTATATTCTATTGGTTTTTCTGATTTTTTTATCTCTATATTCATTAAAGAATTGTATTATATAAATTATGTATTAATAGTGCCTTATTAAAATTATAATTTTATGACTGTTGTAAAAAAAATAAAAGATAAAAAGGTCAACTTTGAGTTTAATAAAGAATATATTGAAGTTGTAACTGATAAAATTGCGAGCAATGATGCTGTATTTATTTCAAATTCATTCAAGGAAATGCATCCTGCAGATGCTGCTGATATAATTGAGCATTTAAATTCAACAGATAGAGAAAATTTAATTAAATTAAATAATTTTAAAATTGATCCAGAAGTTTTTGTTGAATTAAACGAGTCAGTTCAATCAGAAATCATCAAATATCTTTCATCTAATTCAATAGTTTATATTCTTAAAAATCTTGAATCAGATGATGCTATTAAAATTTTAGAAAATATAGATGAAAAGAATAAAAATGATATTTTAAGTTCTTTGCCACCAAAAGATAGGTTTGTTTTATTAGAAAGTTTAAGTTATCCAGAAGACTCTGCTGCAAGAATAATGCAAAGAGAGTTTACAGCAATTCCTAGCAATTGGTCTGTTGGACAAACTATTGATTATTTAAGAGAAAATAAGGATTTGCCAGATGAATTTTTAGAAATATATATTGTAGATAACGAATTTAAACCTATTGGTACAGTTCCTTCATCAAAAGTTCTTAGAACACCAAGAGAAGCTAAAATGATTTCCATAATGTCAGAAACGCAATTTTTCATTCCAGTTGATATGGATAAAGAGGAGGTAAGTCGCCTATTTGAAAATTATAATTTAAATTCTACTTGCGTAGTGGACAAAAATAATAAACTAGTAGGAATGATTACCAGTGACGATATACTTACAGTATTAAAAGAAGAAGCCGAGGAAGATACTTTAAGATTGGCTGGTGTAGGAGACGAAAAAATTACTGATGGTATTTTTATTAAAACAAAAAGAAGATTTAATTGGTTACTATTAAATCTATTTACTGCATTTTTAGCTACATGGGTGATAAGTATGTTTGGAGCAACAATAGAACAAATGATTGCATTAGCTTTTTTGATGCCAATAGTAGCTTCTATGGGTGGAAATGCAGGAATGCAAACTTTAGCAATAACAATTAGAACATTAGCAACAAATGATCTAACCAGAAATAATTTATCACAAAATATTATAAAAGAATTTAGTATTGGAATTTTAAATGGAGTAATTTTTGCAATAATCAGTGCATTTGTTGTTCAACTTTGGTTTAATGATATTCAGCTATCTATAATTATTTCTATATCAATGATACTGAATATGATAGTAGCAGGCTTATTTGGCATTCTAGTTCCTGTATCACTCAAAAGAATTAATATAGATCCCGCTATTGCTTCAAGTGTTTTTGTAACGACAATAACTGATGTTATTGGTTTTGTATCTTTTTTGGGAGTAGGTGCATACTTTTTTTACGGTAATTAATAATTATCTATTAACCTTACATTTCTATTATAGTAGGCAACAAATATTTTAAAATTGTGTTTATTTATTTTTTTTGAAAAATTGAACTTATTTCTTATTTCTAAATATTCTACATCAATATTTTTAAATTTGTTTATTTCATCTTTAATTTTTTTAATTTGATTTATTTTATTAAAATTTTTGATTAATTTTTTTTTAAATTTAATCAATAATTTGGCAATTTTAGAAGATAAAATTAAATCTTTATTGTTTAATAAGTTATTCCTAGAAGATAATGCCACCATTTTCATATCACGTATGGTTTTACAAGATATAATTTTAGTTTTAAATTTCTTTTTAATAAATTTTTTTATTAAATATAGTTGTTGAAAATCTTTTTCTCCTAAAAACATATATTTAGGTTCAATAATATTCAGAAATTGATTAATAACAGCTAAAACACCTTCAAAATGCCCTTTTCTATATTTTGCACATAATATTTTATCTTTTTTATTCAATTTTAATTTCATGCTTTGTTTTTTTTTATAAATTTGGTTTTTATTTGGTAGCAACAAAAAATCTATTTTTAATCTTTTTAGAATTTTTATGTCTCTAGATAAATTTCTTGGATATTTTTTATAATCACTCTTTTTATTAAATTGTGAAGGATTTATGAAAATACTTACAATAGTTTTATTACATTTTTTTTTTGCAGATTCGATCAATGAAATATGACCATTATGGAACATACCCATTGTAGGAACAAAGCCAATGTTTGCCTTAAAATTAACTTCTTTATTTAGTTGATTAATACTTTTAATAATTTTCATTTATGGTACTTCAAATCAATAGTTAAAAAACTTTTAATGATAAAACAAGCTATAATTCCATTAGCAGGGTTAGGTACAAGATTGTTACCACTTACTAGTGTCTTTGCTAAGGAACTTTTGCCCATTAATGGCAAACCTAGTGTAGAGTATATTATAGAAGAATGCATTGACGCAGGTATTAAAGAAATAATTTTAATTATTTCAAAAAAAAAACAAATCATAAAAAAATATTTTTATAATGATAATTGTTTTAAGAAAATAATTAAACAGAAAAAAGATAAAAGGATTATTAATGAATATAAAAAAATTTTAAAATATAGAAAAATTATAAAATTTGTTTATCAAAACAAGCCTTTAGGAACTGGTGACGCCGTATTAAAAGCAAAAAAATTTATTAAAGATAAATATTTCCTAATGCTTTTACCAGACGATCTAGTAATTAAAAGAAATTGCTCAAAAGATATGATCAAAATTTTTAAAAGAAAAAAATGTTCGGTTATGGCTAGCATGAAAGTTAATAAAAAAACAGTTAATAGATGGGGAATATATTCAATAAAATCAAAAATTAATAATAATAATTTTTATATCAAGGACGTAATTGAGAAGCCGGAAATTAAATCAGCTCCTTCAAATAGAGCGGTTGTAGGAAGATATATTCTGCCAAAAAAAATATTTGCTAAATTAAAAAATCAAAAAAAAGGTAAAGGTGGTGAAGTACATATAACTGATTCTATTAGAAGACTAATACGTGAAGGTGATAAATTTATAGGCCACAGCTTTTTTGGTAAATATTTAGACTGTGGCACAATGCAAGGATATATTAAATCATCACTAGAGATTTCAAAAATATGAAACTATGTATAATAGGAACTGGTTATGTTGGATTGGTAAGTGGAACTTGTTTTTCTGATTTAGGAAATAAAGTAATTTGTGCTGACATTGACAAAAATAAAATTAACAAACTAAATTCTAATAAAATTCCAATATATGAACCTGGATTAGAGGAATTAGTAAAAAAAAATTTTGATCAAAAAAGACTTTCATTCACAACAGATATTATTTCTGCAATAAAAGACTCTGATATAATATTTATTTGCGTTGGAACACCTACCAAAAAAAAATCTAATACAGCTGATTTAAAGCATGTTTTTCAAGCTGTAAATCTGATAGCTCAAAATATTAACAAATATAAAATTATAGTAACAAAATCTACCGTTCCTGTTACTACCGGTGATAAAATAGAAAAAATAATAAAAAGTAAAAATAGAAAAAAAAAATTTGATGTAATTTCAAATCCTGAATTTTTAAGAGAAGGAGAGGCTATTAGAGATTTTGTTTACCCAGATAGAGTTGTAGTTGGAACTAAAAGTAAAAAGGCTAATAAAATTATGAAATCACTTTATTTACCAATAATTAAAAAAGAAAGTAGATATTTTAATACTTCTCGAAGAGGAGCAGAAATGATTAAATATGCTTCTAATGCTTTTTTAGCTACAAAAATATCTTATATAAACGAACTCGCTAATTTATGTGAAAAAACATCTGTAGATATAAAAGATGTATCTATGGGAATGGGTTTGGATCAAAGAATTGGTGAAAGATTTTTAAGAGCAGGGCCAGCTTACGGAGGCTCATGTTTTCCAAAAGATACTAGAGCATTGGTTGATACTGCAGATAAATTTAAAATCAGCCTTTCAATTGTTAAAAATGTAATAAAATCTAATGAAAATAGAAAAAATCTTTTGTTGCAAAAAATTCACAATATTATTGGCAAAAATATAAAGAAAAAGAAAATAACTTTTTTAGGAGTAACATTTAAACCTAACACAGATGATATGAGAGAAGCATCAAGTTTAAAAATGATTCCATATCTTTCAAAAAAAGGAGCACTTATTAATTATAATGATCCTTCAGGTAAAAAAAATATCTTAGATAAAATAAAAAATGTAAAATTCCACAAAAATATTTCATCTGCTTGTTATAAAACTGATTTAATAATTATTCACACTGAATGGAATGATTTTAAATCATTAAATTTCAAAAATCTTGTCAAAAAGAAAAATTTTATTGTTTATGATATGAGAAATATTTATTCTCCTGAAAAAATGTTTAAAAATAGAATAAAATATTTTGGTATTGGTAGATCATTAGTTTAATTCAAAAATTGCATCTACTTCTACAGCTACACCTAATGGCAAACTATTAACGCTGACAGCAGCTCTTGTATGCTTCCCAAAATCACCGAATATTTTTGCTATAATATCAGAAGCACCATTAATAACTTTTGGTTGTTCAATAAAATCTTCAGTAGAATTTACAAATCCAGTTAATTTTATACATGACTTAATTTTTGATAAATCTTCCCCACAAGCTTTTTTTGCTTGTGCAATTATACTTAGTGCACATCTTTGTGCAGCTTGATACCCTTTGTCAGTATTTAAATCTTTTCCTAATTTACCTTTAATTAAATT
>Ga0208113_1001047_pt1 | contig 13484 bp, 12 predicted proteins | sample Knorr_S7_td_NADW_FD_185598 | JGI IMG/M metagenome (GOLD analysis project Ga0208113, IMG submission 185598) | Marine microbial communities from Southern Atlantic Ocean transect - Knorr_S7_td_NADW_ad_2505m_LV_A (SPAdes) (version 2) | ecosystem: Environmental > Aquatic > Marine > Oceanic | place...
TGCCGCCGAGAAGCTCGTAGACCGGTACACCCAGTTTCTTGCCCGCGATGTCGTAGAGTGCGATATCGATGGCCGAAATCGCGGCCGTGAGAGTCCGGCCGCCTTCAAAATACTGGCTGCGATACATTTCCTGCCAGAGTGCGCCGCGCTGCATCGGATCACGTCCTATCAGAAATTCCCTGTAGTGTTCTACGATGCCTTTGACGCCGATTTCTCTGCTGGATAGCCCGGATTCCCCCCACCCGTAGATGCCTTCGTCAGTTTCAACTTTGACCAGCATCTGGTTTCGGGTTCCAACCCACACCGGGAAGGGTTTGATGTCGGTTATTCGCATTGGTAAAGGACCTTTGTAGATGTTGGTGATGCTTGGAATGGAGATGACCGTGCAGGCGGGGCTTGCTCGCGGAGCAAGCGTGTTCCTGATGGCGCGCAGTGTCAATACCGGATTCTCTGTAACCAGTTCGCGCACCGGTCAAATAGTTGGATCGGCGGAGACGGAATCGGGGTGGACGGTATTGCCGGCCGAGGTCGGGGAGACATCTTCAGGCAGGTTGGACCGGTGGGCGGTTGTGTTGATTAACGACGACCACCATTCTGCCGATTACGTGATCTGGGCGTTGCTGAAGACCATGCCGGATCTTTCGAGTACTGACGCCGCGCTGATCATGCTTGAGACACACAACACAGGTAAAGGTGTGGTGACGTTATGCGGCCGGGGACAGGCGGAGGAATATCGAGCGGCATTGCGATTGCTGCAACTCGGGTGCGAAATCGAACCCGGCTGGTAGTGGTCCGGCAGGCAATTCGTACGAGACCGGGCAGTCAGGCTCAGGTGCAAACTCACCGCACCCATACCTGATCCGATGATATCGATTCGGTGCGACTCGTACTGATTGGCAGGCCAATGCGTGGGTTGCCCGCCAGATGGGCTCGCGTGACTGCTCACATCTGGGGTGAACCGTTTGGTGCGACCGCACGATTCCTTGGGGCTCAATGGCTGGAATGGGCTGGTGATACCTATAGATATGTGGCCTTTGCAACGACCTGCCAGACAAATGGCAGGCGACCAATCAGTCAGTTCGTGATTAGCCATAAAATATTTTTCAGACACGGGTTCCCTGGCCACACACAGGAACCCGGAACTGGTTGAGGAGACCATGCCTGATGTTCTGGACAGTTGACAGAAGTACATCCGAGCGCTGAATCTCCGGGCTCGAAACGGCCATCATCCTAATTGCATTTGTGGTCGTCGCTTCGGTGTTCGCATTCACCGTGCTGTCGATGGGTATTTTCGCGTCCGAGAGATCAATAGAAACAGTGTTTGCGGGTCTTCAAGAGGCGAAAAGTACCCTCGAACCTCGTGGTGCTACCGTGGCATACAAGGCCGACCGAGGCGGAACCGACACTATTTACGAGGTTTCATTCATGGTCACGAACGCGGTTGACGGCGAGCCCGTCGATCTGACGCCCCCGTACACGGCCGATGGATCGGCCGCAGACCCGGATATCTCAAGTGGGGCTGAATACAAGACAATTATTTCTTACAGCGACATAAATCAGGTGATGAGCGATGTCCCCGGAGTGTAGGTTGGCCCGGTAACAACAACGGGGACAATTTGCTGGAGATCGGCGAAAAGGCCGAGATCAGCGTCTGGCTGTTGATTCGTGACACGACGCAGGCAATTACATCCAGCACAGCGACGAGCTACTGGACTGCCGATGCGAACGGAGCATACGGCATACTTTCGACAGGAACTATTCTCGGCACCAACGACACGTTCTCTCTCACACTCAATCCCTCATCGGGCGCGGTGGTGAACATTGAACGGACGTTGCCGTCGCGGCTTGATGCGATCATGGATTTGAAGTAACGACCGGCTGATTTTGACCCAGGTTCGGCATTGCTCCGCCTGGCCCCAGGCCCTCTCCGGTCGCTGGGTCTTGTAAAAAAACGGCCACTCTCCTGCCCCGAGAGTGGCCGTTTTTATTTTTCGAATATCAGTACGTGATCATTCGCTCTTGTATCCCGGGAACTTGGGAATCGCGATAGTCGGGATAGCATCGTCAGTTAAACACAACGGGTGCGGCCGACTGGCCGCACCCGTTGTTGATTTTGCTGTACGCGCGTTTGACTACGTTGCTGGCTTACCAGCGTTCTCGACGTCCGCCGCCACCGCCGGCACCGCCACCACCGCCACCACCGCCACGGTATCCACCGCCGCCGTCACGAGGAGCCTGGTCTCGGGCCTCGTTGACAACGATTGGCCGACCGTCAAGCTCAGTGCCGTTCATTTCTGAAATAGCCTGTTGTGCAGGACCTTCATCATTGAAGGTTACAAAACCGAATCCGCGGGACCTTCCAGTCTCACGGTCGCTGATCACCTGTGCCTCTTCTATATCGCCGAACCGCTCGAAAGCCACTCGGAGGCCGGCGGAATCCGTCGCCCAGGCCAGGCTACCAACAAATAACTTCTTACCCATAAATCAAGCCTCGTTTGTGGGAATCCCATCGAATGTTCACGGTTGAACATGTCCTAGCACCGTTCCGTACGGTTATCGTCCCACATTCCGTTTTTTTGCGTTCGGCCACAGTGCGCACCGCAAAACATCATCTCGCTGATGCAGTTTCGCGATGCACCGACTGAACGCATCATCAAGAATAAACTTACTTTCGGCACTTTGGGGAGATTATTGATGATGAAGTTCGCGTTTGTGCATGATTTTAGATGGGATTGCCGGAATTTCGGCGTTCTTCAGAGCCGCCGGGTGACGGACTCCGACCTGGTGCGGTTTTCGGATGGGGTGGCAAACTTCGGTAATAGCTAATTCGAGGCCGGTTCGTCTTGAGCAGAAATTGCCGGTTGGCTTGCGAAAGGGCGAAACGATCATTAACGTTCGTGTCTGTCGAATCTGACCGAGGTGTGTCGATCTGGCGATTCCACATGGCCTGTCAGCCGATGACCGATTGGTTTGCTGGTTGGGCAGACGCCCCGATTGGCGGTGGCCGGCGGTCGTGGGGATTTGGGTTTACGTGCAACCGTTGTGCAGAAAATAGTGCTTACAAAGGATTGAAATGGTTCAAACGAATGATATTGAGCGGCCCTCGAAAGAGTTGATCGCGAAACTATTCGAACACGTCAGCGCCGCAACCGCGGCAGGCGATCTCAGCAAATTGGGTATAAGGGATGCATTCATCCAGGGTCCGTTGCCGTTCACTCCCGGCAAGAAAGTCGTCGGTCCGGCGCTGACCCTGCAGTTCATGCCGAAGCGTGAAGACGAGTATCCGGAAGGCGAGTACGTTGAGCCGGAGACCCAGTTGCACCGCCATGCCCTGTACAACACCAAACCGGGCGACGTGATAGTTGTCGATGCGTTGGGGAGTCTGAACAGCGGTGTGTTTGGCAACATGATGTTGACTTATTTTCACGGTCAGGGTGGTATCGGGGCGATTATCGATGGGTGCATCCGTGATTACCCGGAGAGCAAGAACATCGGCCCCGGGCTCTGGTTGAAGGGCGTCACGCCAAACTTCCACACTCAAACGGAGATGATGCCCTACGCCGTAAACGTTCCGATCAACTGTTCCGGGACGTTTGTAAAACCTGGCGACATTATTATTGCCGATGACGATGGCGCAGTTGTCGTGCCAATACAGCTTGCTGAAGAACTGGCCGAACTGGGCCAGGTGCACGCTGAGTGGGAAGAGTTCAGCCGCGGGAAGCTAGAAGAGGGTGGTGATTTGCGCCGCTACTATCCGCTGTCGGACGAGGCTCGCCCCGAGTATGAAGAGTGGAAGAAGAAACGCGGTAAGTAAGGGGTAGGGGGTTAGTCGCCGGGTGTGCTGAGCGCGCCCGGTAGCTAGTGGTCGGCCGATCCCTGTTTGCGCAGGCTGCCGCCGAAGACCGCGGCCAGGCTGCCCACCAGGATGAAGAATGTCGCCCTGATTGGCAGTTCTACGATTGCCCGGTTGCCCGTCCCGAAGAATGCAAGGATGTGTGACGCATACCAGGCGGGTTATTAGCACGGAGTAAGCAATCCCCGCGACTGGTTTTGCCCGGCATACGAACGTCAGGATCACAAGCGGGAATATCAACCACATTTCGCTCGTACTGTTGATGTCGGCGGACGCCCGTATTGCAAGATTCGATACCAGGAGTAACAGCAAGGTATCGGCCACCGAGCCGAAAAGAGCCGATCTGACTGATGAAATGAGTTTTGTCTTGTTGGCGTGGCGCAGCCAGAGGTTTACGGCAAACATTCCCACGATCGCAGCCACGGCAAGCTCCCAGTAGGGCAGTCGGTCTTTGCTTGCGAAAATAACGAGCGCGAGCGGCTAGGTGGCGATCAGGCGAAAGGTGATTGCGCTGCGTTCGATCTGGAAAGAGGTTGCGAAAAACCGCGTTCCCAGCCTTTCCAATAACGGAAACCGCTCGGATGTTGAGTTGATTGCTGTTTCCATCGCCGACACTATAGCGGGCCGATACACGGGCTTAAGTGTGGCTTGGGTGCAAGAACCGCGCCAAATCCTGACCTTTCGCAGAAGCTGGCAGTAGTAGCTGGGCGTGTCTGGCTTAGAAGTCCGGGGAATGCACCATGTGTCAAAAATGCTTGCCGCAAGTCGACGGAAGGGAATAATGAGGGTCGATCTGCAAAAACGCCGTGATCACGGGGGCATTTTGACTGGAGTATTGAGTTAAGGAGTATTCGACTGTACGCTTCCGGCCTAGTGGTCCAAGAGATCACGGCGGACCGCCAACGAGCCAATTCTGGACAGTAAAATGAAACCCGGGTTCTTCACCATGCCCTTGCACCCTCCGGGTGCCAACATGACTGAGACGCTGAAGTCGGACCTCGATCAGATCGTCAAGTTGGACGAACTCGGATACGCGGAGGCCTGGATAGGTGAGCACTTTACGGCCGCATGGGAAAATATCCCGTCGCCCGAATTGTTTATCGCACAGGCGTTGGGCGTAACGAAAAACATCCGGCTCGGAACCGGTGTGACTTGCATGCCCAACCACGACCCGTTCGTTCTCGCGCACCGAATCGCACAGCTCGACCACATGTCGGAGGGGCGGTTGAACTGGGGTATCGGAACGGGGAGCTTTCCTGGAGATACGCAGGTATTTGGGTATGACGAAGACGGTGGTGTCGACGCCGGTGCCTACACGCGCGAATCGCTCCAGACGATTTTGAAGATATGGGACAACCCGGAACCCGGCCTGTATGAGTCGAAATGGTGGAAGTTCCGCATTCCAGAGCGGCGGGACGATATTGGGTTGGGCGCGCACGTGACGCCGTTTCAGAAGCCACATCCGCCGATTGGAGTTGCCGGCGTTTCCCCTAACTCACCGACCCTGAGGATGGCGGGTCAGTTCGGTTGGATCCCGATGAGCATCAACCTGGCGCCTCCGGTGCAGATCAAGACGCACTGGGATTCGATCGAGGAGGGAGCGCTGGAGGCCGGAACGCAGCCCGACCGGTCGCTATGGCGGGTTGCCAGAGAAGTCTTCATCGCGGATACGACTTCCGAGGCACGCCGGATGATGCAGGAGGGAACTCTGGCGCGTGACTTCGAACGATATTTCCTGCCGATGCTGGCGCACGATGGCAGGCTGGGAATTTTTAAAATCGATCCTGACATGCCCGACTCCGACGTGACGATCGACTACCTGATGGACAACGTGTTTATTGTTGGGAGTGCCGACGAAGTGACACAGAAGCTGAACGACCTGAATGGTGAACTTGGCGGGTTCGGGACACTGCTGGCGATGGGTCACGAGTGGGACCCTTACGACGCGTGGTACGAATCGATGTCGGTGCTTGTGAAGGAAGTTCTGCCGAAAGTCGATTAGCTCTGGCGCGGCAAGCGGAATCGGGGTTTGTGTGGCGGGTCTGACGCCTAGGCGGCTGCAGCGAGTTCGCGTGCAATCGGTCTTCGATGCCGCTGGCGACACTATTTCCGAAACGGGCCCAGTTACTGTCGGAATGTCGACGCGGGCGAGAAACTGCTGGGTAGCGGAGGAGATATTTGCGCCGAACGCAACAATATCTCCGTTGAACGCCCGTCGCAAATACAGAATCGCATCGGACGAATTGAACTCCAGGCTGGCATTAATCACGATCAGGTCGGGGTTGTGTCCTTCGATGGACCGGACCGCTGCGGTGAGCGAGTTGGCAACTCTGACATCGTGACCCAACTCCTCAATTTCCTGGATCGCCGCAAGACTTTGATTCGTGGGTGCGTTTAAAAACAGGGTGTTCAACCGGGGGGGTGCCTCGGGGAATTACGTAAGCGTGGGTTGGTATGTCCACTATTGATTCTTACGTGAAACCAGGGTGTCCGCATCGTGGAAACTACCTAGTGAGGTCACGGAGTCCAGTTGCCGGTGGTTGGTGGGTTTTCAGAGACGGCAGAGTTTAGATGCGTGATCGGCTGCAATTCCCAGTTGACACTGTAACAAGCGACGAGTTTTCCACTGACCGCTGACCGAGGGCCGCGCCTGTCCGGCATGCGACCGGTACTAGGGACGCCAGACTGTGCCATCGACGATCAGTTCCTTGATGGCTGCGGTTCCTGAGCGGTTGATCGATACCCTGACCTTGACATCGTCGGCAGTTTCGATTTCTTTGCCGCGGCCTTCGGGGAGGAAATACTGTTCGATTCCATATTCGATTGTCACAGTGCCGTTTCGCATCTGGGTAGCGCGCCCTTTGATGTAGAGGTCGGCGTAGGGCGATGGTTTGTCTGCCTGAACGAACAGACGGTAGACATCGCTGTCGATGTTTGTCAGGTTGACGTACACCGTGTCGCCCTCGTTTATTTCCCCTTCCAAAAAGTATTGATTCTTCTGGGGAGCCAGCGAACCCTCTCCGATTGTGCTGATCTCATAACGGAGCGTGACGTATTCGCCTTTGAAGAGATCACGAGGATCTACCGGAACCGTCTCCAGCACTGCGGTCCTGCCCAGGCTGAGGATCGACTCCCTGTACCCGACCAGTCCGAGCAGAAACACGATCTGAACGGCGATAACGGCTATGAATAGGCGTTTGGCGTTAGGCGTCATTGTTCGCCTCTGTCCCGTGGTCGCGCGTAATTCCGAACTGGCGCAGCAACTGGCGCCTGGCCCGTTCCATCCCGTAGCCAACTCCGAGTAGCAGGAGGCCACCGACGACGAAGGCCAGCGAGGTGTCGAGCATGTCGACTGTGAGCTCGATATATCGGGTCGATAGGTCGATCACAAAGAAGATGATTCCCACGTTTATCAGCGCTTCGCGCCGGTTGATGATCCCCAGCACAATCGAGCCGAATATAAGCAGTACGAGCAGGAGGTTGAAGGCGGTGACGTAAAGCGCGATCGAGTTGAACGGAAGCGTGGCTGTGAACCAGCCGAAGGCAATGACGAGGGCGACGACGCCCGGTTCGGCGTACCTCCCTACGGGGTTTCCGGCGTTGTTATCCGAATTTCTGACGGCGACCACGAGTGCCGCGACCGTGACTGCGGAGAGAATTCCCGCCAGGGCCAGATACGAGCCACTGAGTGTCTGGAAATCGAGAATGGTCAGCGATAGCGTATCTTCAAACACCTCGTTGAAGGTGAGGACATAAGCCAGTCCGATGGCCAGCAGTGCCCCGCTGATGAGGTATGGGCCTGCATGTAATTTGAGGTTCGCACGGCGCAGGTGCAGCATCCCGATCGAGTACAACAGGGCGGCTGTGAGAAACAGGCTGCCCATGACCAGAAAAGCGCTTTCAGGACCGTCGACCCAGGTGGCCGCTTTCCACGAAATGCCAACAGTGAAGATGCCGACTGCCATCACAGTTATTGATGTTGATCTGGCGAGGTAGGCGAGGGGCAGAACACCCAGGAACCACAGGATCATCAAATCGGGGTTGTCGGTACCGAGGTGGTAGCTCTGGGCCACGAGGAAGACGTTCGCTCCGAACCATACGGCACCTGTAAACATGATCGCTTCGCCGACTCGCGGGTACCCGCGAACGAACTGGAGTTGGTATCCGATCCAGTAGGCAGCGGTCTGGCCCCCGATCAGCAGGAAGAGCTTTGCCATCGCGGGCATGCCCTGCCAGTTGGCTGCGACAAACGAGATAATGCCGGAGGCGATCAGGACGGCTCCGAGTGTGGAAAGCACGACGATGAGTCTGTTGAACCGGATTCCAAGTCGGAACCTGGGCGTGCCAACCGATTCGAAATCCAGTATGGCCTGGGACTGTTCGTCTGTGATCAAACCGGATTGACGCCACCGGTCGACCCTGCTTTTAAGCCAGTTCTGGCGCGCGGTTGGCCGCGGGCTGATTTCAACTTCAGTATCGGAATCGGATCGTTCGACGATCTGTTCAGAATCGCTGCCTGGAGTGTGTTCCGTCATGTGTTCAAACGATACTCGGAAACCGTTACATGTTCGCTATTGATGCTGGGATTCATCTTGAGTTTCGTCGAGGGTGCGGTGGTTGGACAGTGTCCTGTTGAGGACGGCAAAGAGGACGCAGTTGTCGGTTGGAAAGCCGAATTAAGGGTTCACCTATCCGGGCTTCAGCCGACGATTGCTGCGTCGTTTGCCGATGAGAACATTGTGGGCTTTCGCGAATGTGTTTGTGAAGGGTCAAGCGTACTAATCTGACTGGTACAGGTTGTGAGGACAGGTCACTTGCGCCAGCGATGCTGTCAAATGTCACCATTGCATTCAAATGGGCGTCAATCCGAACCGGTGGCTGTCAATCGCGACAAGTCGGCAGTTCGGTTTTTACCTGAACTAGCCGACTTGAACGTGATTTCAGTGGTACCCCTGGCGTGAATCGAACACGCGACACGTAGTTTAGGAAACTACTGCTCTATCCACTGAGCTACAGGGGCGTGGCGACTATTCTAAGTTCAAATTAAGCAGATTTGATGATTTAGAGATGGTCTATATCGGTGATTTGTAAACACTTTGTAAAGGTCAAGTGTTTACATGCTGACGAAAATACGAACTAGGCAAGAATATCTAGGCCTATCGCTGCGAGCACTCTCCAAGCAATTGGAAGTCTCGCCCGCACTTCTCTTGACCCTCCTTGGCATTTCTGCCTCCCTTCAATTCATCCAGTATCTGATCTTTCAACTGGATACGTTTGTGTGGGTCAGGTCAAAGCGGCGAAGTTGGAAATTCAGGTGATCTCCTAAATAAATCTGGATCTTTCCTTTGCGCCTGCCGAGTGGTCGATGTAGACGCTGATGGTTTCGGTGAAGAAGTCGAATCCTTCAGTGCCCTGTTCGCGCTGGCCTGTGCCGGAAGCCCCAAGACCACCGAAGGGAAGGTGCACCTCTCCACCCAGAGTTGGGGCGTTGACGTGGACCATTCCAGTTTCGGCGGTGTTGATGTATTCGTGGGCCTGGACCAGGTCTCGTGTGTAGACCGACGACGAAAGACCGAAGTCGACATCGTTGGAAATGCGAACGGCGTCCTGCAGGTCAGATGCCCGGAACACGCTAAGCACGGGCCCGAAAATCTCTTCCCGGGCGATGCGCATACTCGTTGCCACATCGGTAAATATCGTCGGCTCGACATAGTAACCCTCGTCAAATTCGTCGCCGCGCAACTGGTGGCCACCGAACGTTAGCCGGGCACCCTCTTCAGTGCCGATTCCGATGTATTCGAGAACCGTATCGAGCTGGTTCCTGCTTGCAAGCGGTGCCACGTCCTTTGAAGAGTCCATCCCATCGCCAACTGTCAAAGCCTCTGTCTGTGCCAGCAGGGCGTCCATGAACTCGTTGTAGATTCCATCTTCGACTATCGCCCGCGAAGTTGCGGTGCAGCGTTGGCCGGTTGAGCCGAAAGCGCCCTGCACCACACCCGGAACCGCCTTGTCGAGATCGGCATCGGTCAGGATGATAGCGGCGTTTTTGCCGCCCATTTCGCACTGAACTTTTTTCAACAGTGCTGACCCGCGTGCGGTGATCGAAGTGCCGATTTCGGTTGAGCCTGTAAAGGAAATCCCGCCGACCCGTTCATCCTCCACCAGTGTGTTACCTACCGATGCGCCCGGACCGGTCACAAGATTCAAAACGCCCGCAGGAAGCCCGGCCTCTTCGAAGATTTCGACCAGTTTCACAGCGGATAGTGGTGTGGCGGAAGCCGGTTTGTAAACGATCGTGTTGCCGCAGACCAGGGCGGGTGCGATCTTCCATGCGGGGATCGCCAGGGGGAAGTTCCAGGGGGTGATGATCGCCACGACTCCGATGGGTCGCTTGACTGTGTAGGCGACCGTGTCGGGTAGTTCTGACGGCGTGGTATAGCCGAACAGTCGGCGACCCTCGCCCGCGGCGTATTCGATGATGTTCATCGCGCGCTTTACTTCGCCTGTGGCATCGGCGATTGGTTTTCCTTCCTCTAGCGTTATCGCCACGGCAAGTTCGTCGGCGCGCCGGGCCATCACATCAAGCACCCGATACAGAATCGCACCCCGTTGTGGAGCGGATGTATTCGCCCACCCTTTAGCGGCGGCGCTGGCAGCCGCGATCGCATTCTCGGCGTCCTGTGGAAGGCTGGCCTGGAATTGACCGACCACCTGCGTGGTATGCGCGGGATTCACGATGGGATAATGCTGCCCGGAAACAGAATCGCACCACACACCGCCGATGTAGTTCTGATGTGTTCGGGAAGTCGAATGGTCGGTCATGTTTCACATCCCCTGTCGTTTTGTTTCTGCGTCGTTACAGTCTGACAGCATGAGTAACTGGGAATAAATCGCCGGGGGCGGGAGAACTTCCCGTAGGGATAGTACCCGGATAGGGCCGTTACGGGCTGGTGTGGAAGGCGTTTCGCAGATATTCTGACGGCCGTGAACGCGGCGTAAAGTTCGTTGAGTGGTCGCGCGTCTGGCGCGCGACCCTTTGCGATAGTTTTTGTGATTCGACTGGAGTATTCAAGCGTATGTCACCCAACGGTAGTTCAACCGTCACCATCCACTCGGCGAAGACGACCCCGGCGATCACCGACCGTTCGGTGCAGGTACCTGAGTATGACCGGGAGCGTCTGGAGGATATTGGCTTCCTGACATCGATGACGCTTGTTTTACTTGGCAACTATCATCAGACCGGTCATTTCGGCGGTCCGACGGCTTATGCGCCGTACACTGTTGCGTCCCACCTGGCAGGCCCTGAAAACGGCGGCCTGACATTCGATTACCGTAGGCCCAAACACCCGTTCGCGGACAGGTTCATGCTTGCCGGCGGGCACAACGTTCCGGTGATGTATGCACTGTGGATAATCATGGGCGAGGCGCTTGACCGGAAGCACACAGAGACCGGGGATGACCGATACAAGGCCGATCCGAAGACATCGATGCTTGCCATTGACGCGCTCGGATTCCGTCGCGGTGCCGGTGCACTGAAGACAATTCTTGAAGAAAACGATCTCGCGGATCACCCGTTGATGGCACAGGCCGGGATACGCGGAATTCGTGCACTGGCCGGACACTCGGAATCAACCGACCTGACCAACGATGTAAATGGTGGCCCGTCCGGCATCGGTATCGCGACGGCCGCAGGCAAGGCCGCATTCTGGGACATGATGGGTGCTGACCCTTCGTTAAAAATTATCGCAATCGAGGGAGAGTTCGCACTTACCTCGGGCCATTCCCAGGAGTTCAAGACGCAGGCCGTTGCGCAGCGCGTAGGCAAGCGGCTCCGAGTACTCCTTTCGTACAACAACGCTGGAATTGACGATGAGCTTATCGGCAGTGTCGTGAAGGAGGATACATACAGGATCGCAGAGCAGTGGTCTGCGTACGGGTGGAACGTGATTACCCTCGACGACGCCAATGACTACGACCAGGTAGTGGCGGCGCTCAAGGCGATGGAGGACTCGGACCCAGCCGACCGCCGACCGATGATTGTTGTAGGCAAGACGGTAAAGGGATTCTGGCCCGGTGCGACGGACGGCATGCTACCGGGGGGTGTGACACAGGTCATCAGCAATGCGAGCCACGCGTACGGCATGCCGATGAACGGTGAATATTTCGTCGCCCTGGCTGAGTCGTTCGAGCAGAAGTTCGGTGTCACATTCGAGGGAATCCGCGATGGTGCGGTCACCGACACTCAAGAGAGGCTAATCCAGCTGAAGACCAATATCGATATTGCGCTTTCAGTGCTCGACAAGAACGGTCTTGGCGACTGGCTCTCAGAGCGTCTCGTGGAGATTGGCGATCAGGTCAATGACGACCTCCCGCTGCGGGTCGACCCCGACACGGACCCGTTTCTGGATGAGCGGCTGCTCGTGAAAAACCTGCCGACCGAGGCGACTACCGTTACCGCGGAGCATCCGATTACCGGTGAGAAGAAGGAAGTGAGCATCACTCTGTTCGAGCAGCCCGGCGCGATGAAAGGCACTCGTCGAGCGATTTCCGAAATTATCAAGTGGGTGAACTACGTCACGGAAAATCGGTTCGTCATCGTAGCCGCCGACCTGTTCGAATCGATAAATGTCGACAGTGGCTCGCTGTGGGGGCATTACGACCCTGTCGACAACATAGTTGGCACCCGCCTTAAAGCCGCTATCCAGGAAGCGGGCAACGCCTCGACGGCGGTTGGTTTCACGAGCCAATCGCTTTCAAAGGATCCCAACAAGCACGTTGGAGTCTGGTCGATTTCGGGTACTTACGGTGCGTTTACGCCACTGATGTACCTGCCCCTCCGCGTCTGGAGCCAGCAGAACCAGGACAGTCCTTTCAGGGTCGGCGTGGCACATATTCTCGCCGGTCACTCCGGCCCCGAGACGGCTGCTGATGCCCGGACTCACTTCGGAATCTTCTCCCCGCAAGTATGGAAACTATTCCCGAAGGGACAGGTGATCGTACTGAGCTTCTGGGATTACAACGACGTAGCCGCGGGCTACTTCGCGGCGGCCGAGATCGCGGCCCGTGACCCGAAGGTGGGCATCATTGTGATGGAAGTGGCGAGACCTGATTTCACGGTTGCCGACCGGACCAAGTTCGCAGATACAGATCCGCACGCGGCGGCAAAGGGCTTTTACGTAATACGAGACTTCGATCCTGACAAGCCGAGGCATGGCGTTGTGGTTTCGCAGGGTTCGAGTTCAACCGTGAACCTAGTCAGCACTCTGCCAAAACTCGAAGAGGCAGGGGTGAATGTGAAGGTTGTGGCGGCGATCAGCGAAGAGCTGTTCGACCGTCAGCCACAGTCTTACCGGGACAGTGTCCTTCCCGAGGCCGCGAAGTTCGACATGATGGTCGTCACCACCGGGACCCGTCGAGTCTGGCCGGTCACCGGGGTCGGGCCGCTGACCGACGAGTATTCGCTCACATCGGACTGGGACAACCAGTGGCTGACCGGCGGAACTGAAGACGATGTCATCAAGGAGGCCCATCTCGACAAGGACTCGATCTTCAATGCCGTGAAACGATTCGCCGATGAGCACGACGCCCGGATGTCCCGCCAGGCGGCTGCATTCAACGGCGCCAGCAGCTA
>Ga0208113_1001052_pt1 | contig 13439 bp, 12 predicted proteins | sample Knorr_S7_td_NADW_FD_185598 | JGI IMG/M metagenome (GOLD analysis project Ga0208113, IMG submission 185598) | Marine microbial communities from Southern Atlantic Ocean transect - Knorr_S7_td_NADW_ad_2505m_LV_A (SPAdes) (version 2) | ecosystem: Environmental > Aquatic > Marine > Oceanic | place...
TCGATATTGGGGATATCGCCTACTACACAATCGAACAGTTTGGTATCGAACAGGCGCAGACCTATCGGGATTCAATGAATGCCTGCTTTAATTCCATTGTTGAAAACCCCAAGCTTGGCAAAAAAGTTAATCATATCCGCAAAGGGTATCGATGCCTTATTTACCAATCCCATGCCATATTCTACAAAGTGGAAAGACGCGATATTTTGATCATCCGTGTGTTACACCAAGCTATGTTTGCGCCACTTCATTTATAGAAGTTGGCCAAGGACATTGGTATGGGGGACCACCTCAAAGATCGAGCGTCCCGTTAGGGGCGCCCGGTTTTTTGCCATTTGAGGATAAAGACCATGACGGCAAGGATATTCATCGACGGCGAAGCCGGCACCACGGGGTTGCAGATCCGGGCGCGCCTGGACAGCCGCGCCGACGTCGAGGTCGCCAGCCTGCCGGACGACAAACGCAAGGACCCGGTTGCTCGGGCCGAGATGCTGAACGGCTGCGATCTGGCGATCCTGTGCCTGCCCGACGCCGCCGCCAGGGAAGCGGTGGCGCTGATCGACAACCCGGACGCCCGGGTCATCGACGCCTCGACGGCGCACCGGACCGCCGACGGCTGGACCTATGGGTTCCCGGAGCTCGACGCCGAACAGGCCGGGCGCATCGCCGAGGCCAAGCGGGTCGCCAATCCCGGCTGCTACGCCCTGGCCTCCGTCGCCATGCTGCGTCCGCTGATTTCGGCCGGGCTGTTGCCGGCCGGCCACGCGGTGACCCTGAACGCCGTTTCCGGCTATTCCGGCGGCGGCCGCAAGATGATCGAAAGCTACGAGGACGAAAACGCCGCCGATTACACCGAGGCCCCGTTCCGGATCTACGGCCTCGGCCTGGAGCACAAGCACGTGCCCGAAATCGAGGTCCATGGCGGGCTGGAGAAAAGGCCGTTGTTCATGCCCAGCGTCGGGCGCTTCCACCAGGGCATGATCGTGCAGTTGCCATTGGCGTTGTGGTCGCTGCCGGGCAAGCCCGAACCAAAGGACATTCACGGCGCGCTTGCCGCCCATTACCAGGACCGCCGGTTCGTCACCGTGGCGGACCTGGCCGATACGGCGGCGATGGCCGGTCTCGAGCCCGAGGCCCTGAACGGCACCGACGAGCTCAGGCTGCACGTCTTCGCCAACCAGGCCCACGAGCACGCGGTGGTGGCGGCGCTGCTCGACAACCTGGGCAAGGGCGCCGCCGGCCAGGCGGTGCACAACATGAACCTGATGCTGGGTTTGGACGAGGCGGTGGGGCTGGTTTAGGGAAATCTAGTTGCCGACCCGTTTCAGGTCCTGCCAGCGGGTCGTGTAGCACGGGCTGCGCATTTTCTGTTTCATCATCCACGGACGCCGGGTGCCGGCGGCGGCGAAGCGCACCGTATCGCGGCCCCAGTCCCTGTTGAGCCGGTCGACGGCCCGCATCAGGGCGCCGGCGCGGTTCTGATCGATGCTGGCGAACAGGCCCAGTTGCATGGCGCCGACCTTCTCCAGCCCGTCCAGGAACACGCCCGCCTTCTGGTACGCCAGCCCGGGCCGGTAGATCCGTTTCAGGCACTGCCCGGCGGCGGCGATCATCGCCGGGGTGTCGAAGGTGGCCTCGGGGAATGTGAGGCCGGCAGCGTTGGCGTAGCGCTGCCGGTGGGTATCGAAGGGGCTGGTGCGGAGGCTGACCGTCAGCGTGTTGGCGGCCAGGTCCTGGCGGCGGAGTTTTTCGGCGGCGCGGCTGACGTAGGTGGCGACGGCCTCGGCGATATGGCGGTATTCGGTGATCCGCCGCCCGAAGCCGCGGGCAACCATGATTCCCTTGTGGTCCGGTTGCGTCAGTTCCAGGTCCAGGCACGGGATGCCGCGCAATTCGAGCACGGTGCGCTCGACGACGACGCCGAGGCGCGAACGGATGAATTTGGGCTCGGCGCGTTTGAGGTCGAGCGCCGTGATGACGCCGAGCTTCCCGAGACGCTGGGCCAGCCGGCGGCCGATGCCCCACACAGCATCGGCGGGCAGGGCGGCCAGCAGCGCGTCGTTGTCACCGGGGTCGGGGGGCATGACGAACACGCCGCCCAGCCCAGGGTCTTTCTTGGCCGTCCGGTTGGCGATCTTAGCCAGCGTCTTGGTGGCGCCGGTGCCGACCGAGACCGGCAGCCCGGTCCACCGGTGGACGGCGTCCTTGACGGCGCGGCCGTGGGCCGCCGGATCGGCGAAGCCGGTCAGGTCGAGGAACGATTCATCGATGCTGTAGACCTCCAGGTAGGGGGTGAACCGTTTCAGCACCGCGACCACGCGGGCCGACATGTCGCCGTAAAGCGCATAGTTGGACGAATAGACGTGGACCCGCTCGCGGCGCAGGAAATCCTTCACCTTGTGGACCGGTTCGCCCATCGGGATGCCCAGGTCCTTGGCTTCCTGGGACCGGGCGATGATGCAGCCGTCGTTGTTGGACAGCACGACCACCGGGCGGCCCTCCAGGCCAGGGTCGAACACCCGCTCGCACGAGGCATAGAAGTTGTTGACGTCGACCAGGCAGACGAGGCCGCCGAGGCCGCCGGTGTTCCGACCCCTAGGCGAAGGAATGGATGGCATGGACGACCACGCCCCAGACGCGCAGGTCCTGTTCGGCGTTGATCTCGATCGGCGGGTAGCGGGGGTTTTCCGGCAGCAGGCGGATGCGGCCGTGGCGCCGGGATAGGCGCTTGACGGTCAGCTCGCCGTCGATGACGGCGATGACGATCCGGCCGTCGGCGGGCGGCAGCGAGCGGTCGACGATCAGAATGTCGCCGGGGTAGATGCCGGCGCCGGTCATCGAATCGCCGGAAACGCGGAGGAAAAACGTCGCCGCCGGGCGCCGGATCAGGTGCTCGTTGAGATCCAGCGTCCCTTCCAGATAGTCGTCGGCGGGCGACGGAAAGCCGGCCTCGATGCGGCAGGTGAAAAACGCCAGGGGGCAGGGCTCCGCAGCGGGTCCCGGCTCCCGGGCCCGGCCTATTTCGATTACCTCTCCGGGCACGTCTTCGGGCATCGGCCATCATGGCCCCGGCCCTTGGGGGAAGTCAATGTTCTTTTTTTGTTCCTATGTGTGAATATCTACTAGTAGAATTAGGGGCGATTGCCGTCCTGGCCGAACAAAAGCGCCCGGAAGGCCTTCGGGTCGCCGATCACCTCGGCCAGCCGGTCGAGGGACTTGTCGACCGCCTCGGCGAACCGCTCGGGCCCGCCGAAGCGGGCCAGGGTCTCAGGCGCCATGAACTTGATCAGCAGCGCCGAAGTGCCCGGCGGCAGGCCGGCGAAGTGCACCGTCAGCACGCCGTAATCCCGGAGCATCAGCATCGACAACCCAGCCGAGGCCTCGATGGGCATCACCGGCCGTTCCGCGAGGCCGGCCCGCTGCATGGCGATTTCCAGGGTATCCTCGCCGTCGAGGCGGACGATCACCGGCGTTTCGGTGATCCGGTTGCCGAGCCGTTTCTTCAGCGCCTGGGCGACCTCCTGGGTGACGGCGACCAGCGTGCGCACCCGGGCCGGGTCGTATTGTTCGAGCGAATGGACGACGGCCGGGTACAGCATCGGCCTCGCCTCGACGCCGAACTCGAAGGCCAGGGCGCGCATTTCCTCGACCAGTTCCCGCCGTCCGCCCATCAGGCCGACCCGCGGCCCGATGGTGCCGTATTTGTCGAGCCCGGTGGAGCCGACGTCGACGCCGAGTTCCAGCATCTTCGGCTGATCGAACACCGCCGGCCCGACCCGGGCGCCGCCGGCGTCGTCGACCAACACCGGGGCGCCGGCGTCATGGGCCAGCCTGACGATTTTCTCGATCTCCTTGACGCCGAGGATCTCGTAACTGACCGCGAGGCGGGTCATCGACACCAGCGACACGTTGTCGGTCTCGCCCAGGACCTTCTCGAATTGGCCGAGGCCGATGGCGTCGATGAAATCGGCGCCGGCGTACTTGGCCCCGCGGATGACGCAGGCGTGGCTGCCGGTGGCCGAAACCCCGATCACCGTTTGGCCCGGCCCGGCCAGCACCCGCGTCGCCGTCATGATGGCGGCGGTCTGGCGGTTGAAGACCATGATCCCGTGCGTTTTAGCGTCGCCACCGAGATGGTCCAGCGCCAGCTTGTTCAGGCGTTTGCCCATCAACGCCGGCGCCAGTTCGTCGTCGAGCGGCGTCAGGCCGTCGTCCGGGGCCTCGAAGCGCCGTTCCAGGCCGCTGAGGTTGTAGATTCCGTCGAGGCCCGAGTCCGCCACCCGCGCCTCGATGAATCGCCAGGCATGGCGCAGTTTGGCGTGGTCGTCGCGGCTGTCGCGGATGAATTCGCCGTGAGCGTAGGGCAGGCCCGGCGCATGGGGGTTGCCGAAGCGGTCTTCAGCCATGGGTTTGCTCCTGGAATTTACAAGGGTTCGTCGGTTCGCCAGTTTAATCCCCGTCACTTAACGCGATTAGGAAAGACGGTCAACGGCGGCGTGGTCCGCTATTTCCGGTTCTGGCACTCCAATTGCCTAACAAAAGGTAAAGGCCCCCCGTGAGTCCCCGGGTGAGTCCCCGGGCCAAAGAACAATTAAAAAGGTCATTAGCCATGGATCGAAAGAAATTGGATCTCCGGCGACGGTGGTGCGCACGCCCCGCAAAGGGGCGCTAGGTAAAATTTTCCTGGGCGGTTGTTTTCGCCGCCGTCATGTTGCCCGCCGCTGCGTCATCGGCGTCCCCCAAGGCCTACGGATGTCCGGCCTATCCCCGTGTCCTGTCGTGGGGCATCATCAGCCACCACAAGACCATCCGTTTCGTCCGCAACTATCATGGCGGCGATTGGGCGCCTTATCACGAGAAGTGGAAGAAGCGTCTCGGTTTGCTTGAAATGGCCCATGCTCAGGGACGCGCCGTCGTTTTCCCGAATCGCATAGGCCTTCGCCTCAGGGGCCGGGTGCTGGCCAAATTTATCGAAATGATCCGCAAACGCATCGACGTCTACCTTTGCCTGGCCGAACAAGCCGTCGAAGTGTAGCCGGGGACGTTGGCCGAATTCGCCACCACCGCCGGACCGGCGACAGGGACGGGCGCCGGCACCGATGCCGGCGTCCCTCTGAAGGCCGACGCTACTGCCGCTTCCGGCGCCATTGACCTCCTCTGGCTGCGGGTCGACACTGAGTGCACGGACGGGGCGGCGGTCTTCAAGGTTATCAATATCGGCGGCCGCTGGCCACGTCCCGGGACCTTCACCATCTATACCCTCGACGGCCAAAAGCGGATTTCGAAGCGCTGGATGCTTCTGACCCGCGGCCAAAGGGCGTCGTTCAAGTTCAAAACCCGGAAGACCGGCGAAATGGTGCTTGGGCTGTGGGTCGATCCGTCCTGGTATTCCAGGGACTTCCGCTACGACGCCAAGGTGATCTGCGGCCGAACGGCGTCCTAAACGTCGATCTGGTCGACAAACTGGGCGTGCTCCTGGATATACTGGAAGCGCAGCTCCGGCTTTTTCCCCATCAACTGCTCGACCAGCTTCGCGGTCTCGCGGGCCTCGGCGATGTCTTCGTCGGAATGCCGCGGCGGCACGGTGACGCGAAGCAGGGTCCGGGTCTTCGGATTCATGGTCGTTTCCTTCAATTGCCGGGGCGGCATTTCGCCCAGGCCCTTGAAGCGGCTGATGTCGATTTTGGCACCGCCGGTGAACTCTTTTTTCAGCAATTCGTCCTTGTCGGCATCATCCTTGGCATAGACCGTCTTGGCCCCCTGGGTGATCCGGTATAGGGGCGGCATGGCCAGGTAAAGGTGCCCAGTTTCAATAAGTTCTGGCATTTTCTTAAAGAAAAACGTCATTAAAAGCGAAGCGATATGGGCGCCGTCCACGTCGGCGTCGGTCATGATGATGACCCGTTCGTAGCGCAGGTCGTCTTCGATGAACTGATCGCCGATGCCGGCCCCCAGGGCTTCGACCAAATCACTCAGTTCCTGGTTGGCCTGTATCTTGTCGGCCGAGGCGCTGGCGACGTTCAGGATCTTGCCGCGAAGCGGCAGCACCGCCTGGGTCTTGCGGTCGCGGCCCGATTTCGCCGAGCCGCCGGCGGAATCGCCCTCGACCAGAAAGATTTCCGTGCCTTCGGCGGTGGTATGGGTGCAATCGGTCAGTTTCCCCGGCAGGCGCAGCTTCTTGGTTGCCGACTGGCGCTTCATTTTCTTGTCGTGGCGGCGCTTGAGGCGCATTTCGGTCCGTTCGATGACGTGTTCGAGGACCGCCTGGGCCATGTCCGGGGCGCCGGACAGCCAGAGGTCGAAGTGATCACCCAGGGACGCCTCGACGAGCTTCTGCGCCTCCGCCGAGGACAGGCGTTCCTTGGTCTGACCCTGGAACTGTGGGTCGGTGATGAACAACGACAACATGATGCAGGCGTCGCCGACGACGTCGTCGGCGGTGATTTTCGCCGCCTGCTTGTTGTTGGTGAGTTCCCCATAGGTGCGCAACCCCTTGGCCAGCGCGCCGCGAAGGCCCAATTCGTGGGTGCCGCCCTGGGGCGTCGGCACGGTATTGCAGTACGAATTGAAGAACCCGTCTTCGTCGAGCGGCCAGGCGACGGCCCATTCCACCTTGCCCGCGGTGCCGCCGGCTTTGCCGTTGCCGTTCAGCCCGGCGCGGCCGGCGAACGGTTCCGCCGTCAGCGCCTTGCGGCCCTTCAGTTTGGAGACCAGGAAATCCTTGAGTCCGCCGGGAAAATGCAGGGTCGCCTTGGCGGGCGTTGCGTCGTCGGCCCGGATCAGCTTCGCATCGCACGACCAGCGGATTTCGACGCCCCGGAACAGATAGGCCTTGGACCGCGCCATCCGGTACAACAGCGCCGGGCGGAAATGGGTGCGGGAGTCGAAGATCTTGGGGTCGGGGTGGAAGATGACGGTTGTGCCGCGGCGGTTTTGCACGGCGCCGCCTTTTTCCAGCCCGGTTTCGGGGATGCCGCGAACGAAGGACTGCGACCACAATTTCTTGTCCCGGGCGACCTCGACCGTCAGGCGGTCCGACAGCGCATTGACCACCGATAAGCCGACCCCGTGCAGCCCGCTGGCGGTCACGTATACATCGCCGCCGAACTTGCCGCCTGAATGCAACGTCGTCAGGATCACTTCCAGTGCCGATTTGTCCTTGAACTTGGGGTGCGGGTCGACGGGGATGCCGCGGCCGTTGTCGGTGATGGTGACGGTCTGGTCCTCGGCCAGATGGATATGGATGCGGCTGGCATGTCCGGCGACCGCTTCGTCCATGGCGTTGTCCATGATTTCCGCCGCCAGGTGGTGCAGGGCGCGCTCATCGATGCCGCCGATGTACATGCCGGGCCGGCGGCGGACCGGTTCCAGCCCCTCCAGGACCTCGATGTCCATGGCCGAATAGTCTTCGCCCCGGGGCGCCCTTACTCCTGCCTTTATAGGCGCCTTCCGGGCCGGCTTGGCGGCGGCCTTGTTGCCGGCCTTTGACGGCGGCGGGGCCTTGCCGGTTGATTTCGATGCTGGTTTCGGGGCCGGTTTTTGCGGCGCCTTTTTGGACGCCGCCTGGGCCGCGGATATACCCGCGGATTTACCGGTCGTTTTTTTTGCGGTTTTTTCCCTTTGGGGTTTCGCGGGGGCCTCGACCCTGGCCCGTTCAAAAAGATCGCCTGTCATGGGGCGGTTGGTTCCTTATTTTCCCAGTATTACCCAGTCGCCGGGGCCTATCCTAATAAAGCCTGTTCCCTCACCGCATGCATGATAGAGTAACAAACCTAAAAATTCTTACAAGATATTGTGGATTTGGAGTCTAAACCGATGACCGAACCGAAGGGCGAACTGGCCATCCGCAACCTCGCCATGCCCGCCGATACCAACCAGCACGGCGACATTTTCGGCGGCTGGCTGATGTCGCAGATGGACATCGCCGGCGGCGTTACCGCCCGCGCCCGCGCCCATGGCCGCGTCGCCACCGTCGCCGTCACCGGTTTCACGTTTCACCGCGCGGTGCTGGTCGGCGACGTGGTGTGCTGTTACGCCGACATCCAAAAGGTCGGCACCACCTCGATCACCATTGGCGTCGAGGCCTGGGTCCTGCGGCCCCAGGAATCGAAGGACCACTTCAAGGTGACGGAGGGGGTGTTCACCTTCGTCGCCCTCGACGAAACAGGGAAAAAATGCCCGGTGCCGCCGGAATAGGACCGCCGACGACGCCCGGCTTCAAGCGACGATCATGCCCGCCTTCAGGCGACGATCATAAAAGCGTAGCCGGCCAAGAAAACGAAGGCCAGCGCCACAAAATCGGCGATAAAAGTCTTGTTGGTCATGGATTGGTTGCTCCTTGGGAAACGGTTGTTTGTAACGAAGGAACAAAAAAAGAACATATATCCAGAAGCAACGCAACTACTTTTTTTACTGTCGTGTAATTATTTGATTTGATAGAGTTATTTTTTAATCGCCGTTCGGGTGCCCGTTCGGCGGGGAGGGTGGAAATGAGACCTTTTTCGGCCTCCACATTCCTCGGCGGCGTGGTTCTTTCGGCCGTGATCTCTGTCCCGTCGGCCGAGGCCGACAAGGCCAGGGTGCTCAAGGCCACCGCCAACGTTGGCGGCTCCTACACCTTTTCGGTCACCGTCGCCCACGCCTACAGCGGCTGGAAGCATTATGCCGACAAGTTCGAGGTCCTGGCTGCCGACGGCACGGTCCTGGAGACCCGCATCCTCTATCATCCGCACGTCGACGAGCAGCCCTTCACCTGCGGCCTCGGCAACGTCCAGATACCGGCGGAGATTGCGCAAGTGATCGTCCGCGCGTCGGACAACGTGCACAAGGCGGGCAAGGTGACCTTAAACCGTCAAGCTGCCGCCGAGGCGCTAGCCCGCCAACCGTCATCGCAAGCCGCCGGTAAGAAAAAGGGCCGCCCCGGGGTCTGATCGTCCTAGATTGTTTTGATCTAAGACGTGAATCAGCCCCTGGTAATAAAAGTTAGAGGGCGATTCACGTTTCAAATTGTAGAAATTTAAAACGATCGCACTTTAGGGGAGGCGGCCCTTGAAGGTCTTTGCGCGCCTTGGGCGCGTTAACAGGAGTAATACATCATGAATTCGACCGGATGGGGCGCGTGCTCTGTGGTGTAGACTTCCTCCCACTTCAGTTCCATGTAGCCGTCGATGGTGTCGTCGGTGAACACGTCCCCTTTCTTCAGGTAGTCGCGGTCGGCGTCGAGTGAATCGAGCGCCTCGCGCAACGACCCGCAGACCGTCGGCACCTCGGCCAGTTCCTCGGGCGGCAGGTCGTAGAGATCCTTGTCGATGGCGTCGCCGGGATCGATCTTGTTCTGGATGCCGTCGAGGCCCGCCATCAGCATCGCCGCGAAGCCGAGGTAGGGATTGCAGGCCGGGTCGGGGAAGCGGACCTCGACCCTTTTTCCGGCGGCGCTGGTGACGAACGGGATGCGGCAGCCGGCCGAGCGGTTGCGGGCCGAATAGGCGAGCAGCACCGGCGCCTCGAAACCCGGGATTAGCCGCTTGTAGCTGTTGGTGGTCGGGTTGACGAAGGCGTTGAACGACTTCGCGTGGGCCATGATGCCGCCGATGTAATGCAGCGCCGTATCCGACAGGTCGGCATAGCCCGACCCGGCGAAGGTCGGCTTGCCGTCCTTCCAGATCGACTGGTGGACATGCATGCCCGATCCATTATCGCCGGCCACCGGCTTCGGCATGAAGGTGACGGTCTTGCCGTAGGTGTGGGCGACCATATGGGTGACGTATTTGTAAATCTGCAGGTTGTCGGCGCAGCGCACCAGGGGCGCGTAAGTCAGCCCCAGTTCGGCCTGGCTGGGCGCCACCTCGTGGTGGTGCTTGTCCATGTTGAGGCCCATTTCCTTCATTACCGAAACCATCTCGGCGCGAAGGTCAGACCCGGAATCGACCGGCGGCACCGGGAAATAGCCGCCCTTGGGTGGCGGCCGGTGGCCGATGTTGCCTTCCTCCATGATCTTGCCCGACACATAGGGGCCTTCCTTGGAATCGAATTCGTAGAAGCACGAATTCATCGACACATCGAAGCGAACGTCGTCGAAAATGAAGAATTCTGCTTCCGGTCCGAAGTACGCGGTATCGCCGATGCCGGTGGAGTTAAGATAGGCCTCGGCCTTCTTGGCCACCGACCGCGAGTCGCGGCCATAGGGCTGGCCGGTGGTCGGCTCCATGCAGTGACAGATCAGGATCATCGGCGGTTGCGCGGCGAACGGGTCCATGACGGCGGTGGTCGGGTCCGGGACCAGCGACATATCGGATTCGTGGATCGCCTTCCAGCCGGCGATCGACGAGCCGTCGAACATGATGCCGTCGGTGAACGAATCCTCGTCGATGAATTCCGTCGTCATGGTCAGGTGCTGCCACTTGCCACGGGGGTCGGTAAAGCGCAGATCAACGAAGTTTATTTCGTCGTCCTTCAGGGTTTTCAGGACGTCCGCTGGGGTCTTGCAATTCAATGACATGATGGGGGCTCCTTTTCCCTTACAATATTTTATGTCGATGAAAAAATTGACGTTTTGCCTGACGTTGGCTTCTAAATCGCTTCGTTTTCTTTCTCGCCGGTACGCACGCGGATGGCTTCTTCGATCGAAGAGATGAAAATCTTGCCGTCGCCGATGCGCCCCGTATAAGCGGCCTGCTGGATCGCCTCGACGGCCCGTTCCAGCATGTCGTCGGGGATGACCAACTCGATTTTCGCCTTGGGCAGGAAATCGACGACGTATTCGGCGCCGCGGTAAAGCTCGGTGTGGCCCTTCTGCCGGCCGAAGCCCTTGGCCTCGATGACGGTAATTCCCTGCAGGCCGACCTCATGAAGGGCTTCCTTCACTTCGTCGAGTTTGAAGGGTTTGATGATGGCTTCGATTTTCTTCATTTTTTTTACTGGGGTTTCCCTGGGGTTTCCGGTTTTTCATCGGCAGGGACCGGCCCGGGATGGATGCGGCTTCCGGGGCCGGCGCTGTTGACGGTAACCGCACAGTACATGCCAAGTCCGGCGACACTGCCGCGAAGGACATTCTTTCCGCGATTTCAATGAATTATCGGCCAAGCACCGATTTTGATCTGACTTCCCCTCTCCTCCCTGAACGCCTAATTTTTAGGCAGTTGCCCAGCATTCATGCGGGCCCTTTGATTGCCGGGAGTGTACCACGAACGGGGGGCTTTTAAAGGCTTTCCCGGATGCGCCCGATGGCGGCTTTGATGTTTTCCCTGGAGTTGGCGTAGGAAAAGCGGACATAGCCCTCGCCGAAGCGGCCGAAGCTGGTGCCGGCGATGGTGGCGACGCTGGCCTCGTTCAGCATTCGGTCCTGGAATTCGGCCGCCGTGATGCCGGTGCCGGAAATATTGGCGAAGGCGTAGAAGGCCCCCCCGGGGTCGGCGCAGGTGACGCCGGGGGTCTGGTTGAGCTCGTCGACGATTACCCGGCGCCGTTCGTCGAAGGCGCGGACCATATCGTCGACGGCGTCCTGCGGGCCCTCTAGGGCGGCGATTCCGGCGTACTGGGTGGCGGCGTTGACGCACGAATGACAATTGATGGCCAGCCGCGTCGCCGGTTCGATCAGGTCCTTGGGCCACACCCCGTAACCGAGCCGCCAGCCGGTCATGGCGTAGGTTTTCGACCACCCGTCGAGGAGGATTACCCGGTCCCGAAGGGCCTCGAATTCCAACAGGCTGACATGGCGCCGCCCTTCGTACAGCATGCGGCTGTAGATTTCGTCGGAAAGGACATACACCCCGGGATGGTCCTGAAGGCCCTCCACTAGGCGCTCGATTTGTTCGCCTGGGACGACGCCGCCGGTCGGGTTGGCGGGGCTGTTGAGGATCATCAGCTGTGTTTTCGGGGTAATCAGGCCCAGCACTTCCTCGGCGTCGAAGGAAAAGCCCGTGTCTTCGTAAAGCGGCATCGGCACCGCCTTGGCGCCTGTGAAGTTGATCGCCGATTCATAGATCGGGAAACCGGGGTTGGGATAGAGGATCTCGGCCCCGGCCTCGCCGAACATCAGGATGGCGAAAAACATCGTCACCTTGCCGCCGGGAACGATCATCACGTCGCCGGGATCGACCGTGACGCCCCGGCGTTTGTCGATGTCGGCTGAGACGGCCTGGCGAAGCTCGGCAATGCCGGCGGCCGGCGTGTATCCGTGATGGCCGTCGCGAAGCGCCTTGGTGGCGGCCTCGACGATATGGTCCGGGGTCTTGAAGTCGGGCTGGCCGATGCCGAGGTTGATAATGTCCTGGCCCTGATCCTCCAGCGCCTTCACCCGCGCCAGCACCTCGAACGCCGATTCCGTTCCCAGCCGTGAAATCCTGGCCGCCAAATCGGTCATTGCCGCGTTGCCTTTATCCGGGCTCCGGAAGCCTAGTCCTAAAACGGGATCCAGGAGGCTTCGCTGGTGTAATGGAGGTAACCGAGATTGGCCCCGGCCCTGAGGCCGACCCCGGTGCGGATGGGGGCCAGGGTCGTGCCGCCGTCGGTTTGGTAATTCACCCCGACGCCGGCGACCAGATAGAAGCTGCCGTCGACCCCCGGAAAACGCCGGAAAATGTCTTCCGCCATGGGCAGGTTGTAGATCAGAACGAAAGCCTTCGACGCGTTGCCGCCGAAATCGAAGCCGATGGACGGCCCTTGCCAGAAAATCTCCCGGGCCGGCTTGCCCTTCAGGTTCAATTCGCCCCTGCCGTAGCGCAGCCCGACGATGAAGGCGCCGGAGATCTCCTCGCCGGTGATAAAGGCATTGGGGTCGCCCAGATCGTCGAAGACTTTCTGGATGACCTCGGCCAGGCCCTTGGTGGCGACGCCGAAGAAATTTTCCGCCGCTTGCAGGATTTCATTTTGGCTGAAGGTCGGCTGGGCGGCCAGGGTCTCATGGGCAGGGAGGGAAAGCGCGACAACCGCCGCCAGTATGATTGCGCTGATTCCCCGCCGCCAAATCGGCTGCCAAAATTTTGCAAGCCTTTCCATGATCCACCCTCCCTTTGACCTATCGTCTTGTGACTCTAGGCCACGGAACGCCTCCAACGCAACGCCGGAACGCGGCTTCACGGCGGGGGTATGAAGAACAGGCCGTTGAGTCCCCCGGAACTCCCCGGGGGTCCCGGGGGTGGCCCGGGTGGCGCTTGACGCTCCAGGTTCATATGTCTACACAGGTGCGCCGCCGCATAGTACAAGTTCATGCGCCGGCCCTCATATGGTGGTTGTAGCTCAGTTGGTTAGAGCGCCTGGTTGTGGTCCAGGAGGCCGGGGGTTCAAATCCCCTCAGCCACCCCATTTTCTCCGATCCCCCCTCCGATCCCGCCTCCGATCCCGAGTGACCCGTCACCTCCGTGTTGCCGTCTTTCAAGGCAGCCCCCTATAAATCCCGTCATCCTATCCCCCCCGGCCGAGGCGTTGAAAAAAAAGGAGAA
>Ga0208113_1001055_pt1 | contig 13429 bp, 15 predicted proteins | sample Knorr_S7_td_NADW_FD_185598 | JGI IMG/M metagenome (GOLD analysis project Ga0208113, IMG submission 185598) | Marine microbial communities from Southern Atlantic Ocean transect - Knorr_S7_td_NADW_ad_2505m_LV_A (SPAdes) (version 2) | ecosystem: Environmental > Aquatic > Marine > Oceanic | place...
GTTCTCTTCCATGCAATCGTTGATTCGAACAACTGCGTGCCGTTTATTGTCTTGGCGTCACCTACGGTGACGCTGAACAGCAGGGAGAAAGGGTAAGTTGTCGTTCAATTGAAGGGGGTCAGGCGACTCGATGCGGGCGTGAGCACCCCTTTGCGCATCGTGATCGCCAAGCCGGGTCTCGACGGCCACGACCGCGGCGCCAAGATAGTAGCCCGCGCGCTGCGGGATGCCGGGCACGAGGTCATCTACACTGGACTGAGGCGCACACCTGAGCAGATAGTGCGCACCGTGATGGACGAGGATGCCGACCTGCTCGGAATGTCCAGCCTTTCTGGAGCACACGATTTCCTCTTCCCGCGGGTCTGCACTCTCCTCGTCGAGGCTGAACTGGTGGATGTGGTGGTGTTCGGCGGTGGCATCATTCCCGAAGCGGACCGCGCTTCGCTGCTCGAGTTGGGCATCCGCGCCATCTTTGGCCCCGGGACCACCATCGAGGAGATGTCCGCGTTCGTCTCTGAAGTCGCCGCTCGTCGCGCCTCAGGTGAGCCGAGCGGTGTTGGCGAAGGTGGAGATTGGAACTGGCACGGGAAGGGTGATTCCTGATGGATGCGACTGAGGCTTTCAACGCTGCAAAAGCGGGCGACCGCAGGTCAATGGCTCGCCTGCTCACCTTGATCGAGAGCGGCGAGGCGAACGGCGCTGAACTTGGATTCAGTTCACGTGGGGAAGATTGCCGCATACTCGGTGTGACCGGATCGCCCGGAGTCGGCAAGAGCTGTCTCGTCGACAGACTGCTGCACGCATGGGCGGCTGCAGGCGAGAAGGTGGCGGTGCTGGCGATCGATCCTTCGTCACCGGTCACCGGAGGCGCACTGCTCGGTGACCGGATGCGCATGCAGGCCGCCGACGACCTCGACGAGGTCTACGTCCGTTCGGTCGCCACGCGCAATCAGCCGGGAGGCCTCCCGGTCAGGCTCGCTGCGATGGCGGAGGCGCTGCTCGACTGCGGATATGACAGGGTGGTCGTCGAGACGGTGGGTACCGGCCAGGCTGAGGTCAGGATAGTGGCCGTGGCCGACCGGGTGCTGCTGGTCGAGGGTCCGGCGAGGGGCGATTCGATCCAGGCGGAGAAGGCAGGCCTGCTCGAACTGGCAGACATCGTTGCGGTGAACAAGGCGGACCTCGACGGCGCTGACAGGTTCGCTGATGAGATCCGCGGTTCTCTCGAACTGACCGGCCAGGCTCCTCCGGTGCTGCTCGTATCAGCGCTCGAGGGAACGGGCATTCCCGAACTTGTGAGCGCACTTGGGCAGTTGGGTCCAGCACGTGTTGCACAGCGCGCTCGCTGGCGCGAACGGCTCCTGTCTGAGTGGGAGGCGGCCCTGCTCACGAGAGACGATCTCGAACAACTGCTCGACCGGCTGGAGGCTGGTGACACGAGTGTGCCAGAGATAGTTGAAACATTCTATAGAGGGGTGGGTTGAATGGCGAAAGACCTTCTATTGGGACCCGATGATTACGAGCCTGACCATGTGAAGCACAGCGTTGGGGGAATGGGTGGTCACCTGTTCCGCAGGGCGGTTCACCTCGCTATGGCGATCCTGCCATTGATCTACTACTGGCATGGCGGACACATCTCTGATATTTTCAGGATCACACCACCCCAGTTCGCCAGCGCGGTCGTTCTCATCCTCATCACAGCCGAGGTGGTTCGTCTCAAGTTCGGAATCACCATCGTGGGACAGCGAGAATACGAGGCTCATCAGATCAGCGCGCTCGCTTGGGGTGCCATCGGTGTGGGATTGGTTCTGTTGATCGCACCCGAAGCGGGCTTGAAGGGGGCGGCATACGGAGCCCCGCTCATCTGGTCGCTCACTTTCGTCGATCCGTTGATGGGTGAGTTACGCCGCGCTGATGCCGCCCCGCGCACGGTAGCCATCGCAGGAGTCGTGGCATGCGCCCTGGTCTGGGTGGGCAGTGGTTTCTGGCTCGGCACCCCGCTCTGGCTGGCTCTGCTGATGGCCCCCGTGACCGTCGCCGCAGAGTGGCCCCGTCTGCGTTGGATAGACGACAACGGGATGATGGTGCTCGTTCCGCTCACCCTGCTGCTCCTGCTGCACCCGTGGATCGTCTGAGTCGTGCTCTATGACCAGCGCGCTGCCGTGCTTCCTGCTGGCGCTGTCAATACCTTTACAATCCGTTTTCAGGTGGCCGGACCGATGGATACCGAGGAGAACGTCCACGACGACGCCCCCCCGCAGAGCCTCTACCTGCTGGCCTACTCCATCGCTCTCATCGCCACTTTGATCATCGGCGTTGTCTACTGGTGATGCACACCCGCTCACTCGCTCGTGCAGGGTTTGAAAGCCGGCGCCCACTCGAATGGTTCGATGTGCGGCATCACTGGTTCGCTGGGCGGCGGGGATGCCGCCTTGATGCGCAGGATGGCCGCCTCGCTGGAGCATCGCGGCCCTGATGGCGTGCGCACGTGGGCTGACGATGACTGTGCTCTCGGCCACTCGCGACTCTCGATCGTCGATCTGGCACTGTCGGACCAGCCGATCGGCTCGGAGCATGGTTGCTGGCTGGTGCAGAACGGGGAGATCTACAACCAGGTACCACTGAGAGCGGCAGAGGAAGCATATCCTTGGAGTACACAGGGTGATTCCGAGACCATACTGGCGGCGCACGCGGCAGCGATTCCAGCCCCGGTCACTCCTCCCGGACCGGCTTCGAAGGGCGTCCGCGTCGGTTGGGTGAACCGCGCTCGCGGAGCTGCGCAAGCAGGTGGTGAGGCAGCCCGGCATGTCGAGTGGGTGAAGCGTCTGGATGGCATCTGGGGATTCGCTCTGTGGGATGCTCGCCATCGTGAACTGATCCTATGTCGCGACCCGATGGGTGTCAAACCGCTGATGCGCACGCAGACCGATGGCGGAACCCTGCTGTTCGCCTCTGAGGCGAAGGCGTTCCGCCACCATCCGGAATACTCCCCCGTGATGGATGAGGCCGCTATGGTGGCCCGACTGGCCTACGAATATCCGCTCGATGAGACGACCCTGTTCGCGGGGGTGGCTCAGGTTCGGCCGGGCACGGTTGAGACGTGGCGGCTCGATGAATCCGGGACCGCGGTGCTCACCGGGGTGGCCCGCTACTCGCGTGATGAGGTGAAGCCGGCAGCGAGTTGGGATCCAGCGAATGATGCTGCAGCGCTGCTGGACAGCCTGTGCGAATCGGTCGAGGACCGCCTGATGTCCGACGTACCGCTCGGCATCATCCTCTCCGGTGGCCTTGACTCCAGCATGGTCGCAGGCTTGGCACATCGGGCGGCGAAGGCTGCCGGAAAACCGGTTCCGGAATGCTGGACGGTCACTGAGAGCGAGGACCATCCGGATCATCGCGCCGCCGAGGATGTAGTCGCCGCCCTCGACCTCGGCCATCACACGAGCACGCTCGAGGAGGACTCGTTCTGGAAGAACCTCCCCTCACTCGCTTGGCACGGCGAGGACCTCGACATCTCCGTGCTCTTCTTCCAGCCGCTGTTCGAGAACATGGCTCGCGATGTCAAGGTGGGACTGTGTGGCCAAGGGGCGGACGAACTGCATGGCGGCTATCCGCGCTACCGCGACCTGTCTGCACATCGGGACCTCGTGCGCGGGAGGTTGATGTCGAGCCGGCATCCAGTGGCCGATGCGATTCTGGATCCAGAACCTCAGCAAGGTGCACTCGTGGGAGCCGGCCAGCCATGGAGAACTCTCGACCTCGATCCTGACACTCATTTCGCTGACCTCAGGTCAACTTTGCAGTTCGAGTTGGACCACGGTCAGTTGAGCAACTTCCAGTTGCGCCTGGTAGACCGCCACAGCATGGCACACGGCCTGGAGGTGCGTGTGCCGTTCCTCGGCAGGGCTCACCGGAAGATGGCGCACACGCTGCCGCTCGACTGGCGGGTCCGGGGCAGCGATGAGAAACTGGCCCTGCGCGCGGCTGCCGCCCTCACCGACCTGCCGCCCGAGATCGTCAGCCGCCCGAAACTCTCCGCAGGCACCGCAACCACGCCGACCCTGCTCGCTGAACTGCTGGCTGAACTGAGGCCGCAGGCGCAGGAATGGGCGACATCCCACCCGAGGTTGGAGCGGATGCTGGAGAAGCAACCGGACATGGCGATCGGCCTGCGCCTGTTCGAATCGCTGCATCTGGTGGACGGCGGCCTCGGGAGAGAAGGCAAAGACCTGATGACCCTGCTGGATGACATCGACTGAGGGGAGACGCGCATGGAAGGATTCAGCGGACCCGAACTGCTCGAGCAGCTCCAGCCGCGCCTCGAGGCTGCCCACCCCGCCCTCGTCGATTTCTTCGCCGTCCAGCGTGCCGCGCTGCCCGACCTGATCTACGGCTCCATCGACGTGCGCGACGCTGGCTGGAAGGTCGCCGCCGTCGATGCCAACGCCTTCCCGGCCGGCTTCAACAACATCGGCAGTCGGGGTCGCCGTGACCTCTCCCAGTGTCTGGTCGCCTGGGTCGACCGGGAACACCCGGAAGCGGAGCACATCCACATCTGGCCGGAGAGCCATACCCGCAATCCTGGCTATGTCGAGAACCTGCGCGTCCTCTCCCGGATGCTCTCCCAGAAGGGTCGCTCGGTCACAATCGGCTCACCTGAACTCGCTGGGCACGCCGCCCTCGAGGGCCACGAAGGAGAACTCGTGCTGTCAGCAGTGAGCCTGACCGCAGGCGGAATCTCGGTGGAGGGTGCAACCCCTGACCTGCTGCTGCTCAACAACGACCTGACTTCCGGTCCCTTGACTGGACTCGGTGATCTTCCCGTCACACCGCCTCAAGGGATGGGCTGGCACAGACGACGCAAGTCATCCCACTTCCGCGCCGCCCAACCGTTCATCGACGAGGCCGCCGAGATCATCGGCATCGACCCATGGCTGCTGGGAACGCACTGGATCGTCTCCGAGGACAAATGCCTCGAGCGGGAGACCTGCCTCATCGAACTGGCGGCCGAGGTGGACGAATGCTTCGGGTACATCCGAGGTAAGTACGCCGAGCACGGGATCACAGGAGAGCCGGTGATGTTCGTGAAGAACGACTCTGGAACCTATGGTCTGGGGATCATAGAAATCGGCTCGGGCGAGGAACTGCTGGAACTGTCCAACCGCAGGCTGAATCGCCTCACCTACGGGAAAGGTGGGCAGGATGCGGAGGATTTCCTGCTTCAGGAGGGGGTGCCGACCGCACTCCGCTGGGCTGACTCGGTGGTCGAGCCGTGCATGTATGGCGCCGGTGGCCGAGTGTGCGCCTGGTTCTACCGCACCAACGACCGCAAGGGGGTGATGGCCAACCTCAACTCCCCATCCAGTCGCTTCCACGCTCCCGAGGACCTCGAAGGCGATGCGGACGCCGCAACCATTCTCGCACGCGCCGATGGCTGGCACGGCCTGGTAGCGGAACTGGCGCTGCTGGGAATGGCTGCCGAGATGGTGGAACTCAGCGAATGAGCCGGCCTTCTGAGATTCGGTTGCCCTCATGGGACAACAGCCACTCCTTGGTCGCCTCCCCTTCACACGCGGAGTAGTTGCCGATCCTTCCATCAGCCCTGACCACACGATGACAGGGTACCAACAGCGGCCACGGTTGTGTCGCCATCACTGTTCCCACCGCTCGGCTCGCCCCCGGTCTGCCTGCCGCTGAGGCTAGATCGGCATACGAGACGACGGTTCCCGAAGGTGCGATGCTCTGCAGGGAGTTGACCACATCAGCCTGGAAAGGTGTCAGCATGCTGAGGTCCAGCGTGGGCGCGCGAGCCGGTTTGCCGGCGAAGTAGGCACGTACCCACTCGCGACACGCCTTCAGGTGCCCTTCGCTGTCCGCAGAACCTGAAGCGGCTGGCGAATCGGTCGACCAGGTGATGCGGGTCAGGCCGGATTCACTCGCTTCGATGAGCATCGTGCCGAGTGGTGTATCGAGTGTGGCAGATGAGCGACGGGTCATCCCTCATCCTCCGCTTCACCTTCCTCATCCTGCGCTTCACCTTCCTCGTCCTCGGAACCTTCGAGGGTCTCCATCCCGGTGATCTCGTAGTTGGAGGGGAACAGGGCGATGGCGATGCCGGCGATGGCCGCGGCGAGTCCCCACCAGAATCTCTGCTGCACGATCATCATCTCGAGGGCTATGACGCACAGCAGCAGCCCACCTAGATTGGAGATCCATACCAGCGTCTTGAACGTGGACACGGAGACACCGCGGGTGCGGCTCGAGCGGTAGGGTCCGAACTCAGCGCCGAATCGGACCGGATCCTTTTCCTCTGCCATGTTCCTCACCCTCAACGGTCAATCGATACAATGGCCTTGGTAGGGCAGGCGAGCACACACAGCCTGCATCCGGTGCAGTTGTCGCGTATGACCCGCGCCTTGCGGTTGATGTCGACATCGATGATCGGTGAACGGTTGGGCACGTCATAGAGTTCGATCGCATTGTCATCACAGACGATGATGCACTGGTCGCAGCCGATGCACGCCTCCTCGTTGACGAACGCCACCACGTCGTCACCGCCGCGGATATCCTCCCGCTGTTTGGTGCGCATGCGGTTCATCATCAGCATGACCCGATCGGTCTCGGCTTGGCGCCGCGCGGCCAGTTCATCCAGCGTGGTCATCGGTCATCCTCGGATTCATCCGGGTGGTCACCCATTCTCAATGCTGCGCTCGTGCACTCGCGCTGATTCAGCTGCTCGCTTCGACCGAAGTGCCGCTTCCTTCCTCGCTGACGAGTTGGATCGCTTCAGCCCCTGCGGCCTTCTTCTCGACGACCTGACGAGCGAGGAAGGAGACCACATCGAGGATCTCGAAGTCGTATCTCGGGTCACCCTCGAACTTGAGGCACTCGAAGTGCGCCACGCACTTCGGACAACTGGTGAGCATCATGTCGGCACCCGTCGCCAGCACCTCCTCGAAGCGGGCGATACGTACGATGCGACTGTCCTCGTTGCACGACTGCATCGCTGACACACCGCAGCAGCCACCCTCCTCGCGGTTGTGCTCCATCTCGACCAACTCCACACCCTTGACAGCCTTGATGAGGTCGCGCGGTGGCTCGTAGAGGTTCATGTGGCGGCCGAGCCGACAGGGGTCGTGGAAGGTGACCTTCGTCTCGTCTTCGACAGCGAGGTCCACTTCGTAGCCGTTCTCGATGAGATACTCGGTGGTGTGCATCACCTTCATGTCGAGTTCGTAATCGAGTGAGAAAGTCCTGAAACACTCGGCGCAGCTGGTGACCAGCGTGTCGATGCCGGTCTGCTTGAGTTTCTTCTGGTTGTAGTCCCTCAACTTCTCGAACACCTCTGTCATGCCCTGCCACTTCTGGTCGTGCCCGCTGCACTTGAGGAAGTCACGCCCGAGATATGACACATCGAGATTCGCCTCCTCGAACAGGGTGAACGCAGCCGTGGTCGTCTCGCCCAGGTTCATCGCGCCGTGGTTCTTGTGGCTGAAGATCATCTCCTGATCGAAGTAGTCGACGCAGCCGCCGTAGTAGCCGACGTTGGAGTCGATCGGGTAGTCCTCAACCGAGATGAAGTCGTCATCGAACTCCTCCTCCGCCTCGGCGATCATCACCGCTGAGAGCACGGAGTGCGGGATGTTCGCCTCCGGCGGGCCACCCACGACGAGGTTGCGGCGGATGTCGACGTAGGTGTCGTAATCGACCAACTGCGGGCAGGCGTTGGTGCACGCACCACAGGTGAGGCAGGAGTACATCGGAACGCCGTCGTGCTCGTTGTTCCAGGTGTTGTAGATGATGTTCAGCTTGTCACCGGCGTTGAACATGCGCACCGGACAGGCGTCGTCGCACAGGTCGCAGCCGTAGCACTTGTTCATCTCATACTCGTAGCCCCGCGCCATGCCGCGCATGGTGACGTAAACGACTGCACCGACTCCCAGACAGGGGATGAACAGGGAGTAGGTCAGTTTGGCGTCGAGGCTCTTCGGGTTCCTGTGGTAGGTCGGGTTCTCCACCGCCAGCGCCATCAGCGCAGCGTCATCCAGATTGGTGGTGCTGCGGTCGACAGCCATCCCGGTGTCGGCATCCAGGAACAACGGCTGGAAGGCCAGCACGGAGGAGGAGGCATCGACTGTGACGTTGGCGTTCTCCGGGGTGTTGAAGGTGGAATCGAGTGTGAAGTCGACCGTGTATGCTCCCGGAGCGAGATGAACAGTGCGTGTGACACAGGTCGATCCTTCCTCGGGGTTACCTGCCAGCGATGCGACCACCCTCCCCGCAGAATCGCTGACCGAAAGGCCGAGCGTGTGGTCGCCCGCCTTGCGCGTGCTGGTGCGGAAGGTGCAGCCGAGGTCCACCTCGGTGGTCTCCAGACCGAGGTCCTCGATGACCAGCGCGTATGTGCGACTCGTGCTGTGAGTCCCGTTGGACTGGTAGGAATCACTCAGCGCGTTCGTACCGCTGGTCACCTCTCCGGCAACGGTGTGCACCTGCTGGTGGTTGTTGGCGTCGGAGAAATCGATGATCTGTTTCAGGGTCGGTTGATGAATCGTCCAATCGAGCCAGCGATTCGCAGGTATCAGGCACCAGTCGCCTCTGTCCTGGGAATCGTTCCCACTGAACATCTTGTCATCCCACACCGCGTTCTCGTCACTGTCCGCATAGGACAGGCAGGCCGTCTGCAAATCGCCCCAGTCGTGCCCCTCTTCGATGGACACGAGCGTGTCAGAAGGCTGGCCGCGCATCGTGGCTAGATCATCGACGTCGTCCATGGCGCCGAACCCGCCGAGGTCCCAGAAACCATTGTCGTACACGGGCCAGGCGAACGCGGAGAACAACACCGTCACCAGCAAGGTGCCCAAGGCGACCTGTTTCCCGAGTCGAGGAGTCGTCCTGGCTCCCGCTGACGTGACCAGGAACCAGCGGATCGCGAAGTAGAGCGTCACCCAGATGAAGATCCCAGTCAAGATCCATGGGGCGGCGTTGAACAGGTCGGCCACCCACGGTTCGCGCACACCGCAACTCAGCCCCGCATGCGTGTTGTGCAGGCAGTAGTCGGAGCGGTTCTTGGAGTAGATGTCGAGGAAGATGTTGATCGAATAGACTGAGATGAACCAGACGTGCGCCAGATAGATCGCTCCGGCGGTAGCGAACCACGGGTCCTCCACACCCCGCTTGGCACGCCCTCCGAGGAACGGTGGCAGCGCCAGGATGCCGACCGGGAAGCCGGTCAGGAAGGCCCCCCACCATCCTGCGTTCCAGGAGATGATCGGGCTGCCGAAGAAGTTCCCGATGATGCTCGGCAGCGGGATGTCGAACTGCGGAAGGTACTCACCCCAGCGGAGGTATCCGTAGGAGAACAGCACGTACCAATCGGGGAACACGAATCCGGCCTGGGCGAACGGGTCGGCGGAGATGTGCAGCGGAGGCGGGATGATCCACGAATAGAACAGGAGCACCGCCATCATGGCGGCGAAGATGATGCTGTCACGCAGCACCTCGTGAGGCCAGAACGGATGCCCCGTGAACACCCTGCGGCGCTCCTTCTCAGCGTCGCGCAGCTGCTCCTTCTCGCGGATGTAGACGTCGGCGATGCGCCCGAAGTTGTCCATCAAACCCATGATCACACCTCAATGCGGCTCCGCTATCCCTTGTACCCAGACGATGAACAGGTGCACGATGATCAGCGCCGTGACTATGACTGGCAGGATGAACACGTGCAGGAAGTACATCCTGGTTACGGTCGCCCCCGACAGGCTGGTCCCCCCGAACAACGCTCTCGCGACCCATCCACCGATCAATGGCGTCGAGTTCGCCATGTTGATGCCGATGGTGGCGGCGCCGAAGGCGAGTGCATCCCATGGGAGCAGATAGCCCGAGTAACCGAAGAAGATGGTGAAGAACATCAGACCGACCCCGATGAGCCAGTTGAGTTCGCGGGGGTTGCGGTAGGCGCCGGTGAAGTAGACGCGGCACATATGCAGGAACACAGAGGCGACCATGAAGTGCGTCCCCCAGTGGTGCAGCGAGCGCATGATGTATCCGAACGGCAACTGTGTCATGATGAACTGCATGCTGCCGTAGGCAGGACTCGGGTCACCCTCCCCTCCCGGAACGTAGTAGATGCCGAGCACGGTGCCGGTGATGATCAGCAGGATGAACGCCAGGAAGGAGATCCCACCCAGACAGTAGAGCGGATACCAGTACCAGATGATGCGCAGTTTGTACTTCTCGGCGTGCGTCATCGGCATCTGCCGGTGCATGCTGTGGTAAGCGTCGCGGCTCATCGCCCAGTAGTCCTGGATGCGGAAACGGGTGTCGAGCCAGGAGAACACCCACAGGAACAGTTTCTCCGCCAGTCCCATCTTCGTGGATGCTTCGACAGCGCGCAGGATCTCCTTGCGCGGCATCTCTTCGCTCTCCTTGCGCAGGGTGAAGGCTACGAGCACCACGATCAGCGCGATGAACAGCCACAGGAACCAGAATTGCAGTATCATCTCACTCACCCCTCAATCGCAATATGTGTACCAGTCGAGCATCGCTTCGATCCCCTCAGCCTTGAAGTCGACGACCTCGATGACATCGTTGTTCACGGTGAACGGGATGAGTGGCATTCCGACAGGCGTCGGACCTCCGGTCCGCTTGATTCCGAAGTATTGGAACACCGTCCCACTGGCGCGGTTGCGGTTGGTGTTCTTCTCTACGACGGTGGGGTCGTAGCGGCTGGAGTGGCAGATGCAGAACAGTTTGTTGCCCCCTGAGTCGAGGCCGCCCGGCTCCCAGTTGTCGGCGGTGAAGTTGTTCTCGATGAGCTGCCAGCCGGGGATGCAGCAGAGATGCGGGCAGCGGCCGAAGATGACCAGGATGTTGTTGCTCACCTTGAGCGCGGCATATGCCGGGTCCTCCTCCATATCGCCGCCGTAGCCGATGATGGCACCGGTCTGGTCGACGCCATCCATGAACTGGATTCTCGGCTTGTTCTGCATCGGTGGGAGATTCTTGTTCTCCTCATGCGGGATGTAGACGACGTTCACCGGCAGCCCTGACCAGACGCCCGAGGCGCCTGACATACCGGTTGTTGACCTCCCCGCCTCATCCTTGAATCCTGATTCGGTCATCGACTCGAGGTGCTGGTCACCGTACCACACGCTGTCCTCGGAACCCTTGGGCACCCAGAAGCGGATCTCTGAGTCACCACCGCCTCCCCCCGACTCACCCATCAGCAACGACGCGAAGCCGATGGCACCGAGGCTGATGGCGGTGATCACGCCGGCAGCGCTGTTGAACGAGTAGCGGATGAACTGACGCCGGTCGAGTACCTGTCCCGTCTCTGCTTCGCCCTCAGGTGACCAGGGCGATTTACGCAGTCGGAATTCACGGGCCATGTCTCACACCTTGTAATCGAACCAGCTGTCCGGGTCCTTCTGGCTCATGTACTTGTTTCGCCGATGCTTGACGATGACCACATCGGGCATGACCCACTTCAGGTAGACGATGCCCATGATGATCAGCGTCACCATCGTCATCCCGAAGAAGAATGAGAGCAGCTGCTGGTCCCAGTCAGCGAACAGCCCGTAGGTAGTCGCTCCTGCCCAGTAGAGCGTCCACGCCAATCCCCAGACGAAGGTGAGCACGACCAATGCTGACTCGCCGGTCGGAGACATGCTCGCTCTGACGATGGTGCCAGGATCAGGTTCGTTGAACACGCCGTGATCGAGCGCCGAGATGTAGGTGTCCTCGTCGAGTTCCACTCCATCCAATGCTGCTCGGGCGTCCTCCACACTGACATCGCCGCTGGCCACCTGCTCCAGCAGTTTCACGACCATGTCCCGCTTCATCTCGACAACCTCCTGTGGTCTTCGGGCAACCCCACCCATTCAGGTGGTGTCCGAGGCAGCTGCTGTTCTTGTTTCACGTCGAGCGGTGCATCCGTCCGCTCTGCTGGCGGTGCTTCAGGTGCCGCTTGTCGATCACTCACGGGCTTCTGGGTGAGTCGGTCGACGTGGGCGGCGAGCGCGGCTCTCCACGCTTCGAGTTTCTCTCCGTCGCTCATACCTGGTCACCTCTCCTCAGATGCTTGATTCGCAGTTTCAGCAGGTTGCTGCGCCCCTCGTAGTGGCGGCTGAACCCGAAGCGCAGGAAGAAGCCACAGAACAGGATCACCGAGATCACCGCGGCGAAGCCGAGCAGACCGAGCCAGTGAGCGCGGAATTTCGCACCCATGTGGTGCAGGTCGAGTTCACCTGAGTGCGCCTCCGGTGCGGCGATGTTGCCGTCGCCCGCGAACACGGTGCGGGTGCGTCCATCGTCCTCGCCTTCGCCTAGCGGAAGCGACAGCCGGTTCCAGGAGTCGGGTGCCATCGGTGCTTGGTTGCCATCGACTGAGTTGCCAGCCAGCCAGATGTCGACCTCGCCGCTTCCCGCCACGGGTGCGGTCCAGATCACCTTCCAGCTGCGGTCAGTGGTCTGTGCACCTGATGTCGTGTGCGTCAGCGTGGTGGCGTCGTCACCGTTCTGAACCAGCGATTCGAAGCCTGCTGCTGCCGAGAGTTCACCTGCGCTGACGCGCATCGAGAAGCCGCCCGTGTTCGAGGATGTGTCGATCGAGGGGCCGCCGATGAGTTGGATCGTCAACTCGTATGCAGAGCCTGCCACCCAGTGGTACGGAACCCCGTCGAGGATGAGCGTGACGGAGTTCGAAGGGGTGATGGCGTTGTTCGTGTGACAGGTGCAACCGGTGGTCGCCACGTCGGTTCCACCCTCACCCTCATCACCTGTTATCCCCCCGGAGCGGGCTTGGCTCGCGCCGGCCAGAAGAAGTGTCAGCAACACCACCGCCAACAGCGGTCTGAGACGGCTTGGCAAACGGCGCATGGAATACCCTGCCTATGGTGAATCGACCGACCTGATTCGGTCTAATAATCGTTTGCTGATGAGCAGGTCTCGACTGCGCCGCAGTCCCTCGATTTCCACCATCGGAAACAGTCTACCTCAAGCCAGTGCTGGAGTGCCGTACGTGCAAAGGGCTGAAGTGGGTGAGCACACCGTGGTCAGCCGAGGTGTGGTCGGTGGGTGACAGAAGGTGGAAGAACGTCTACCAGTTGAACGACGATCAACTGACCCGACTCGACGAGGCGGAGGCGCTGATGGAGCGGCATGACCTGTCGGCAGCGGAGGAGATTCTCAAGGAGATGGAGGAGGAGGACCCCCTCTGCATTCCTGTGCTCTCGGTGCTCGGCCACCTGTACGGGAAGTATCTCTCCGAGTTCGAGAGGGCGGTCGAGTACTATGAGAAGGTGCTCGAGCGAGAGCCGGACAACGCCTGGGCTCGAGATGAGCGCAGAAGGTACCAAAGATACCTGACGTACGACTGAGCCATCCGAAAGTTCAACGGTTCGCGTAGCGCCGGGTGGAGACATGCACGACG
>Ga0208113_1001058_pt1 | contig 13415 bp, 10 predicted proteins | sample Knorr_S7_td_NADW_FD_185598 | JGI IMG/M metagenome (GOLD analysis project Ga0208113, IMG submission 185598) | Marine microbial communities from Southern Atlantic Ocean transect - Knorr_S7_td_NADW_ad_2505m_LV_A (SPAdes) (version 2) | ecosystem: Environmental > Aquatic > Marine > Oceanic | place...
GCCAAATTGCGGCCTTCCGTCGGGACGACGCAATTGCGGCCTTCTCATTCGCGTCGCCAACCATCCGTGCCCAATTTGGCGACGCCGGCACGTTCCTAGTAATGGTTGCGGCGTTGTATCGTCCGGTGTACCGGCCGCGTCAGCTCGAATTTCTGGACCTCAAGTCGGTGGATGGCCAATGGGTGCAGCGCGTACTGGTTATGGGGCCGCAAGGCGAGTTTGTGATGGCGCTGTATCCGATGGTCCGGGTTGATGGCCGCTGGCGTATCAACGGGTGCTTCCTGGTGCGTCCGCCGGGGCAGGGGACTTAATGCAGGGATAGGATTGGAGTTGAAATGTCCGCTTCGGGTCAGGACCGGACTTTAGCGCCGGTCCTGAAATTGGTCCGCTCTGCGGGGTAGAGCGGACATTATGGCACCAGATGTCTGCTGTTCACCCAAAAGCGGTCGTGAAGTGCCAGGGCCCTTGACTTCTGTTCCTAGCCAGGAGGGGACAAGCAGGTGAGGATTGGGGTCCCGACAATGGGGCTCGCGGAATACTCTGTTGAGAAAACCTTTTTAAGACTTAGCCAACGAGATATTACATATGGGCATGAAAGGCTTCCTATCTATTATCGCCGGCTTTGTCTTCAAACCCGCCTTTGACGCCGCTGAGAAAGGCGCTAAGCAGGGCAATCCCTTCGAGCAATTCAACCTCGGCTTAATGTACTACAAAGGCCGCGGCACGGCGCAGGACTACACGAAGGCGGTGAATTGGTGGCGACGGGCCGCCGAGCAAGACTTCGCCGAAGCCCTGAATAACCTCGGTATGATGTACGGCAACGGCGACGGCGTTGCGCAGGACTATGTGCAGGCGCATAAGTGGTTCGACCTCGCGGCCTCGCGCCACCCGCCGGGCAGGAAACGCCGCAATTCCGTGCGTGACCGCGACTTCCTGGCCAGGAAAATGACTGCCGCCCAGATTACGGAGGCGCAGCGGCTGGCCGGAGAATGGAGGGCGGCATTCGGGAAGCGGGAGAATTAGTAGCGGCGGCTAATGCAGACGCAATTCAACTGGTGACCGGGGGGGCCTTTAGACCGTTGGGGCACTCCCTGCCCGCCCATGCCCTCGAGCCCGGCAAACATCAAGGATAGGTTCCAACGAAAAGGCCTTGACCGAACGCAAACCCGTCACCCAAGATTACGGAGGAGGTTGAAATCAATATGCAGAAGTGCCCAAAAAGGCATCTACCTGAAGGAATTGATAGTCGAGGTTCGTGCCGGCTGGGCTAAGCGGAAAGTTCGACGAACCCCCGCGCCGGCCAAACCGGCGCCGTCACCGAGTTGATTTTTTACCATCTTTCGCAAGGCATACCCTTTCTTTCCCGTACCTCCATTGTCCGCTTCGGGTCAGAAGCGGAAGTGAAGCATCCTACGTCTGGATGACCGCTTTCGGAGGGTAAGCGGACTCTCGACCCCGCGATCGGGCGCAATTAAGTCCCCGTCCTTAACCCCTCACCCGCCCTCACCCGTAAGACACCCACGCCTTGCACACCGTCTCGCGCACGTCGCCGTAGAAGTGGGCGGCGAGGCCTTGATCTTCGTCAAGCCTCAAGCCGATCCCCGACCCAGCCGCCTTTTTTCTTGCCGGTTTTTATTCCTTATAATAGGAAAAATACACGTGAAATATGAGAACAAATCAAGTATATTTACTTTGAAATTTATCCCGAGGCCAACCAAGGAGGAGCCATGGAAATAATGCCGTAAGCCGGGGCCGGAAACCGGGAAATGACGACTTCCCCGCCCTTTTTTCGGGCATGAATGTAGTAGAATCAATTCCTTAGGTAGAAAACACTCGGAAAAAATGACGACTTCAGGACGACTTCACGAAGACCGGGCGATGGCGGGGCGGTGGCCGGAAAACGTCCTGGGGACGGCCAAGGGACGACCGGTAAATTCCCTCCGGTGGCCCTTCGACTCGCAACGCTGAAGTGGGTAAGGTGAGGGGCCGAACAAACAAAAAGATTTTTCCGGGGTTGCGGTAACCAAGTGAGCAAAAAGCCCGAACACGTTTTCCTGATCGACGGCTCGGGCTTCATTTTCCGCGCCTACTACGCCCTGCCGCCGATGACCCGTCCCGACGGCACGCCGGTCAACGCAGTCTTCGGCTTCATCAAGATGGTGATGAAGCTGGTCGACGACACCGACGCCGAACATATTGCCGTCATCTTCGATCGTGCGCGCAAGACCTTCCGTAACGACATCTATGCGGATTACAAGGCCAACCGTCCGCCGCCGCCCGAAGACCTGATCCCGCAGTTCGATCTGGTGCGCGACGCCACCCGGGCCCTGAACGTCGCCTGTGTCGACATGGACGGCTTCGAGGCCGACGACCTGATCGCCACCTATGCCCGGCTGGCCATCGAAGCGGGCGCCGACGTCACCATCGTGTCCAGCGACAAGGACATGATGCAGTTGGTCCGCCCGGGGGTGGTCATGATGGACGCCATGAAGGACAAGATCATCGGCCCCGACGAGGTGATGGAAAAATTTGGCGTCGAACCCGACAAGGTGATCGAGGTGCAGGCCCTGGCTGGCGATTCGTCCGACAACGTGCCCGGGGTTTCCGGCATCGGCGTCAAGACGGCGGCGCAGTTGATCAACGAATACGGCGATCTGGAGACGCTCCTGGAACGGGCCGGGGAAATCAAACAGCCGAAGCGCCGCGAAAACCTCATCAACGAGGCTGAGTTGGCGAGGATTTCCCGCCGGCTGGTGACCCTTCGCGACGACGTGCCGGTGACCGAGGAATTGAGTTCCTTCGCCGTCAGGGAGCCGAAGAGGGACGAGTTGTTGGCGTTCCTCAACGAACAGGGCTTCAAGTCGATGCTGGCTTCCGCCGAGGCCCGCTTCGGGGGCCTGCCTTCGCCGAAACGGAGCCCCGGCTCCGCGCAGGCAGGCGGGACCGAAGCGGCGGAGACGCCGGAACCGGAGGGAAAACCGGCGGTCCAGGAAACCGGTTATGAATTGGTGCAGACGGAAAAGGCGCTGAAAGCCTGGATCGAGGAGGCCACACACGCCGGCGTCTTAGCCATCGATACGGAAACCACGTCCCTCGACGCCATGCGGGCCGAGCTGGTGGGGGTGTCGTTGTCCATCGAACCCGGCCGCGCGTGCTACATCCCGCTGGCCCACAAACAACCGGCGGCGCAAGGGGCGCTCGACCTGGACGGCGACGAGAATGGTGGCCTGCCTTCGCCGAAGCGGAGCCCCGGCTCCGCGCAGGCAGGCGAGGCGCCGGACCAGATGCCGATGAAAAAGGCGATCAAGCTTTTGAAGCCGCTATTAGAGGATCCCTCGGTGTTGAAGATCGGCCAGAACATCAAATACGACATGAAGGTGCTGGCCCGCTACGACATCGAGGTTTCGCCCATCGACGACACCATGCTGCTGTCCTACGTGCTCGATGGCGGGCTGCACGGCCACGGCATGGACGAACTGGCCAGGATTTTCCTCGACTTGGACACGATCAAATATTCCGACGTTACCGGCACCGGCAAGGCGCGTGTGACCTTCGACCTGGTGCCGCTAGACAAGGCGCTGGATTACGCCGCCGAGGACGCCGACATCACCGGCCGCCTGCACCGGGTTCTCAAGTCCCGCCTGGTGGAGGAAAGCATGGTCACCGTCTATGAGACCCTGGAGCGCCCCCTGGTGCCCATCCTGCGGGATATGGAACGGCGGGGCATCCGCGTCAACGGCAAGGAACTGAAACGCCTCTCGGATGATTTCGGCAAGCGGCTCGGCGGCCTGGAGGAAGAAATTCACCGAATGATAGGCCACGAATTCAACATCGGCTCGCCGAAGCAGTTGGGCCAAGTGCTGTTCGACGAACTGGGCCTGCCCGGCGGCAAGAAGGGCAAGACCGGGGCCTATGGCACCGGCGCCGAGGTGCTGGAGGCGCTGATCGACCACGGCCACGACCTGCCGGCCCGGGTCCTGGACTGGCGTCAGTTGGCGAAGCTGAAAAGCACCTATTCGGACGCCCTGATGGAACAGATCAATCCGGCCACCGGGCGGGTCCATACGTCCTATTCCCAGGCCGGCGTTTCCACCGGCCGGCTGGCGTCATCCGATCCGAACCTTCAGAACATCCCCATCCGCACCGAGGAAGGCCGCAAGATCCGCCGCGCTTTCGTCGCCGACAAGGGGATGATGCTGCTGAGCGCCGATTACTCACAGATCGAACTGAGACTCCTGGCCCACGTCGCCGGCATCGATGCGCTGAAGGAAGCCTTCCACGACGGCCAGGACATCCACGCCATGACCGCGGCCCAGGTCTTCGGTGTGCCCACGGACGCCATGGACCCGATGGTCCGGCGCAAGGCGAAAGCCATCAACTTCGGTATCATCTACGGTATCTCGGCCTTCGGCCTGGCGCGGCAATTGGGCATCGGCAATTCCGAAGCCGGCGAATACATCGACGCCTATTTCGAAAAATACCCGGGCATCCGCGATTACATGGACCGGACCAAGGAACAGGCCCGCGAAAAGGGCTTCGTCGAGACGCTGTTCGGGCGCAAGTGCCATATCCGCTCCATCAACGAGAAAAACCCCAACGTGCGCGGTTTGGCCGAGCGCGCCGCCATCAACGCCCCGATCCAAGGGGGCGCGGCGGACATCATCAAACGCGCCATGATCCGGCTGCCGGATGCGTTGGCGGACGCCAAGCTCAAGGCCCGGATGCTGTTGCAGGTCCATGACGAGCTGATCTTCGAGGTGCCGAAGAAGGAACTCGACGCGACGGCCGAACTGGTGAGCGGCGTGATGTCGGGGGCCGCGCGCCTGGACGTGCCGCTGGTCGTCGATACCGGCTTCGGCGACAACTGGGACGAGGCCCACTAGCGATGACCGGCGCCGGCGCCAGCGCCTGCCCGGTCCGGGTTTTCCGCTTTCCCGGCCCGGGCCTTCTTTTTCAAATGCGCCGCGACCCGGTATCCCAACAGGACGGCGCAGATGCTGGCATAGATGATCGGTTCCAACTGCACCCCCTTGCGCATCATGTAAAAATGCAGACACGCCGTGATCCCGGCCACGTAGATCAGCTTGTGCAGCCGGGTCCAGCGTTTGCCGCCCAGGCGCTTGATCATGCCCTTGGTCGACGTCGCCGCCAACGGCGCCAACAGGACGAACGTCGCCATGCCGACGGTGATGTAGTTGCGTTTGTCGATGTCCTTCCAGATTTCCGTCCAGTCGAAGAACTGATCCAGCCCGATGTAGCTGGACACATGCATGCAGGCGTAAAAGAACGCAAAAAGCCCGATCATGCGGCGAAAGCGTATCAAGGGGGTCCAGCCGGTGATCCCGCGCACGGGCGTCACCGCCAGCGCCAGCAGCAGAAACCGGATCGTCCAGTCACCGAGGAAGCGGTTGATGTATTCGATGGGGTTGGCGCCCAGCGGCCCGGTCGGGCCCAGGCCGGACGATACGGCGGCCCAGGCGACCCAGGCCAGCGGTATCAGCGCCGAGGCGAAAACAAGCGGCTTGGCGACCCAGTGTATGGCGGTTTCACGGGTCATCGGGGGCTTATAGATGATCCGGCCGGGTTCGGGTTAGTAAAGTTTTCTGAGGTCCATGCCTGCGTACATCTGGCTGACTTCTTCCTTATAGCCGTTGAACATCAGGGTCGGGCGCTTCAGGAAATCGCCGATGCGCCGTTCCTTGGCCTGGCTCCAGCGGGGGTGGTTTTTGGTCGGGTTGACGTTGGAATAAAAGCCGTATTCGCGGGGCGACGCCACATTCCAGGCGGTCGGCGGCTCGGTCGCCTGGAACGTCATCCGGACGATCGACTTGATGCCCTTGAAACCGTATTTCCACGGCACCACAAGGCGGAACGGCGCCCCGTTCTGGTTCGGCATCACCTCGCCGTAAAGACCCACCGCCATGATGGTCAGCGGGTTCATGGCCTCGTCGATGCGCAGCCCTTCCTTGTAGGGCCATTTCAGGACCGGGCGTTTTTGTCCCCGCATCTGTTCGGGGTCCAGCAGCGTCTCGAAGGCAACGTACTTGGCGTCCGATTTGATCCCGACCCGCTTGATGATGTCGCTCAGGGGAATGCCGACCCAGGGAATGACCATCGACCAGGCCTCGACGCAGCGCATCCGGTAGACGCGCTCTTCCAACTGGTGCGGCTTGAGGAAGTCCTCCAGGTCATAGACCCCCGGTTTTTCGACGGCGCCGTCGATGGTCAGGCTCCACGGCTTGGTCTTGAAGTCCTGGGAATATTCCGACGGATCGGTCTTGTCGGTGCCGAATTCGTAGAAGTTGTTGTACTTAGTGATCGGGCCGTAATCGGTCAACTCCTCGCCCAGGGCTTCCTGGGTCCACTTGCTCTTCTGAACCCCGGAAAGTTTGACCCTGGGGTTCCCCTGGGCGGCGAAAACCGGCGGCGCGATGGTCCCGAACGCCGCCCCGGCGCCGGCTACGGCGGCCGTCATCAGGAAACGCCGGCGGTCCAGGTAGAACGCCTTAGACGTGATCTCGGACGGTTTGACCTCGGAAGCCTTGGAAAATTTAACCAGCATGGCGGTGTTTTTACCCTCCGGTTTTCAATGTCGGGCAGGCGGGCGGGCGAAAGTTCCCATAAGATCTGTGCCCTCGCCGGGCGATTACAAGACCCTTTGCATACCCCGCGGGAGCGCTGCCTGTCACTTAAACCTGGATCACATTTTAGAGAGCTAATATTCAAAAACACCTTATTTCTTGAGACTTTTGGGGGTTTCGCTGTTTCCGGGGCCCGTAATCGAATATTAGGTAATACGGTATAGGGTATCGTTAATGCGCGTTCTTTATCACCTCTGGTTATCCCCCGATTGCCGAAAGGTAAGAGTCGCGCTTCTGGAAAAGGGGCTCGATTTTGAACTGCGGGCCGAATACATCTGGGAGCGCCGCGACGAGTTCCTGGCCCTCAACCCCGCGGGCGACGTGCCGGTCCTGGTCGAATCGGACGGCTCGGCCCTTTCCGGGAGCAACGCCATCTGCGAGTTCCTGGACGAGGTCCACCCGGATCCGCCCTTGATCGGCCGCCAGGCCCTTGGGCGGGCCGAGGTGCGCCGCCTGGTCCATTGGTTCGACGAAAAATTCGACGGCGAAGTGACGGAAAACCTGGTCGGGGAAAAAATGATGAAGCGGCTGTTGGGCCAGGGCGCCCCGAATTCAAAGGCCGTCCGCGCCGGGCACGCCAACATCCATCACCATCTGGATTACATCGGGTATCTGACCGAACGCCGAATCTGGCTGGCCGGCGATACGTTTTCGCTGGCCGATATTACGGCGGCGGCACATTTGTCGACCATCGATTACTTAGGGGACGTGCCTTGGAAGGAACACGAGGAGGCAAAGGACTGGTACGCCAGGGTCAAGTCCCGGCCGAGCTTCCGGGCCTTGTTGGAAGACAACGTCCCTGGCGCGCCCCCGCAACGGCACTACGCCAACCTGGATTTCTGATGATATCCGAACGCCTTTTCGCCGCCCGCCCTTCGCGACCGGGGAACGTTTCATCTTTGGGGCTCGTCCGGTTTGACGTCCATTTTTTCGAGGTTCCGCCTAGACGCGTCGGCGGCCCTGCTTTTCGGCGCCAGGCGAAGAACGCGAAGCCAATCCTGCCGGGCGCCGTCGTTGTCTTGGCGAAGACGCCTAAGAATCCCTCGCTCCAAAAGCCCCTCGGCATGTGTGGGGGCGAGGGCCAGCGCACGCTCCACATCGGCAAGGGCAAGCTCCGGTTTATCGAGAAACCGATATGTGGCGGCGCGGAAGACATAGGCGTCGGCGCGGCGGTCTTCGCGGGCGATGGCATGGTTCAGGTCTTCGAGGGCGCCCTTAAAATCCTTCAACGCCGCCCGCGCCTGGGCGCGGTCGACAAAAAGAGCGCTGTCCTCGGGAGTCAGCTTCAAGGCCGCCATCAACACCGCCTCGGCCCGGGCGGCCTGGTCCGCCAGAAGCCAGGCCTGGGCCGCGTGGGCCAGGAGCCCGGCCTTGACCGACGAGTTTTGCTTCGCCTTGCCGGCAAGCGTTTCCATTCGTCCCGCCGCATCGGTGTATTGCCCAAGGCCGATCAACGCCGCCGCAACACAATGTTCGGCGGCGTCCCCGCCGCCCAGGTCGCGCCAGGTGAGGGCCGTTTCGAAGGCTTCCTCGGGCGACTTTTTGGCCAGCGCCATGCACGCCTTGTATTGATGGGCGTGGTCGATTTCCCGAGCTTCCGTGGGATTCCAGGGGAGAACAAGGGAAATAAAAAACGCTACAAGGAAACCCAGAACCTCGACGTTCTTGAGGTTCTTCGGGCGGTTGCCGGAAAGCACATCGCGGACGCCGTCCAGGGTGTCGCGCTCGACCCGCTCGAAGGCTTCCTTCGTGTACCAGGCCAGATGCGGGGTCAGGATCACATTGTCCCGGCCCAGCAGCGGAAACCCAAGAGCCAGGGGTTCGTCGGCGAAGACGTCGAAGGCGGCGCCGGCGATCGCGTTTTCGTCGAGGGCCCGGATCAATGCCCCTTCGTCGATGATGGCGCCGCGGGAAACGTCAATCAGAAACGCCGTATCCTTCATCCGTTTCAATTCCGCCTCGCCGATCAGACCCGTGGTTTCCGGGGTCAGCACGCAGTGGATGGAAACGAAATCGGACCGTTCCAGCATTTCGTCCAAACCAGCGGATTGAACCCCATACTCGTCGAAGATTGGGGAATCCACATAAGGATCGGTGGCCAGCCGGGTTATCGAAAACCCTTCGGCACGGCGCGCCATGCACCGGCCGATGCGGCCGAAACCGACAAGGCCGATGGTCTTGCCCGAAAGGTCGACGCCCAGGTATTCCGCCGCCGGCCAGGCCCAGGCGTTTTCCTGCATCACCCGGTCGAGAACCGGAATCCGCCGGGCCAGGGCGATCAACAGGGCAAAGGCGTGGTCAGCCACGGTATCCGATCCGTAATCGGGGCAGTTGATCACCATCACGCCCCGTTGGGTTGCCGCTTCGATGTCGATGGCATCGGTGCCGACGCCGTATTTGACGATGCCTTTCAGGTTTTTCGCCGCCTCGATTACTTTTTCGGTAATGGCGGTGTAGCACGTGAGGATGATCTCGGCGTCGGTGGCTTCCAGGGCCAAGGCATCCTCGTCGGTGCTCTGCGTCGTCACCACGTCGGCGACGGCAGCAAGCTCATCCAGGTATTGCTCGATGATGAAAAGTTCAGCGTCGGTTCGGAGAATCTTGGCTTTCAAGCTTTGTCCCCCAGGCTATCAAAAGGCGGCTCGGATGGGTTGTCTCTTGCCCCGGCATCTATAACGCATTTTTATCAAGGAATCGAAGGGGCGGTTTGGAAGAGCCAAAAGGAGAATCCATGACGGTACCAGACTCAAAACCACGGCTGTTTTGCTTCGGGCTTGGCTATAGCGCCGGGCGGTTAGCGCGGCAGCTGTTGGCCGAGGGCTGGATCGTCGCCGGCACGTGCCAGTCGCCAGACCGGCAGGCGGAACTAACGGCCTTGGGCATCAACGCTGTAATTTTCGGCCCTGACCGGCCCTTGGCCGACGCCCCGTCGGCCCTTTCCGGCGCCACCCATTTGCTCGGTTCCGTTCCGCCAGATGAAAACGGCGACCCGGTACTGGCCCGTCATGGAAGCGACATCGAAGCCATGGAGGGGGTGTCCTGGGTGGGATACCTTTCTTCGACCGGCGTCTATGGCGATACGGGCGGCAAACCGGTGAGCGAGGACTCGGACGTCAACCCTACGTCGGACCGCGGCCGCTACCGGACCGAAGCCGAGGCCGCCTGGTTGGCGCTGGCAAGCGATCATCGACTGCCGGTCCACGTTTTCCGGCTTGCCGGAATCTACGGCCCCGGACGTAGCGCCCTGGATCAGGTCAGGGCCGGCCGGGCCAAACGGATCGACAAACCGGGGCATATGTTTTCACGCATTCACGTCGATGATATCGCCCAGGTCCTCAAAGCATCGATGGACCGGCCCGATCCCGGCGCCGTCTATAACGTCTGTGACGACGAACCGGCCGCCGCCGCCGACGTAACCGCCTTTGCCTGGGAGCTTCTGGGTATGGACCCGCCGCCCCTCCAGCCCTTCGCCGAGGCGGAAAAGGAAATGTCGGAAATGGCGTTGTCGTTCTGGCGCGATAACCGCCTGGTCGACAACCGGCGCATCAAGGAAGAACTCGGCGTGTCGTTGTTCTATCCCGATTACCGGGCTGGGCTTAGGGCGATCCTCGAAGAGGGTTAGGCGTTGGACCTACAACTGATCCAGCAATCGCCTGACGGTTCGGCAAAGCCGGTTCAGGTCTTCGGGCTCGGAAAGCCGGTGGTCGCCGTTCTTGACGAACAGCGTTTCAACGTCTTGGGAACGGAGCCTTTCGGCGATCTTCAGGCTCGTTTGCCACGGCACGTCCTCGTCGTTGGTTCCGTGGATCAGCCTGACCGGGCAATCGAGCGGGATTTCACCGCGCAAAAGAAGATGGTTACGTCCTTCGTCGAGAAGCTCCTTGGTAATCTTGTAAGGCTCGCCGTCGTAACAGTTGGGGATGATGGCAAAGCCTTGCGCTTGCAACTGTTCCTTTTGTTCGGCCGAAAGGTCACCGGGGATCAGGTCTTCGGTGAAATCCGGCGCCGCGGCGGTGCCGACAAGCCCCGCCACTCTCTCGGGCCGGGCCAGGGCCGTAAGCAGCATGATCCATCCTCCCATGGACGATCCGACCAAAACCTGCGGTCCTTCAGTCAGCTCGTCCAGGGCCGCCACCGCGTCCCCGGCCCACTCCCCGATGGTGCCGTCTTCGAAGGCGCCCGAGGATTCGCCGTGGCCGGAATAATCGAACCTGAGGTAAGCTTGGCCGCGTTTTTTGCAGAGTTCTTCCAGCGCCAGCGCCTTGCCGCCGGTCATGTCGGACTTGAACCCGGTCATGAAGATGACCCCGGGGGATTCCCCCGGGGTTTGGTGGTAGGCGATGGTTGTGCCGTCGTCCCGTGTTAGTATCTCAGGCATGGTAGGTTCCGGCAGATGAACGAAGGCCCCAACAATACCACCATCCCGGCCCCTGAAAAGCCCGCCGCCGGTGTCGCTTCGGCGACGATCCTCCAGGTACTTCCGGCCATGGGTGAAGGCGGCGGGGTTGAGCGCGGCACCGTCGAAATCGCCCAGGCCATCGCCGCCGAGGGCGGACGGGCGCTCGTGGTTTCGGTCGGCGGTGCCCGTGAGCATGAGATCAAACGGGTTGGGGGCGAGCACCTGAACTTGCCCATGCATTCCAAAAACCCGTTGACCATATATGCCAACATCGACCGTTTGGCCCAGATCATCAAAACCGAGGCCGTCGATATCGTCCATGCTCGGTCCCGGGCCCCGGCCTGGAGCGCCTTTTACGCCGCCAAGCGCACGGGCGTGCCCTATATGACCACCTTTCACGGTACCTATTCGGCGGGCAATCCGCTCAAGCGTAAATACAATTCGATCATGACCCGGGGCGAACGGGTGATCGCCATCTCGCGTTTTATCGGCGGCCACGCTCATCAGAACTACGGCGTTCCCTCGAATAAGATCCGCATCATCCACCGCGGCGTTAACCTTGAACGATTCGATCCCGCCAAGGTCACCGCCGAAAGGGTCGCCACCCTGGCCGCCGACTGGCGGCTGGGTGACGGGTTGCCAGTGATCATGCTGCCGGGACGCCTGACGCGCTGGAAAGGCCAAGCGATGTTTATCGAAGCCATCGGCAAACTGGCCTGCCGCGATATCCGTTGCCTGGTGGTCGGCGGCGACCAGGGGCGGAGGGAATACCGTCAGGAACTGGAAAACCTTGTCTACAAGAACGGATTGGGCGAAATCGTCCGCCTTGTCGATCATTGCGACGATATGCCGGCGGCTTACATGCTGACCGACGTCGTGGTGTCCGCTTCCACCGATCCGGAGGCTTTCGGTCGCATCGTCATCGAGGCTCAGGCCCTGGGCCGCCCCGTTGTCGCCAGCGACCACGGCGGTGCCCGGGAGACGATTGTCGAGGGCGAAACCGGATGGCTGTTCCCGCCGGGCGACATCGAGGCCCTGACGGCGGTGCTCAACAAAGTCTTGAGCCTGGACCGGGAAACCCGTGCCCAGTTGGCCCGGAAAGCGATCACCAACGTGCGTGAAAATTTCTCGCAGCAGGCCATGTGCCGCAAGACGCTGGATGTCTACGAAGAAATCCTGCAATCGAAGGCCGATTGATTAGATGGCCCTGCCGCCCAACGATGCCGTTCTGGTCATAAAATTGGGGGCGTTGGGCGATTTCGTTCAGGCCCTGGGGCCTTTCGCCGCCATCCGCCGCCATCACGCCGATGCCAGAGTGACGCTTCTGACGACGGCGCCTTATGAGGAATTGGCCAAGGCGTCGGGGTTTTTCGACGACATCTGGACCGGCGGCCGGCCGGGAACGGCGGACATCGGCGGCTGGCTCGCGCTGCGCAGTCGTCTACGTAGCGGAGGATTCGGGCGGGTCTATGATCTGCAGACCTCGGATCGAAGCTCCTTTTATTACCGCCTTTTCTGGCCCAGTCCGGCGCCAGATTGGTCCGGCATTGCCAAGGGGTGTTCACACCCCCACGCCAATCCCAACCGGGACTTCATGCATACGATGAACCGCCAGGCCGAACAACTGTCGATGGCGGGCATAGCCGAAATCCCAGCGCCCGACCCTTCGTGGGCCGAGGCCAATATTTCGCGATTCCCCCTTTCCGGACGGTTCGCCCTGCTGGCGCCCGGCGGCGCCCTGCACCGGCCGGGCAAACGGTGGCCGGCGGGGAACTACGGGCAATTGGCCAAGATGTTGATGGACCAGGGCTTGGTTTCGGTGCTTGTGGGCTCGGCCGCCGAGGCCCCGATAATGGCGGAAATCAAGGCTCAATGCGAAGCAGCACTAGACCTATCCGGGCAAACGGGCCTACTTGACTTGGCGGCGCTGGCACGTGGCGCGGTGGCCGCCGTAGGCAACGATACCGGGCCGATGCACCTGTTTTCGGCCGTGGGGTGCAGGACGGTGGTGCTGTTTTCCCATGATTCCGACCCCGCGCTTTGTAGTCAGCGCGGGGCGGCAGTGACGATTATCCGGCGTCAGCCTCTCGATGATCTTTCCGTCTCCGAGGTCATGGACGGCATGGGACTATGATGCCCGGGGAAACAACCCGGCGCGGATTCCTTGACAGGGGCCCCAATCGCCCGCATTTTCGGCCCCGGTTTTTGATACCCTTGAACGCGTGATTCGAATGGTCGCCATTACCCTTCCCGACGGCAGCAAACGCGAATTCGACAAGCCCGTTTCCGGTGCCGACGTGGCCGCCGACATCGGACCCGGCCTGGCCAAGGCGGCGCTGGCCGTCCGCGTTGGCGGCGAGATGAAGGATTTGAGC
>Ga0208113_1001061_pt1 | contig 13401 bp, 8 predicted proteins | sample Knorr_S7_td_NADW_FD_185598 | JGI IMG/M metagenome (GOLD analysis project Ga0208113, IMG submission 185598) | Marine microbial communities from Southern Atlantic Ocean transect - Knorr_S7_td_NADW_ad_2505m_LV_A (SPAdes) (version 2) | ecosystem: Environmental > Aquatic > Marine > Oceanic | place...
AAAACAGGAGATCGGTCATAATTTAGAAAAAATTCTTTGTAGGATTCATTGAGGAGATCTAGATATTCAAAAGAAACATTCTTTTCGATCTCTCTTCCCCTTTGAATCACTCTCTCGAATAATGTCTTAGTTTCAGCTTGAAGATAAATAACTAAGTCAGGAGATGGGAGATCTAAGGAGAGGTAATCATAAATTTGATTGTAAAGAGATAATTCATGTTCGGAGAGTGTTACTTTTGCAAAAAGTTTATCTTTATCTAAAAGGAAGTCTGAAACATGGATCGGTGTAAAAATATCCCCTTGCTTAAGGTCTTGAATTTGTTTTACTCTTTGAAAAAGAAAGAAGAGTTGAGTAGCTAAAGCCGATTGAGAAGGGTTTTTATAAAAATCTGCTAAAAAGGGGTTGTCGGAAGGCTGCTCTAGGAATGTTTCGTAGCGAAAAGATTCGGCTAAAAGTTTTGTTAAGGTTGTTTTACCCACGCCGATTGGACCTTCTACGGCTAGGAACTTAGGAACTTTCTTGTAATTTGACAGGTTTATAATCTTGGTTCCCATATCAACACTTATTCTTATAAGAGCTGATTATCTTACCTGTGTTTTTTACTAAATCCTTAATTTTCTATGAGCAAATAATGATATTTATCCATATTGTTGTTTTTCAGTAATTTCTTCGAGAGTTTTGCAGTCAATACAGAGTCTAGCGGTTGGTCTTGCCTCTAATCTTCTGATACCAATCTCTATACCGCAATTAGGATTTAAACAGAATCCATAATCATGATCAATTAGACCATTGATAGACTGACCTATCTTAGAAAGAAGTCTTCTCTCTCTCTCTCTTGTTTTTATTTCTAGAGTAAAGCCTTCTTCATGCGTAGCTCTATCAGAGTCATCTGCAAAATGGTTACTATTGTTTTGGATTTTATCTGCTGTTCTAGTTTGTTCTAATTGAAGCATTTGTTTCCATCTTTCTAAAATTTTTAGAAAATGTTTTTTTTGTTTAGCGCTCATGTACTTTTCTTTCTTATTTAACTTATAGGGCTCAATAGTAGCTAAAAAAGCTTCTTCAGCAAGATAACTTGACTGTCTAATTTTTTTTACAACAGAAGGCTTTTTTGGCTGCACTTTTTTTGGAGCTAACTTCCTTACAGTCTTTTTAGAAGTGCTTTTCTTAGTTGTTGTTTTTGAGTTTTTTGTAGTCTTTTTAATAGCCATAAGGTCTAAATTACTTTTTGCTTTTTAGAGAAGGCGGCGCAATTTATCAGATTTGTGTATCTATTTCTAGAGAATTATGAAAATTCTTCTTTAATTTTTCTGTACTCGCTCTCTGTTAGCCTCGGTCCGAATTTTTCTACCTGTTTAGAAGCAGCGTAACAACCAAACTTTGCAGCAGTTTTTAGATCCTTCCCTTTACAGATTTTATGTAGAACAGAACCTGCAAAAATATCTCCAGCACCATTTGTATCAATTGCTTTGGCCTCAAATCCTTTAATAATTTCGGTTTTGTTTCCATTCCAAATCATACTTCCCTCCTTCCCTAGAGTAATAAAATTTTGAGAAGAAACTTCTCTTAAAAATTTCTCAGCTTCAAACACATCTTCACATTGTGTAAAAACACGCGCCTCACTCTCATTGCAAAACAAGATGTCACAACCCAGCTTTATTAAAGAATTCAATTGATCCCTAAAAGCATTAATAATAGCTTCGGCTGAGAGTGATATTGCTATTTTAGTACCTGATGCTTTAGCGACTTTACTAGCTTCAAAACAAGCTTCTAAGGCCGATTCTGAGGCTACAAGATACCCTTCTAGAAAAAGATATTGAGAATCTCTTATGGCTGATTTATCAAGATCATCACTACTTAAAAGATTACTTACTCCCAAATAAGTACACATTGTCCTTTCTGCATCTGGGGTAATCATTATCACACTCTTTCCAGTAGATAAGTCAGATTCTGAGACCTTGTTAGAATGGAGAACATTATTTTTTTCAAGATCTTCTAAATAGAAAATTCCAAGATCATCATTTTTTACCCTACAACTAAAATGGCATTTTGACCCAAAATTTGAAGCTGCTACTATGGAATTAGTTGCCGCTCCCCCACAACTTAGTTTGGAATTCCCATACTCTGCCATTAGTAACTTAATTAAGTTTGATTGTTCTTCAGCCTCTATTAATGTCATAGAGCCCTTTGGAATTGACATTTTCTCTAACTTAGAAGCAAAATCTTCTTCTATGCTAAATTGAACATCAACTATGGCATTACCTAGAGAAGAGATGTCTAATTTCATTTTAAAAACTCCTTATCTTGGAAAGAGTAAAAACTTGACTAAGACTATAACTGACAAAAAAGAAAATTAATGAAACTTTCGTTAAAACTAATTACTTATTTAAGTTTAATTATTTTTTCAGTTATTAGCATTGCTTACGTATCAATACTCGATTCTAAAGTTGTTAATAAATTGGATGGGGTTTTATGGACAGTTCCCGCAAAAGTATATGCCAGACCCTTAGAATTAGCTGAAGGAGGAAAGATCAATGTAGATGTTTTAAAAAAGGAATTGGAAATACTCTCGTATGAACTAACAAAAGGTATCCCAGATACTCCTGGGGAGTTCTCACAAAGTCAACGGTCTGTAAATATATTCATTAGAGGTTTTGGATCTCAGGAACCGGGTCTCTATAGATTGAAGATTGAGAATGACAAAATTGATTCTATAAAAAGGAAAGATGGCATTTCTATAGACCTGATTCAACTCGAACCACTTTCGATAGGAGGAATGTTTCCCTCTCATCTACAAGACAGAATATTGTTGAATTTCTCGCAAGTACCAAAAGATTTGGAAGAAATGATCTTAGTTGTAGAAGATAGAAATTTTTATAGTCACAAAGGGATATCACTTAGGTCCATCATGAGGGCTTTTATCAAGAATACTAGAGCTCTGGGTATAGAGGAGGGAGGAAGCACGATCACTCAACAATTGGCCAAAAGCTTGTTTTTTTCTCCTGAACAAACAATAAAGAGGAAGATCAAAGAAGCTATTGCTGCTTTGTTGATAGAGATACATTATTCGAAACAAGAAATTCTTCTGGCTTATATAAATGATGTTTTTATAGCGCAATCTGGAAGACGAGCGATTCATGGTTTTGGTTTGGCCTCACAATTCTTTTTTGGAACTGACTTAAAAAATTTAAGCTTGGATCAAAAAGCTCTATTAGTTGGCATGTTAAAAGGCCCTTCTCTTTATAGTCCAATAAATAATCCTGACAGAGCTAAAACTAGAAGGGATTTGGTTTTATCTTTAATAAAGAATGATTCTCTTATAACTGAAGAAGAGTATCTAGATTTAAAGGGTAGATCTCTTAAGGTGATACCACCTTCCTTTAAAAGCTTATCAAAATATCCTGCCTTCAATGACATAGTCACTTTAGACCTAAGAAAGAATTTTGATGATAGTGATTTGAGAACTAAAGGATTAAAAATCATTACAAACTTAGACCCAGTTGTACAAGATTATCTTGAGGAGAGTATCAAGGACACTAAGCTTCAACTTAAAAGGAGATATGGCAGTCAACTTAATGGATTAGAAGGGGCAGGAATAGTTATAGATTCATTTAGCGGAGAAGTTGTAGCGGCCATAGGGAGTACGAAACCTAATAATTACGGGTTTAATAGGGCCATTAATGCCGTCCGACCAATCGGATCTCTAGTTAAGCCATTCATATACTTATCGGCCTTGCAGCATTACAGCAAATATAATCTCTCTACTTTGCTGGATGACTCAAAGTTATCAGTTTCTTTACCTGGAGGTAAACTGTGGGAACCCAATAATTTTGATAAAAAATTTCACGGTAATATCCCCTTACATGTGGCTTTATCCGAGTCTTATAATGTTGCTACCACAAGACTGGGAATGGATTTGGGATATTCTGTTGTCCAAGAAACTTTTACTAAGTTAGGTATTAAGAAGAAAATACCCAAGTATCCTTCAATTTTTGTGGGATCTTTTGAAATGACTCCTTTAGAGGTTATTCAAGCTTACCAAACAATTGCTTCAGAAGGCTTTTACTCGCCTCTGAATTCTATTCGGACAGTTGAGAGCTCTGAAGATGTATTATCTTTGTCTTATCCTTACAAGGTAGAACAAAGATTTAGGCCAGAACCAATCTACCTTTTAAAATTTGTACTAAAGCAAACTTTTATAAGTGGGACAGCCAGAGGCTTTTCATCGCGAGTCATTGAAAAATGGAAAACAGGAGGTAAAACTGGAACATCAGATGACCAAAGGGACAGTTGGTTTGTGGGCTACGCCGGCAATTATTTGATGGTCGTATGGTTGGGTTTTGACGATAACAGAAAGTCTCCCCTAACTGGTAGGACGGGAGCCCTACAAGTCTGGAAAAACTTTATGAGTAGATTAGATCCAATAGCTTATGAGGTCAGGAAGCCTTCAAGAATAAGATACGAATGGGTAGATACAAAAGATGGACTTTTAAGTGGGGAGAGGTGCAAGGGGTCAATTCTTATACCTTTTGTAGAAGGTACTGAACCCGAAATGATTCCTCAAAACAGAAAGAAATGTAGAATTAGTGAAGAGTCTTATACCGCAAAGGTTCTTAATAAGATAAAAGAAGCTATAGAAGTAAAGTGAAGAAAAATTTTAATACCTATTTAGTTGCACTAATTTTAATGTCTCTATTTTTAGGCTGTACTTCTTCACCTAAAAAGGAAACAAATTTTTATGACTTGGAAGTTGAAAAATTCTCTTCGTCCGTAAAATTACTCTTAACTGATTTAGAATTTTTAAAAAAAGAAATTCTTAAAGTTAATGCCAATAAACCTTCAGTTCAAAGGATTTTGATTGAAGCAGATGATAAGTGGATGGAAGAAGATTTAAAAAAAGCTAGTTCTGCTTTAGAAAGAGGATTAAGAATTGCAAAAGACGAAAGTGCCCTCTACTTACGACTAGCTCATTTAAGGTTAGAACAGGGGTTGATAAAAGAGTCTTCTGCTTTTGCAGAAAGAGGTCTACTGAATAAAAATGCTTCTTCCTGGGAACTTCTGCTTCTAAAAATATATTCTGCTCAGAAATAATTTGAATAAGGTATCAAAATTTTAGAAGTGGTTTTAATTCATAGCCTTATAATGATTGACCCTAGTTATATTTGGACAAGGAAGAGGTTGATGAAAGAAAAGAGTAAAATAAAAGTTGGAATTATTGGAGCATCTATTTTTACAACTGAAATTCTAACCTGTATCAGAACTGTAACTTAATGTTTAATTTTGAATAAAATATAAGATTAAATTAAAATTCAGTCATGGTAGAAACATTTAATCCATCAACTTTAAATCTTACTGAAGGTGCAGTTAACAAAATACACTCTCTTTCTGATTCAGATAAGAGTAAAGAAATTAATTTAAGAGTCTATGTAACTGGAGGTGGTTGTTCCGGATTTCAGTATGGGTTTTCCTTTGACCAAGAAGTTGATGAAGAAGATACCTGTGTTTCAAGGGATGGGGCAAACCTGGTTATTGACCCCCTAAGTCTTCAGTACCTAGCTGGGTCAACTATAGATTACACTGAGGATCTATCAGGATCTAAGTTTATAGTAAAAAATCCTAATGCCACTACAACCTGTGGCTGTGGAGAATCTTTTTCTATTTAACTTACTTCCCAGACTTCTCCAAGTAAAACCCTTCCCTGACTTCCTGTTACCTTAGAGAGGTCAAATTTTTTTCTGTCTAACCTTTGGTGGGCTAACCATGCAAAACAACTGGCCTCTAGGAAGTCAGGATCAATCCCAAGTAAGGAAGTAGAAAAAATATTGTTCTCGATTATTCCTTCTAATCTGTTAATCAGAAAGGTGTTGTGAATTCCCCCACCGCAAATATATATTCTCTTCTTTTGTGCTTTTAAATTTTTTAGTTCTTTAAAAATAACTTGGGCTGTTAATTCAGTTAAAGTAGCCTGTATGTCTTCAGGAGAAAAAACACTCTTACAGTTTGAAACATTTTGTTTAACCCAGCTTAGATTGAAATAATCAGTTCCAGTACTCTTTGGGGGTTGTTGGCTGAAGAAAGGATCTCTAAGCATAACTTCTAATAGTTTTGGAATAAACTTTCCAGATGAAGCCCAAGAACCTTCTTCATCAAATTCTCCGTTATTGTTACTTCTATTCCATGCATCTATAAGACAATTTCCTGGTCCACAGTCATAAGCGATTATGTCTTCATTGAGGTTATTTAAGTAAGTTAAGTTACATATACCTCCTATATTTATTATTACACCCTCAGAAAGTTTATTTTTTTTAAAAATAAACTTATGGAAAAGAGGGGCAAGAGGAGCTCCTTGGCCGCCTGCCTGTATATCAGCTGTTCTAAAATCAGCTACAGTTTTTATTTTTGTTACTCTTGTTATCTCTTCTGGTTTTCCTATTTGAAGAGAGTACGGTTTGATGGTATTTGGTGCATGTTTTATGGTTTGTCCATGGCTGCCAATAGCAGATATATCTCTATTATTTAGGGAAGCTTTCTGTATCAATCGATTAGCTGCTTTTCCAAAAGCCCTTCCCAGATCAACATCTAATTCTTCAATCTCAACTTTAGAAATATCAGCAGAGTTAACTGCTTCAAAAATTCTTTTTTTTAAGTTTTTTTTAATTGATGACGAGCTACTTTCAAGAAGTTCAAAACTTCCTGTATCAATATTAACCAATGCAGAGTCAATGGAATCGACACTTGTTCCTGACATCAAGCCTATGAAAAGGTTTTCCATAAAAGTAGTTATATATTAAAAACTTAAATTTTGATAATTCTTTAAATCAGCAAGTATTTTCTCTGCATATAAACCATAGCTGTCTTTATCATTTTCGTGAATTGGTTTTGCATTAGGCAATTTAACTGTTAAAGGGTTGGTATGTTTCCCATTAACTCTAAATTCATAATGAAGATGATCTCCAGTTGCTGTTCCAGTTCTGCCCACGTACCCTATGGTCTCTGATTGCTTTACTTTCCCCCCCACCTTAATTTTTGAATGAAATTTGTTTAAATGAGCATATCGGGTTGAGTAATCCTCCGTATGCTTTATTTCAACTAGATTTCCATAGCCTCCCTTCTTATCTGCAAATACAACTGTTCCATCTCCAGTAGTTCTAACAGGCGTTCCTCTCGAAGCTGCATAATCAACCCCTGTATGAGCTCTAATCTTATGCAGTATGGGATGTCGTCTTTTTAGATTATAACTGGAACTAATGTAACTAAATTTCACTGGAGATCTCAAAAAAGCTTTCTTAACATTTCTGCCTTCAAGTGAAAAATATTCAGAAAATCCATTTTGTAATTTATATCTTATGGCTGTGTGTGTTCTGTCCCGATTTATAAATTCTGCTATAAGGATGTCTCCATCTAATTTTTTTTCCCCATTAACAAATACTTCTTCATAAATGAGGCTATAAGAGTCTCCTGGTCTGATGTCATGTACAAAATCAATGTCCCATCCAAAGATATAAACTAAATCCATTATCACACTATCTGGTAATCCTTCCTTCAGTCCATCCACATACAAGGAGTTGTTTATTTCAATATTCTTAAAGACTCTATACTTTTCTGTATTTAGTTCGTATTCCTCAATTTCATAAACTTCTCCACTTTTTTTTGCCCTAACCCCAGATTTAAAATCTTTTATGTAATTGAGAGAAATGACTTTATTAAAATCACTTATTCCGACTTCTAAAGTTTTGCCTATCTTAATCTGTGCTAATAAGTTACTTCTATCTGAGTTAACTAAAGTGACAATGTTTTTTTCTTCTATCCCCAATCTTTTTAAAATAGAAAAAAGTGAATCGTTCCTTTTTATTTCTGCTCTTTTTAATTTGATAAAGTTAGAGGTTTCAGCTTCAACAGCAGATTCAAGGTCTAGTTCCTCCATAGATACCTGGCTAAACAAGGCTTCTTTGGGAGAATTAGAATCAATCTTTATGTTGGAAAAAAGGGTCATTGAAATAAGAAAAATAATACCTACCAAGAGTAGATATAAGTGTCTTCTTGGATAACTAGAGAAAATAAGTTTTATCTGTTTTAAGATTTTTCTTAACATAGGGCCAGAAAAACATTTAATACTAACGAATATTGGATGCGTTCGTCCAAGATTAATTTATTCAACTAAGCTTATAATATACATAGAAGATGAAAGATTCTGAGTTAGCACTATTATTAAGAGGGGTTGAAGAGGTTATCCCAAAAGAGGAGTTTCATAAGAAATTAGATAAGAAAAGGCCTCTAAGGATTAAATTAGGATTTGACCCTACTGCACCTGATCTCCATCTTGGGCACACAGTAATATTAAATAAACTTAAGCTTTTTCAAGATCTAGGCCATCAAGTAATTTTCTTAATAGGAGACTTTACCGGGTTGGTAGGAGATCCCTCTGGTGTCAATGAAACTCGCCCAGTCTTATCTGAGAAAGAGATTAAGAAAAATGCTAAGACATATGAAAGACAGGTATTCAAGATTCTTGATAAGAAGAAAACTGAGATTAGATTCAACTCTGAATGGATGAATAAATTTTCACCTGAAGAATTTATTAGACTGTCTTCTGTTCAAACTGTTGCCAGAATGCTTGAAAGGGATGACTTTCATAAAAGATATACTTCTCAAAAGCCCATCTCAATTCATGAATTTCTTTATCCTCTACTACAAGGATATGACTCAGTGGCGTTGAATGCAGATGTAGAGCTTGGAGGAACAGACCAAAAGTTTAATCTACTCTTAGGCAGAGAGGTACAAAAATTCTATGGAAAAGAACCTCAAGTAGTTTTCACTTTACCTTTATTAGAAGGTCTTGATGGAGATAAAAAAATGTCAAAGTCTTTAGGAAATTATATAGCTATAGAAGACAGTCAAAATGAAATTTTTGGCAAAATTATGTCAATTTCAGATGAGTTGATGTGGAGGTACTTTGAACTACTTAGCTTTAAGAAGCAAAATGAAATTAATAAATTAAAAAAATCCCAAAAAGAAGGTTTAAACCCTAGGGATATTAAGTTTTTATTAGCTGAAGAAATAGTAGATAGATTTCATGGAGAAGGGTCAGGAACCAAAGCTAGAGAAGAATTTAAATCAAGATTTCAGCAAGGAAATAGTCCATCTGAGATAAAAGAAATAGAGATAAAATTAATGGAAAAAGATATTTCTTTACCAAAAATCCTTAAAGAAGCTGGAATGGTTTCAAGCACTTCCGAAGCATTAAGGTTGATTAAACAAGGAGGTGTTAGGATAGAAGGCGAAAAAATACTTGATTCAAAATATAAAATAAATCAAAATTCTTCTCTTTTATATCAGGTTGGAAAAAGAAAATTTTTTAGAATCAAAATACCCTAAAAAATAGCTTTCTATAAGGTTTTATTGTTGTATACTGCGGCTCCCTTTGTATTGAAAAGGGGAGTTTTTTAAAATTATTAAAGCAAGTAATTCGTGTGGGCGCCTGTTTTAGGCGCACTTACCAACCAGTTAATATTTCTTAACTAGTTTAAGTTTTTGTTTTCTGGTTTTGTGTGTCTGTAAAGACACATTTTTCAATTAAATTGAAGAGTTTGATCATGGCTCAGATTGAACGCTGGCGGTAGGTTTTATCCATGCAAGTCGAGCGGTAACAGACATTTTGATTCAGCTTGCTGAATCTAGTGCTGACGAGCGGCGAACTGGTGAGTAACGCGTAGGAATCTGCCCAGTAGCGGGGGATAGCCCGAGGAAACTCGGATTAATACCGCATACGCCCTAAGGGGGAAAGGGGGCATCTTTGATGCTCTTACTATTGGAGGAGCCTGCGTAAGATTAGCTTGTTGGTAGGGTAAAGGCCTACCAAGGCGACGATCTTTAGCTGGTCTGAGAGGACGATCAGCCACATTGGGACTGAGACACGGCCCAGACGTCTACGGACGGCAGCAGGAGAGAATATTGGACAATGAGGGAAACCTTGATCCAGCCATACCGCGTGTGTGAAGAAGGCCTTAGGGTTGTAAAGCACTTTAAGCGATGAAGAAGAAAAGTAAGTTAATACCTTATTTTTTTGACGTTACTCGCAGAATAAGTACCGGCTAACTCCGTGCCAGCAGCCGCGGTAATACGGAGGGTACAAGCGTTAATCGGAATTACTGGGCGTAAAGCGCGCGTAGGCGGTTAAGTAAGTTGGATGTGAAAGCCCTGGGCTCAACCTAGGAACTGCATTCAAAACTATTTAACTAGAGTACGAGAGAGGAGAGTAGAATTTCTGGTGTAGCGGTGAAATGCGTAGATATCAGAAGGAATACCAATGGCGAAGGCAGCTCTCTGGATCGTCACTGACGCTAAGGTGCGAAAGCGTGGGTAGCAAACAGGATTAGATACCCTGGTAGTCCACGCCGTAAACGATGAGAACTAGCCGTTGGGGAGAATTAACTCTCCAGTGGCACAGCTAACGCATTAAGTTCTCCGCCTGGGGACTACGGCCGCAAGGCTAAAACTCAAATGAATTGACGGGGGCCCGCACAAGCGGTGGATCATGTGGTTTAATTCGATGCAACGCGAAGAACCTTACCTACCCTTGAAATCCAGCGAAGTTCCTAGAGATAGGAATGTGCCTTCGGGAACGCTGTGACAGGTGTTGCATGGCTGTCGTCAGCTCGTGTCGTGAGATGTATGGTTAAGTCCAGTAACGAGCGCAACCCCTATCCTTATTTGCCAGCGCATAATGGCGGGAACTATAAGGAGACTGCCGGTCATAAACCGGAGGAAGGCGGGGACGACGTCAAGTCATCATGGCCCTTATGGGTAGGGCTACACACGTGATACAATGGGTGGTACAGAGGGTCGCCAAAGCGCGAGCTGGAGCCAAACCCTTAAAACCATTCTTAGTCCGGATTGGAGTCTGCAACTCGACTCCATGAAGTTGGAATCGCTAGTAATCGCGAATCAGAATGTCGCGGTGAATACGTTCTCGGGCCTTGTACACACCGCCCGTCACGTCATGGAAGTGGGTTGCACCAGAAGTGGCTTGTTTAACCTTCGGGAAAACGGTCACCACGGTGTGATTCACAACTGGGACGAAGTCGTAACAAGGTAGCCCTAGGGGAACCTGGGGCTGGATCACCTCCTTAAAAAATAATCGCTTAGGATAGGCGTTCACATGAATTGCTTGCTTTTACCTAAATCATATCTTTAGGGATATGAGATTACGGAGAGTTCTTTAACATTTTTATAAGTTCAATCAAGTCACATCATAGTGTCTTAATTTTTTTAATTTAGATATGAATGATGTGCAAATGTCACCAAACCCGTCATGTTTTAGAACATAAGTTTGGTGTACATACTGCAAAGTAATTTTGGCGAATGACAATAGATACTTGAAGAACATTAATCATTAAGTTGTTTGATGTAATATGGTCAAGTAAATAAGCGCATACGGTGGATGCCTTGGCAGCTAGAGGCGATGAAGGACGTAGTAACTTGCGATAAGCTTCGGGGAGCCGGTAAACAGGCTTTGATCCGAAGATTTCCGAATGGGAAAACCCACCTAGGATAACCTAGGTATCTTTATCTGAATTCATAGGATATAGAAGCAAACGCGGAGAATTGAAACATCTTAGTAACCGCAGGAAAAGAAATCAATTGAGATTCTGTGAGTAGCGGCGAGCGAAAACGGAACAGCCCTTAAGCTCTTATTTGGTTAGTGGAATGGCCTGGAAAGGCCGGTCGTAGAAGGTGATAGCCCTGTACACGAAAACTAAATAGAAGTGAAATCGAGTAGGTCGGGACACGAGAAATCTTGACTGAATATGGGGGGACCATCCTCCAAGGCTAAATACTCCTAGCTGACCGATAGTGAACCAGTACCGTGAGGGAAAGGCGAAAAGTACCCCGGAGAGGGGAGTGAAATAGAACCTGAAACCGTTTGCGTACAAGCTGTCGGAGCTTTTTAAACCGTTCGCGGTTTAAAGAGTGACGGCGTACCTTTTGTATAATGGGTCAGCGAGTTATTTTCTGTGGCAAGCTTAACTTTATGAGGAAGGCGCAGGGAAACCGAGTCTTAATAGGGCGATTTAGTCTCAGGTAATAGACGCGAAACCGGACGATCTATCCATGGCCAGGGTGAAGGTGAGGTAACACTTACTGGAGGCCCGAACCCACCTATGTTGAAAAATGGGGGGATGAGCTGTGGATCGGAGTGAAAGGCTAATCAAGTTCGGAGATATCTCGTTCTCCCCGAAATCTATTTAGGTAGAGCCTCTTGTATTACTGTTGGGGGTAGAGCACTGTTTCGGCTAGGGGGTCATCCCGACTTACCAAACCGATGCAAACTCCGAATACCAACAAGTACAGCAAGGGAGACAGACTGCGGGTGCTAACGTCCGTAGTCGAGAGGGAAACAACCCAGACCGCCAGCTAAGGTCCCAAATTGTGATTAAGTGGGAAACGGTGTCGGAAGGCTTAAACAGCTAGGAGGTTGGCTTAGAAGCAGCCATCCTTTAAAGAAAGCGTAACAGCTCACTAGTCGAGTCGGCCGGCGCGGAAAATTTAACGGGGCTAAATCACAAACCGAAGCTGCGGATAATTTACCGGTTACGACCGGTTTATTATGGTAGGGGAGCATTCTGTAAGCCGTTGAAGGCAAATTGTAAGATTTGCTGGAGGTATCAGAAGTGAGAATGCTGACATGAGTAACGATAAGAGAGGTGAAAAACCTCTCCGCCGAAAACCCAAGGTTTCCTGTCCAACGTTAATCGGGACAGGGTGAGTCGACCCCTAAGGCGAGGGCGAAAGCCGTAGTCGATGGGAAATAGGTTAATATTCCTATACTTCTTGTTACTGCGATGGAGTGACGGAGAAGGCTAGGCCAGCAAGGTGATGGATATCCTTGTTTAAGGTTGTAGGTTGGAATTTTAGGTAAATCCGGAATTCTAAGACCGAGAACTGATGACGAATATTTCTTTTAGAAATACTAAGTGGCTGATGCCATGCTTCCAGGAAAAGCTTCTAAGCTTCAGGTAGCAAGGAATCGTACCGTAAACCGACACAGGTGGGTGGGTAGAGAATACCAAGGCGCTTGAGAGAACTCTGGTGAAGGAACTAGGCAAAATGGTACCGTAACTTCGGGAGAAGGTACGCCCTCATTACGTGAAGAGACTTGCTCTCAGAGCGGAAGAGGGTCGAAGATACCAGATGGCTGCGACTGTTTACTAAAAACACAGCACTCTGCTAACACGAAAGTGGACGTATAGGGTGTGACGCCTGCCCGGTGCCGGAAGGTTAATTGATCGGGTTAGCCCTTGTGGCGAAGCTCGTGATCGAAGCCCCGGTGAACGGCGGCCGTAACTATAACGGTCCTAAGGTAGCGAAATTCCTTGTCGGGTAAGTTCCGACCTGCACGAA
>Ga0208113_1001064_pt1 | contig 13392 bp, 5 predicted proteins | sample Knorr_S7_td_NADW_FD_185598 | JGI IMG/M metagenome (GOLD analysis project Ga0208113, IMG submission 185598) | Marine microbial communities from Southern Atlantic Ocean transect - Knorr_S7_td_NADW_ad_2505m_LV_A (SPAdes) (version 2) | ecosystem: Environmental > Aquatic > Marine > Oceanic | place...
TCTATACTGAGGATGATGTCGGTGAATACAAGGTCAAATCAGCCAAGCATACCTTGAGTCACCTCAACCCGCATGCGGTCATCAATGAGATCCCCGAAAAACTGACCGAGGAGAATGCCCTTACCTATGCCAGTTCACACGATTTTGTCATTGATTGTACCGATAATGTGGAATCAAGATATGTGTTGTCCGACATCTGTCAATCGATAGGTAAACCCCTGATCCATGGTGGTGTACGGGCCTTCGAGGGGCATGTCGGAATTTTTCTCCCTGGTAGTGGTTATTATCGGGCGATGTATCCCAAACCACCTGCTCCCGAGTCGGTAGCGGATTGCTCCGAGACCGGGGTCCTGAGCACATTTGTGGGCTGGGTCGGTATGCATCAGGCGTTGCTGGCAGTCCAGTTAGCTCTTGACAAGGTCGATAAATCGTCATTTTTCTTTCTGGATGGTCGCAAAGGGACTGTTAGGCAGGTCGAGGTTCCTGCTGTTGAGGCTGATAAACCAGGGGAATTGGCGAAGACCCTGCCCAATCACATGACAGCCTCTGAACTGAAGGAGAGGTTGCAATCCGATGATCCTCCTTTGTTGATAGATGTCAGGGGTGCAGAGGAGAGGGCCGAGGTCAGGATAGAGGCCGAGGATATGCACATTCCGATGGATGTCTTTGCCGAACGGGTGGGCAGTATTCCCCGACACGGTAACGTGGTCCTCTATTGCCACCTTGGTATTCGTTCCAATTCAGCAAGGGCCTGGATGGAATCGGAAGGCATCCCGGTCAGTCACCTCAAAGGTGGGATCGAGAACTGGTTATTCGAGAACGTGGATGAATCCGGAAACCCTGTAGCGGTGGCAAACAAGATGGAAAGTGATGATTCCAAGAAAAAATAATTATTCCATACCCATTTCTCTACGGTCAACGATGGTATATCCTCTGGATTTGAGGACATCCAGATATCCATACCAGTAGACCAGTATTCCCTGACCATACAACTCGACATATTTGGACACCTGTTTTCCGTGATTCTTGCGATGTATGTATTCATCCCCAAAACTGGCCTTGGACTCGATCCAGTTGTATTTGTCCCCATGCCAGTCTATTGGTTCCAACAGTAGGAAATCGGGGGTCTTGCCCTCAACGGTTCCAGCTCGTAACTCATTTTCAGTGAAATATTTGATCTCTTTTTTGTCTAACCAGTCAGCAATCCTGTCTTCCCTGCGGTTTCCTTCCGCGGATTGTTTGTCATGGGACCTGAGAGTGTATAACTCGTCACGTCCCAGGATTTCATCCAACTCGTCCTTCAGTCTTTTGTTCTTCTTGACAAGATTGGTATTCTTCATTATCTCCTTGGTCCTTTTCTTTGAGAATCTCATTTTCAACATCAGGAAATTAGCTAGTAAGACTGGTGGAAAATCAACATCCAGTGCTATTTCAGCAATCGATTTACCATTTTGCCACTGCTTGTGGTAAAGGCCAGCTTTGTCCTTGACCTTGTAATGATTCTTGATCGATTTGCGCTGTAGATATTGTGATCTTATGGCTCTGGTGGAATCATAGGGTTGGTTCAGTTTCTTGGCTACTTCCTCGACGCCTGAATGAACACCATAACCCGGATAATTCCCCAATTCTTCAATTAAATTGTAGTAGGTATCTAAATCCACATTACGCTATTGGGGCCACATAATAAGACCGAGGGTCTATGAGGTAACATGGAGAATCTGATTCGACTCAGGCAGTTGATGAGTCAAAGGTCAATGGATGGTCTGGCAATCGTTCCGGGTCCTAATTTATCGTACCTCACCGGTTCTGAATTTCACCTTAGTGAAAGACCCGTAGTCCTGTTTGTTCGGCAGAAGGATGCCATCTTTGTTCTTCCGGAGTTGGAGTCCCCAAAGATCGCAGATCTGGATCTCGATTTTATTTCATATGACGACCGGGATGGACCTGGACCTGCCTTTGCCCAGTTCTCCAAAAACCACAAATTCTCAGGATTGGGGGTCGAATCGAGACTGATTCGCCACCTTGAACTGAATCTGATAAGTTCGTATAACATATCTTCAGATATAATCGATGCAACCGGCCTATTTGCGGAGTTACGGATGTCAAAATCGAAGATTGAGGTCGACCATATGACCAAGGCTGTGAAGACTGCCGAAAGATCATTGGTATCTGTATTGGATAAAATGAGGCCAGGCGTAACCGAAAAACAATTTGCAGCCGAATTGGTAATTCAATTATTGCACAATGGCTCGGATACCAGACTGCCCTTTTCCCCGATAGTGGCTTCTGGCGTCAATGCTGCCAATCCTCATCATTTTCCGACTGACAAGGAATTCAAGGAAGGCGAGTTGGTAATCGTGGATTGGGGAGCGACCCATGAAGGATATTTCTCAGATATAACTAGAACCTATGCTATTGGTAATCAAATCGATAAGAAATTACTCAGGGCCTATGAAGCGGTCAGATTAGCCAATCTGGCTGGAAGATCAAAGGCCGCCGCGGGTGTTTCAGCAGGAGATGTGGATTCAGCTACCCGAAAAGTAATCGAGGACCACGGTTTTGGCGAGTTTTTCACCCATCGGACTGGTCATGGCCTGGGTCTTGAGATTCACGAAGAGCCATATATAAAGCCAGATAACGATTTTGTGTTGCAAAAAGGCATGACCTTTACGATTGAACCTGGAATCTATATTCCCGGCCAGGGTGGTATCCGGATAGAGGATGATGTATGCCTGAAAACCTCTGGTTTGGTAAGTCTGACGTCTTTACCACGTGAATTGATCATAGTTTGACCGTCAATGAACCCTTTATAGACCTGTCATAGACTGACATTCGATGGCGGACCCAAACTCTACTGGAGGTAGACGCTATGTCGTCCTTGCTGTGGTAATTATGTTCCTGGCGGCATTGCCCTTTTCGCCATTGGTAGACTTCCAATCCTCGCAGCACATAGATTCCCAGGATGCAACATCAGATTCTAATCTACCGACCAAGGACAGTGACAATGATGGTATGCCTGACTGGTGGGAAATGCTCTATGATCTGAATCCGTTTGATGCTGCTGATGCTGCTTTGGATACAGATATGGACGGCCATGACAGGAACAGTGATGGCCTCCTCACGGAAGACGAGTATTTCACGAATCTGATGGAATACGAGTTGGATTTTGTACTGGGCACTAGTACGGACCCAACCGATCCTGACACTGATGGAGATGGAATGCCGGATGGCTGGGAGATATTTTACAATTTCAATCCAGTCTCATACTGGGATGCTTATGAGGATATGGATGATGATGGATATGACCTGAATCGGGACGGGTACATCAGTCCGGATGAGGAATTGACCAATTTGGAGGAATACCTAGCAGGCACTAATCCTTGGGAATCCGACAGTGATGATGATGGAATGACAGATGGCTGGGAGATATTCTATGGCCTTGACCCTCTTAACAATGGAGATGCCTGGTTTGATTCAGACGCTGATGGATGGGATGGTAATTTCGATCTGGAATTATCATTTGAGGAACGTTATCTGAATTATATGGAGTACCTGAATGACACCCATCCATTTGAGAAAGATACCGACGGGGACGATATGCCGGATGGTTGGGAGGTTTATTTTGGATTGGAACCTCTTCGCCCATCCGATAATTTTGAGGATAAGGAAGGAGATGGATTGCCTAATATCTATGAATACAACAATAGTCTGGTCAACACGGGATGGATGGACGTCGACGGTATTTTCTCGACCCGCCCGGATTCAAATGATACTGATGGTGACGGTCTCAGCGATAATAACGAATTATTCAATCATCTGACAGACCCGACCAGTAATGATACCGACGGGGATGGGATGCCAGATGGCTGGGAGGTGAAATATGGCCTTAATCCTATTTCGCCTGCTGATGCTGACCAGGATCTAGACGGAGATGGTTGGGATTTCAACCGCAATTTTCTGATTACGTTTGATGAGAACTTCACCAATCTGGAGGAATACCTGAATGGGACCGATCCAACCAACAATGACACAGATGGGGATGGAATGCCAGATGGTTGGGAGGCCTATTATGGCCTTCAACCTACAGATCCAAGTGACGCAGGTCAGGACTCGGATGGGGATGGTTATGACTCGAATCGTGACGGTTTTGTTTCTTCACTGGAGGGCTACACTAACCTTGAGGAATTCCTGAATAATACTTCACCAGACAACAACGACACCGATGACGATGGAATGTGGGACGGCTGGGAGGTCTATTACGGTCTGAACCCACTGGATGCTTATGATTCCACGGTTGATCATGACGAGGACGGTTTTGATTCAAATTACAATGGAACGATTGAGGAGGATGAAGAACACAACAATATCCTGGAGTTCCAGGCAGATACCCACCCCTACCTTGCTGACACGGATGCCGATGGTATGCTGGATGGATGGGAATGGAGGTATGGACTTGATCCCTTGAATCCATTGGATGCAGGTGCTGATTCGGACAATGATGGTGTCATCAACCGTCTTGAATACAACAACACAGCCGCTGGCCCATATGTCGAGGTGGATGGCATTACGACGACGTTACCGAGGAATAATGATACTGATGGAGACGGTCTCTTGGATGGTGAGGAGCTTTTCAATTATTTGACAGATCCTACGAGTGCTGACACTGATGGGGACGGTATGCCAGACGGCTGGGAAGTAAAATATGGTCTGGATCCACTCGATGCTATCGATGCCTTGCAGGATAACGACAATGATGGTTTCGATGCCGATTGGAACGACAATCTGACTGAGGAGGAAGCTTTCACCAATCTGGAGGAATATCTTAACGGGACCGACCCGACAAACGGTGATACCGATGGGGATGGAATGTCTGACGGTTGGGAGGTCCATTGGGGTTTTCAGCCATCTAATTCCAGTGACGCCAACGATGATCCTGACAATGATTCATTGATCAATCTGTATGAATTCGACAATTCAAACGTTGAGGGATTCGATGACAACGTCTACAGTGTGGACAATATTACTGGTTCAAATCCTTTGTTGAGGGATACTGATGGGGATCTCATCGCAGATGGCGAGGAATGCGTTTCGGGACAGGATGGTTACGTTACAGATCCTTCCAATCCGGATTCTGATGACGATGGTATGCCTGACGGTTGGGAACTCCTGCATGGTCTGGACCCTTTTGATCCGAGTGACGCTGACCAGGATCTGGATGATGATGGCTGGGACTTTGACCGGAACGGCACGATTGAGCATTGGGAGAAGTTCACGAATTATGAGGAGTACCTGAACGGCACGGACCCAAGAAACAATGATACCGACGGTGACGGGATGCCAGATGGATGGGAAGGGTATTATGGATTAAATCCGAATTCTGCAGACGATAAGGATTGGGATAATGATTCTGATGGCTATGATTCAGATCGTGACGGCGAGCTATCACCGGATGAGAAATTCACAAATTACGAGGAATTCCTGGCAGATACGAATCCATCCAGGGCTGACACGGATGGAGATAATTGTACCGATGGATGGGAGGTCTACTGGAATGAGCATAAACCTGCCAATGAGACCCGTACCCTCGATCCCTTGGATGGCATTGATGGATTTCTGGATTATGATAATGATGGTTGGGAAGACTGGGAGGGAGTATGGCACGATTTCCCTAATTGGAGGGAGGAAGAGGCCATGACCGATCCCTGGGACCCAGATACCGATGACGACGGAATGAGTGATGGTTTCGAGGCTGATAATTGACGTTTAACCTCTCTTTGATCCATCCAAAAATATTTGGCATACCTTTATCTAATAAGTTCGCAGATTCTTACGCGTGGGTGATGAGATGAGGGTTTCCAAACTATTCGCAGTACTGGTGGTCCTTAGTCTGCTCTTGTCACCTTTGGGCAGTTTTCCAGTTCAAGCTTCTGATCCTAACGATCCTGATGGTGATGATGATAATGATTCAGATGGTTATGATTCCGATCAGGATGGTGAGATCTCGGATGAGGAAAAATATACCAATTTAGAAGAATATTACAACAATACAAATCCTAATGATCCGGATACGGACGGTGGTGGGGCTTGGGACGGCTGGGAGGTTTATTATGGTTTCAATCCCCGCAATGATACTGATGATTCTGTAGATAATGACGGCGATGTCCTGATGAATAGCCTGGAATTCTATTGGGATACGGACCCCTTTGATTCGGACACTGATCAGGATGGGATGCCAGATGGCTGGGAAGATTTTTACTCAGATAGAACTCTGGATGGCTGTGGTCTGGATCCAACCGATACTAGCGACAAATTCGGTGATCCTGACAATGATGGTTCAGATAATCTTCGAGAATACCAGGAGGGTACTGACCCTTGCGATGCCGATAGTGATGATGATGGGGACCCTGATGGAGAGGATCCACCACCTATACAACCTGGAGAGCCACCGGGAACCAATCCGGACACTGGGGCTACGGATGGCAATGTCACGATCTATGAGATATTTGATCCGGTTCTGGGAACTTTGAAGCGCTGGTCATCCCTTGATGCGCTGTATTATGACAGCGCGAATAGCAATCCTTACACGATGTATGTTTATGATACCACCAAGACAGAGATATTCCCTACTAATTACGAAGGTTATTCACAGATATTCGAGGGCTGGATATGGATGGGTATTGCCGTCACGACTTCAAGCTACACTATGATTCCCTCCGTTTCCCCGGATGCAGATATCATCGATTATGATCCCAATGCAACCGGTGTCGAAATAAGGTTCTTCAAGGATGGTGCTGACAATTACTACATTCAGTCCAACGAGGACGTCTTGATCGACCTGAGGTACCGGATGGGTACGAATGGTTCATACTTCAACCGGCCTATTTCCACCGACCTTACTCTGGATGATTTGCCTGAGGAGTCAATCCGGCCTATAACTGGTGAGAGTGAGGTCAAGGAAAACGTTCGGGAATTCCTTCAGTATAGACACGACAATGGAACGATTGCGAATGAGCCATTGTATTGGCTATGGCCAGACAATGGAACCCCTGAGACGAACTTGGCATTGATACTCAATAACCTGACATGGTATTTCTCCGCATTTATTGAGGGAGATGGTGACGTACCAGACCCTGAACCTCCGTGGGATATCTATCAGTCAATTTGTATTAATGGAATAGGTGCTTGCCGCCACAGGTCCTTTGGTTTCTTTGTTACGGCTTTGGCACTCGGTGCCCCAACACGATACGTTTCGAACGAAGCTCATGCCTTTGTTGAGGTCTACGTCCCAGAGGACAATACTACTTTCTCAGCCAGTCATTGGAAGAGAATAAATCTGGGAGGGACAGGTAGTAGCAATACATTGGAAAGACCAGATGATGATGGTGAGGATGATGACACCTTTGACTTTGATGATTTTGACCCGGATGACCTCGATAATATGACTGGTGAACCGGTCACAGTAGTGATTGTGGATGTTTCACCTTCAGAAGTTGACAAGGGAGAATTAATTCGGGTTGAGGGATATGTCGAGGATCAGGACGAGACACGTATCCCAGACTTCTCGGTTGGATTTGGAATGTGGGATGAGAATCATGAGTATCCCGCATTTGAGATAGGCGAGGGACAGACCGATTCCTCAGGATCCTTCGATGTGAATCTTTCAGGTTTCCTTGCAGCTACACCAGGACTGAATGAAGTCTATGCTGCCGCTTATCAGCAAGGTTTCCTAGGAATAGATGGTCCTGAAGATGTGGAGGTGTCCTCTGATACCAATCTGGTGGTCGACGCTCCGGATTCTGTAGGAAAGGGACAGGAACTGGTGATATCCGGAATCTTGATAGATATTGGAGGAGTACCTGCCGCAGGTCAGACTATAGAATTTGAGGTCTGGGAACCGAGAAATGGAGTGAAACCGACTTCGCAATATGGTTGTAATCCAAGTGGATGGTGGCAGCGTTATAGGTGTGATATTGGAACTACAGAAACAGACGATTTCGGGAATTTCGTCTTCAATTGGACAGTTCCAGAGGAAGGACAGCCAATGGCTGATGATAATTACCACATTGAGTCTTGGTTCCCAGGTTCCACTTATCTTTACAGTTCAGTAGTTACGACCGATCTGACGATTATGGAATCAACGGTCAATCTTACCGCAGATATCGACCCTTTTAAGGAATACATAGGAAACAACATCTGGATTAATGGTAGTGTTTCCGATGTTGCAATATCGAATGGTAGCATCACAGTAGAGCTTGCAGGAATTCAACTTGCGGAGATAGACGTAAATGAGGTTAATTGGTCTATCCAGTCCCTCATACCAATTGATCTGGCCGCCGGCAATTACACGGTCATCGTATCCTTTGAAAGTGCGAGTGCCACTCTACCTGATGAACGCGTCAACCTTGAGCTCGTGGTTCTCGGGACCAGTGAGATTATCTTGGATTCAGATTCTTTGAGGATTACTCGCGGGGAATCAACTACCTTGGGAGGCGAGTTAGCAGATCACCTAGGCCAGCCTCTTTCTGGAGAGGAGGTGGTCATCAAATGGAATGATATTGAGATTGCCACAGTCAGTACTGCTACCGATGGTGATTTCGTGTTCGATTACACTATACCCTTGGACCATGATCTGGGCAATGCCACTTGGTCAGCTGAATTCACAGGCAATGACCTTCATTCCGGTTCAGTAGAGTCACAGACTTCGATCGTGTTCCAACAGACTGTGGTTCTTGTTCAAGTTGATCAAGTTCATTTCTATCCTGGTGAAAGTATGACTGTCAGTGGTAGCCTTGCAATGGACAATGGAACCCAGCTCTCTGGCTATTTGTCCCTACACTTTGATGAGGCCTATCTGGAATCTTTCTTGACCAATGGTACGTTCAGTTTCGAGTACACTCCCGATGCCTCATACATTGATGTGGGTCTTCATGTGATTGAGATACGTTATTCCGAAAAGGACTACAACTTGGCAGATATCGGTTCTACGGATGTCTACCTCCATCGCAAGGTGTTCTTGAATATTGATGAACTGCAGGTTCTTAGGGATCAGGAAACAAGTATTGAGGGCTTTGCCCGTGACGGGTCGTCTTTTGGTATTGCAGGTCTGGTACTTTCATTCACCTGGGGGGACAATTCCTTGGACGACATGGTGACAACCTCATTCGGAGGATCCTATTCCAAGAGTTATATGGTTCCTAATGCTCATGTCCTCGGTAAAGTGACGGTTCAGGTCTTATTCGACAATACCACTTCTCCGTACTACGATAATGCCTCAGCTGAAGTGGATTTCACGGTTGTTTCCGAGACCCTGATCTATCTTCCTGATACTGAGATTGTAAGGGGAGAGACCGTCTGGTTCAATGGAACTGTTTTTGATGATCGTGGACAGGCTGTAGAGGAGTTAGAGGTCAATGTATTCTGGGAAGATGAATACCTGAGGCGAGTTACGGGAGATTCAAACGGCAGTTTCAGTTTTGTTTGTGAAGAGGATTGGTCCTGTTCTGATGCTGATCACCATTCTGGAATAATTCCGGTTGAGCTTGATTTTGGTGGTTTTGGTTATTACTTACCCTCAAATTTTATCGCTAATTACACTATCTGGGGACATACAGAGATAGAGATTAGAGAGTTTTCGGAAGTGGTTCTCGCCGGGGAGAACGTTACTTTCTCCGGTTTCATCAATAACGATCTGGGCATTCCTCTGGATCGCGAGATAATTATTCTCTGGAATGATATAACAAGGACAAAAGTAGATTCGATCAATGGTGAGTTTAGTGGATCCTTTGTTCTACCTTATGATACCTTTGTTGGAGATCATACCCTGACTGCTTCAGTCAATGACCAGAATTTCCTTAGGGGTTCCTCGGACGAGGTTCAAGTTCTGGTTATGAGGGAAACAGAGGTTACAGTGCAATGGTTGGGAGGATTCAGGAATTCGACATCCGTGGTATCTGGTTATCTCAGGGATGTGGTTGGTATTGGGTTGGTTGGAAATGAACTACAGGTATACTTTGATGGTTCATTGGTTGGTAATACCACTACTAGTGATTCGGGTATCTTCAGTTATGACCTGTTCCTGGAAAGGGAAACCGAATTAGGACCTTATAAGGTCAAAGTTGTTTTCGAAGGTTCTGAATTGTATACGGAATCAAGTAAAGAGGTAAGTTCTGATGTTCAGGCCGCAACCATATTCCAAGTTGAAGATATAGAAGCGCTTCGTCTCCACGAGTTCTTCATCAGTGCTTATCTGGTTGATGACTTGAATAATCCAATGGTTAATCAGGCGGTCAACATGACCTTCGGTAACACCAAATATCCTCTGGTTACAGATTCCACTGGCTTTGTAGAGAAGAACATGACACTCTCGGCATCCCGTAACTTGGGAATATATACCATATTCTGGGATTACAATGGTTATGATTACTATCTTCCTGCGACCCAGGAACAGACGTTGATGGTGGTTGCATCAACAAGTATTTTGATTGAATCTGATCCTGATGTTCTGGTGGGGGAATCTTTTGGTTTTAGTGGTAGGATTGTTGATGATATGGGCAATCCCCTAAGCACGAATCTGAATTTCTTGTTCCATGGACAATATGTAGAAACATTATCAACAAACAGTGATGGGCAGTTCGTCCATGAGTACCTCGTTCCACACTATACTGAGGCCGGTCCAAACACTATAACTATCCAGTATATTCCAGAGGAATTCTACTTGCCGTCATCGTCCACATGGCAGCTTCAGGTCTACCATAATACCCGTATCGAGATGGCAGAGTTTGAAGGCGTACTGAATTCAACCGTACCGATTTCAGGTTTCGTGTATGATAAGGCAGATAGGCCCATTGAAGGTCTGAGTGTGAGATTGGTCATGGACTCTAATTTCCCAGTGGATGGAGTGACTGATGGCAATGGTATGTTCAGTATTCCCGTCCAGATTCCATTTGGAACTAAATTGGGATATCACAATCTCACAGCAACCTTTGCAGGTAATGATTATTACATTTACAATTCGACCGAGTCCCGCATTTTCATCAAGGGTGAGACCATGATATTGATTGAGATCCCTAGTTCATTGGAATACAATCAAGCCTATTCTGGTAAGATAACTTTGGTAATGCATGATGGAACTCCGGTTTCTGGAGCTTCATTACTAGTAACTTTTGAACCTGATGGTATGACTCTTTTGAAGATAACGGATTTGAACGGATCAGCTACCTTTGGTTCTGTGTTTCATGGTAATGCTACCAGCCCTGTGACCGTGGAAATAATCTATACTGGCGATGAATACTATGTTGGCAGTAGTGTCCAGGAGACGATAGTTTATCGTTCTCCCGTCAAGGAGTCAAATTATGCTTTATGGGTTATAGTCGGTGCAGTTCTGGTTGGAACTTCGGGACTTATGTTGGGCTGGAAATGGTACCGGGAGAGACATCTCAGGGAAATTCAAAGAATTCTGGAATCAACAGCTTTGGCGATTGAGGAGAATATGGATTATCGCGAATCTATTGTCCATTCCTATAAGGAGATGTGTAAGGTCCTCCAGAGGTATGGTTATCTGCGCCGTCATTTTGAAACCGTAAGAGAATTTCAGAAAGCGCTTCAGGAAGCCTTGTCATTGGATCATGATTCCGTGGCTAGGTTAACGGATCTCTACGAGAATGCGGATTATGCCACTACAGATCTGGATGATGATCACAAGCTCAACGCAGTTTCTTCTCTTCGCACGGTCATTGGAAGTCTAGATTTGCAGAGCGAGCAGAATACGAGGTAGAATGAGAATTTCTAGCCGTTCAGGCATTGTAATCTTACTTGTTACCATTACGTTGAGTACACTTGTCCTTTTCCCAATTCTTCAGATAGTTGTTGAAAGGGATCCACAATTGTCAGCGTATGATGAGGACTGGAATGATATATCCAATTTCAGACAGGCCCTGGAGGAAGATACTGATACATCCTACAATGTCAGTGCCATACTTTCCAATCCAGCGGTCCTTGACGATATAGCTGATCCCTCATCAAGCTTGTTGGTAATAGCTGGTATTGAATCTCCCTATACTGAGCTTGAGCTGGAGATTCTGGTAAGATTCATGGAGAGAGGAGGCAGTATCTTGGTTTTTGGTGATTATGATTACAGTAACACAATTGCCCAGTTGTTCGCCATAGAATTTGTGCAACACCAACTTTGGGATCAGAATTATAGGGGTAATGTTTCTTTTATTGAAACCACAGCTCATATTGATTCTAAATCGTACAGTGTATTGTTGAATGAGCCCGTGGCAATCAAGGACTTGAATTCCCAGTCCTTAAATCTATGGAGCTCAAACATTGAGTGGACCAAGAATGTTTTTATGACGACTTCCAAGAATTCGTGGATTGACTCAGACGATGATGGTGCTATAACTCCCGATGACGAGGCCGCACCACTTTCAGGATTTCAGCTCGGTGTGGAATGTGGTTTACGCTTGGAGGGTGAAGCTCTTGGTTCTGCCGTTTTTATCTCGGATTCCAGCATAGGAATCAATCATATGTGGAATGAGAATCAGAATTCGTTTTTCCTGATAGATTTGGTGGAATCGATTATTGGAACAGACGGCCAGGTCCTTTTCGATGAATCACGGCATACACAGGAATCATTCGGAGCCAGTTTGTTTCAAGCTGCTTTAGGTTTCTACTTCTTGCTTTCTGGGGATACATTGGTACTTCAGATCATAAGACTCAATGTTCTGGTTGCAGTTATTATTCTTACAATGGCCATGTCCTTGCGCCAGCCAGAACCTGGACGCCTGTTCCATATATTCGATATTCGTAAACCACGCCCATTCCGTTCCTATGGACATAATCTAGATAATGGTATCCTTGTTCTTCAAGAAGTATTTCTGGAACGTTTACGTCTAAGATATCAGATTTATGAATTTGACGACAAGTCTCGAAAAGAACGAATATCTATGCTCCCAGATCTGCTTAATAGTTATAATATACCCTTAGATGATGATTTTAAGGTGCTTGTTGGTGCGCCTAAACAAATGAGGCCAAAGGACCTCAAGAACATTGCCCAAAAATTGAGTGCGTGGTAGTTTGACAGAAGACAAAAAGAAAACAAAGGCTGGTGAACTAATTGATAAGACGAATAAATCAGCCAAAGTAATTACTGATGAAATATCCAATGTAGTTCTTGGCAAGGAACAGACAATTGAGATACTTATGGCTGGAGTCCTAGCTAATGGTAATATTCTATTCGAGGATTATCCCGGCCTAGCCAAGACCTTGATGTCGAATACGCTGGCCGATACCTTGGGCTGTGATTTCAAGAGAATTCAATTTACACCAGATTTGCTCCCAGCTGATATTACCGGATCTTATTTCTATGATCCCGAGAAGAACAAGTTCACA
>Ga0208113_1001076_pt1 | contig 13325 bp, 8 predicted proteins | sample Knorr_S7_td_NADW_FD_185598 | JGI IMG/M metagenome (GOLD analysis project Ga0208113, IMG submission 185598) | Marine microbial communities from Southern Atlantic Ocean transect - Knorr_S7_td_NADW_ad_2505m_LV_A (SPAdes) (version 2) | ecosystem: Environmental > Aquatic > Marine > Oceanic | place...
GCTACTTTGTCACCGTCATTTACGACTACGTCAACTTCAACTGAAGGATCAACTTGCTTAAATACTTCTAAAATAATGTCTTTACCACAAAATACACAGTCTTCACGAGTAATTACCTTAGCATTAGCTAGCTCATTTTCTGGAATTAGTTGCGCGGTAATATCACCGTCATTTGCGCTTTGGTAATCTAAATCTTCATCAAGGGCGAGTTTTACCAGTTGGCTAATTAAAGTGTGAGGGACTGACATGTCGAAAGCTCATTGTTTATTAATAAATTGGCGAAATTTTACTATGTTTAACCCCTTAATAGAAGACAAAGATCGGCCACAGTAAAGTATCCTTACTCTTACTTTAAGTGATTGAATCAAAGCAACTAGACCCTGAGATTTTAACCCTTTACACTATTTAACTTTATTGTCATCGTTAGTTTTTAATATGCATATAAATGAATTGGGCCAATTAAACAATGTGTTACAAAGGCCCTGTACACATTACGATGAGCGCCCTGAGGGCGAGGTGTCATTACTAGTTATTCATAATATTTCATTGCCAGCAGGGCAGTTTGCAATGCCTTATGTTGATGATTTATTTATGGGGGCAATTGATTGTACGGCGCACGAAAGCTTCACTGATTTAAAAGGCTTAAGAGTGTCTGCGCATTGCTTTATTCGCCGCACTGGTGAAATTATTCAGTACGTGCCATTTGAAAAACGAGCTTGGCACGCTGGTATCTCAACGTTTGAAGGCAGAGAGCGCTGTAATGATTTTAGCGTGGGCATTGAGCTAGAAGGTACCGACACCTTGGCGTATACCCAAGCCCAGTATAATGCATTACACTTAGTGACTAAGGCGTTGATGGCAAAGTACCCTGAGATAAACCGTTCGCGCATTGTTGGCCATTGTGATATTGCACCGGGCAGAAAAACTGACCCTGGAGCGAGTTTTGATTGGCAATACTATTTTGATTTAGTGTTTTAGTTAAAGGATATAGGTAAAAGCATGATCTTAATTTCAATAATTATTGCTTTGGTAATTGAGCGTTTAGGGGCTCGAGCTAACTACTGGCAAATCGGTTTTTATGCCAATACCTATCTTAAGCACTCGCAAAAACAACTCTCAGAAAAAGGCTTATTTAATTCGCCAATTGGCTTTTTGATTTGGTTAATGTTACCTGTAGTAGCTGTTGCATTAATTTATCAGCTCTCCGAATTTATCATCTGGCAGCTGGCTGTGAATGTTGCTGTACTGCTGGTTTGTTTTGGCTGTGCTAAGCAACGTGCTTTATATAAGTCTTACTTAAATGCGTTAACCCGCAACGATCAAGAAGCGGCAACCCTATTTGCGTTACAAATGGGCCAAAAGAAGACAGAAGATGACCCTCATGGTGAGACTTTTGGCCAAACTTTAGCTTGGTTAAATTTTCGCTTTTATTGTGCAGTTATTTTTTGGTTTGTGGTCTTAGGTGTACCTGGCGCGGTGCTTTATGCGCTAGTTCGAACTTTTGCTGATAAAGCCAGAGACGACCATAAAGTGGCTTACGCTAAACGTTTTAAACTGATCCATAGCTTATTGTTCTGGCTCGATTGGTTACCAGCACGTATAGCTAGCTTTGGTTATTTAGTGATTGGTAACTTTAATAAAGGTACCAGTTGTTGGCTGAAGTATGTGCTCGACTTTTCAGTGAGTAACCGAAAAGTAGTTACGCAAACTGCACTTGCTGCTGAGCAAATTGAGCAGCAACATTTTGGCTGTACTTATGAAGCCACTTGCATGATGAAGCTTGTAAAACGAAATGTATTGTTCTTTTTGGTGATCATCGCAGCACTTACTTTATTTGGTGGCTTGGCGTAGCGTGTAAAGTTAGCAAGTTACAAGAGTAAAGCTTGTTGTATAACTTTATTCATTAATCGCTCTACTAATGCACTTCCATTGAGTTTTAATTTTTCAGCACTGCAGTGCATCCTACTTCGAATGTTTTTCAGCATTCAATTCAACAATGCGGGGTAAACCCGCTGCTACAAAGCTACTCAATTCATCTAACATCTAATACCTGACCACTAAAAGCTCAGTTGCTTAATCTGGTCTGACCATTTCTTTTTTATTGTTTTTTCCTTCAGAAAAAGCCACTTTAATCCATACTGTTTAATCTTTAGACGAATTACGTTAGGGTGTAACTAGACGCTGAACGTAGTGAAATTGACAGAAATACGGGTTTTTGATAACGTATGCGACAAATTTGGTATGACCAATTTACCTTTTTGGTCAAAGCACAAGGCTAAATACCCGATATTTATGGGGTTAGCGCATAACAATGCGGACGTTAATAAATGTCTTTAAAGATTAAAGCAGCAAAATTATCTGATGTAATTTTACAACAACTTGAGAATATGATTCTTGAGGGGTCGTTAGCGCCAGGCGAAAAGCTGCCTCCGGAACGTGAATTAGCGAAACAATTTGAAGTATCGCGACCTTCACTGCGTGAGGCGATTCAAAAGCTAGAAGCCAAGGGGTTAGTAACGCGTCGCCAAGGAGGCGGAACGTTCGTAAAAAATCAGCTTGAAGAGGGGCTCACTGATCCGCTTTTTGATTTGATTAGTAAGCATCCAGAGTCACAATTTGATTTACTCGAATTTCGTCATGCCCTTGAAGGAATTGCAGCATATTATGCAGCTATGCGCGGCACGACGAATGATTTCAAAAAAGTAAAACAAAGCTTTGACAACATTGCGCTCGTTAATGACGACATTGTGCAAAAAGCAAAAGCAATAAATGCATTTCATTTTAGTGTGGCAGAAGCGTCTCATAACGTTGTACTGCTCCATTTAGTGCGTGGTATGCAGGCCTTGCTAGAGCAAAATGTATTACAGAATTTAACTGTACTGTTAAAAAAACCACAGATCAGCCAGCAGCTCGCAGAACATAGACGACTGTTGATGGATGCGGTTATTGAAGGAAACCCAGAGCAAGCACGTCTTGCTAGTAATGCTCACTTAGCCTTTATCGAAGAAGCCTTACTTGAGGCTGGCAAAGAGCATTCGCGGATTGAACGTAGTTTAAGACGCACCAAACAACATTAAGCAAGTGATTAGCTAAGTTTAGTTAACTACTTAATTTTAAGATTTATTAAAATAATTAGTATTTTAAACATAAGGAAACCTCCATATGTCTGAAGTCAATAAAATTGACGTAGACGCGCTAGAAACACAAGAGTGGTTACAAGCCCTTGAGTCTGTTGTGCGTGAAGAAGGTGTTGAACGTGCTCAATTCTTACTTGAGCAAGTGTTAGAGCAAGCCCGTTTAGACGGTGTTGATATGCCTACTGGCACAACCACTAACTACGTTAATACCATTCCGGTAGATCAAGAACCTGCTTACCCAGGTGACGTAAACATTGAACGTCGAATTCGTTCAATCATCCGTTGGAATGCGATCATGATCGTATTACGTGCGTCGAAAAAAGATCTAGACTTAGGCGGCCATATGGCGTCTTACCAGTCTTCAGCGGCATTCTATGAAGTATGTTTTAACCACTTCTTCAAAGCACCAAACGATGTTGATGGCGGTGATTTAGTTTATTACCAAGGTCACATTTCTCCAGGTATCTATGCACGTGCATTTGTTGAAGGTCGTTTAACTGCTGAGCAACTTGATAACTTCCGTCAAGAAGTTGATGGTAAAGGTCTTCCATCATACCCACACCCTAAATTAATGCCTGAATTCTGGCAGTTCCCTACGGTATCTATGGGTCTTGGTCCAATTGCCTCAATCTACCAAGCTCGTTTCTTAAAATACCTAGATGGTCGTGGCTTAAAAGACACTAAAAACCAACGCGTATACGCTTTCTTAGGCGATGGTGAGATGGATGAGCCAGAATCACGTGGTGCAATTTCATTCGCTGCGCGTGAGAAGCTAGATAACCTATGTTACCTAATCAACTGTAACCTACAGCGTTTAGATGGCCCAGTAATGGGTAACGGTAAGATCATTCAAGAGCTTGAAGGCCTATTCAAAGGCGCAGGCTGGAACGTGATTAAAGTTGTATGGGGTAGTGGTTGGGATATCCTACTTGCTAAAGATACAACAGGTAAATTACTGCAGTTAATGAACGAAACGATTGACGGTGATTACCAAACTTATAAAGCAAAAGATGGTGCATACGTTCGTGAACACTTCTTTGGTCGTTACCCAGAAACAGCTGCGCTTGTTGCTGATATGACTGATGAAGAGATCTTCGCACTTAAGCGTGGTGGTCATGAGCCTTCAAAACTTTACGCTGCATTCAAAAAAGCGGAAGAAACCAAAGACCGTCCAACTGTAATCCTTGCTAAAACTGTAAAAGGTTACGGCATGGGTGAAGCGGCTGAAGGTAAAAACATTGCACACCAAGTTAAGAAAATGGACATGACTCACGTAGCACACCTACGTTCACGTCTAGGTTTACAAGATCTTGTCTCTGATGATCAGTTAGCTGATCTACCATACTTAACGCTTGAAGAAGGTTCAGAAGAGCACAAGTATCTTCACGCTCGCCGTGAAGCACTACAAGGTTACACGCCGAAGCGTATTCCTAACTTCTCTGAAAAATTGGTTTTACCAGAAGTTGACGCGTTCAAGCCGTTACTTGAAGAGCAAAAACGTGACATCTCTACAACAATGGGCTTTGTTCGTGCACTTAACGTGTTACTAAAAGACAAAGGCATTGGTAAAAACATCGTGCCTATTATCGCCGATGAAGCGCGTACATTTGGTATGGAAGGTTTATTCCGTCAAATCGGTATTTATAACCCTCATGGTCAAAACTATACGCCGCAAGACCGCGACATCGTTTCTTACTATAAAGAAGCAACTTCAGGTCAGGTATTACAAGAAGGTATCAACGAGTTAGGTGCAATGTCATCATGGGTTGCTGCTGCAACATCATACAGCACTAACGATTTACCAATGATCCCATTCTACATCTACTACTCAATGTTTGGTTTCCAACGTGTAGGTGATATGGCGTGGATGGCTGGTGACCAGCAAGCACGTGGTTTCTTACTAGGCGCTACGGCAGGTCGTACTACACTAAACGGTGAAGGTTTACAGCACGAAGATGGTCACAGCCACATTCTTGCTAACACAGTGCCTAACTGTATTTCTTATGACCCGACATTCGCTTATGAAGTAGCGGTAATCATGCAAGACGGTATTCGTCGCATGTACGGTGAAGACCAAGAAAACGTGTTCTACTACCTAACGCTAATGAACGAAAACTACCATCAACCAGCAATGCCAGAAGGCGCTGAAGAAGGTATTCGTAAAGGTATCTACAAACTTGAAACTGTGGCTGGCGAGAAAGCGAAAGTACAGTTACTAGGTTCAGGTACTATCATGATGGAAGTGCGTAAAGCGGCACAAATCCTAAGCGAAGAGTATGGCATTGGTTCAGATGTATTCTCTGTAACATCATTCAACGAGTTAACACGTGACGGTCAAGATGTTGAACGTTTCAACATGCTTAACCCTGAAGCAGAGCAAAAGACTGCTTACATCACAAATGCATTAACAGATGCAGTGACTGTTGCTGCAACAGACTACATGAAGAACTACGCAGAACAAGTTCGTTCATTTGTTCCAAGCAGCAACTATAAAGTGTTGGGTACTGATGGTTATGGTCGTTCTGATAGCCGTGAAAACTTACGTCGTCACTTCGAAGTTAATGCGGGCTATGTTGTGGTTGCAACATTATCTGAGCTTGCTAAACGTGGTGAAGTTGAGAAGTCAGTGGTTGTTGAAGCAATCAAGAAATTCGACATCGACACAAACAAAGTTAACCCGCTATACGCATAAGAGGTTCCAATGAGTATTGAAATTAAAGTACCAGATATCGGTGGCGATGACGTTGAAGTAACCGAAATCCTTGTTAGCGTTGGTGATAAGGTTGAGGTTGACCAATCGTTATTAACGGTTGAAGGCGACAAAGCATCAATGGAAGTACCTGCTGCACAAGCAGGTACGGTTAAAGAAATTAAAGTAGCTGAAGGTGATACGGTAACGACGGGTTCACTTATCATGATCTTCGAAGGTGAAGAACAAGCTGCTGCGCCAGCACAAGCGAAAGAAGAAGCACCTGCTCCAGCAGCTGCATCTTCAGCTTCTGCTACACAGGAAGTGACTGTACCAGATATCGGCGATGATGAAGTTGAAGTAACTGAAATCATGGTTGCGGTAGGTGACACGGTTGAAGAAGAGCAATCTTTATTAAGCGTTGAAGGCGATAAAGCATCAATGGAAGTACCTGCACCATTTGCTGGTACTGTTAAAGAGATCAAAATCGCGACTGGCGATAAAGTGAAAACGGGCTCTTTAATCTTCGTTTTTGAAACAGCATCAAGCGGCTCTGAAGCACCTGCAACAGAAGCAGCGCCAGCTGAAGCGGCTCCGGCAGCAACGGCATCTGGTACTAAAGAAGTAAACGTGCCTGATATCGGTGGTGATGAAGTTGAAGTAACCGAAGTGATGGTTGCTGTTGGCGATAAGGTTGAAGAAGATCAATCAATCTTAAACGTTGAAGGCGATAAAGCATCAATGGAAGTACCTGCACCATTTGCCGGTACTGTTAAAGAAATCAAAGTAGCAGCTGGCGATAAAGTATCAACTGGCTCACTTATCTTTGTATTTGAAGTAGCTGGTAGTGCACCAGCTGCAGCGGCACCTGCTCCTGCAAAAACTGAAGCAGCGCCTGCACCTGCAGCAAAAGCGCCAGCGGCTGAAAAGCCAGCGTCAGCACCTGCAAGCAACGAAGGTTTTGCAGATAACAAAGCCTATGCTCATGCATCGCCAGTTGTACGTCGTTTAGCGCGTGAGTTTGGTATTAACCTAGCTAACGTAAAAGGCACGGGTCGTAAGAATCGTGTTGTGAAAGAAGACGTACAAAACTACGTGAAAGACCTTGTGAAGAAAGTTGAGTCAGGTCAACTATCTGCAGGCAAAGGTAATGCTGGTGGCGGCGAGTTAGGTCTAATTCCTTGGCCTAAGGTTGATTTTGCTAAGTTTGGTGAAATCGAAGAGAAAAAACTTTCTCGTATTCAAAAACTATCAGGCGCTAACTTACACCGTAACTGGGTGCAAATCCCACATGTTACTCAGTTTGACGAAGCTGATATCACAAGCCTTGAAGTATTCCGTAAAGAGCAAAATGCGCTTGCTGAGAAGAAAAAGTTGGGTGTTAAAATCACGCCACTTGTGTTTGTGATGAAAGCAGCGGCGAAAGCACTTGCTGAATTCCCAACGTTTAACTCTTCACTGTCTGAAGATGGCGAAAGCTTAATCTTGAAGAAGTACATCAATATCGGTGTTGCTGTTGATACGCCAAACGGTTTGGTTGTTCCAGTATTCAAAGATGTAGATAAGAAAGGCATCATTGAGCTTTCTCGTGAGTTAATGGAAATTTCTGCGAAAGCACGTGACGGCAAGCTAACGTCATCAGATATGCAAGGCGGTTGTTTCACAATCTCAAGCCTTGGTGGTATCGGTGGTACAGCGTTCACGCCAATTGTGAATGCGCCTGAAGTTGCTATCTTAGGTGTATCTAAGTCAGAAATGAAACCTAAGTGGAATGGCAAAGAGTTTGAACCTAAATTAATGGTTCCATTATCAATGTCATACGACCATAGGGTTATTGACGGTGCCCTAGCAGCACGCTTTACTGTGACGCTAGCAAGCTACATGAGCGATATTCGTCAACTAGTGATGTAATCGTCTCGTAAATTATAAGAATCAAATCCCAGCAAGGTGTTTTTTGCTGGGATTTTTACCATTGGCAATGATACAATCTTTGCCATAGAACAATCTTGGTATAGATATCTGCTCTCCCTTTCTGCCTTGCAGAAACATGGCAGTTAAACATAGGGGCAGTGTCCCGTTCAAACATTTAAGGTAATAGCATGAGCAACGAATTAAAAACTCAAGTTGTTGTACTAGGCGGTGGTCCTGGTGGTTATTCTGCGGCTTTCCGTGCTGCTGACTTGGGCTTAGAAGTAACATTGGTAGAATCTCGCAACACATTAGGCGGTGTATGTCTAAATGTGGGTTGTATTCCTTCAAAAGCACTTTTACACGTAGCTAAAGTGATCGATGACGCTGCAGAAATGTCATCTCACGGCGTTACTTTTGGCAAGCCTGAAATCGACCTAGACAAAATCCGTTCTTGGAAAGAGTCTGTAATCGGTCAATTAACTGGCGGCCTAGACGGCATGGCTAAAATGCGTAAAGTGAAAGTTGTTAACGGTTACGGTAAATTCACAGGCAGCAACACAATTGCTGTTGAAGGTACTGACGGTACAACAACAATCACTTTTGACAATGCTATTATTGCAGCAGGTTCTCAACCTGTTAACTTACCTTTCATCCCTGAAGATGACCGTGTAATTGACTCAACAGGTGCACTAGAGCTTAAAGACGTTCCTGAGAAACTACTTGTTTTAGGTGGTGGTATCATCGGTCTTGAGATGGGTACTGTATACCGTGCGCTAGGTTCTGAAATTGACGTAGTTGAGTTTGCTGATCAATTAGTTCCAGCAGCTGATAAAGACGTTATTAAAATCTACCAACGTTACGTTAAAGACAAGTTCAACGTAATGCTTTCTACTAAAGTTGTTGGTGTTGAAGCGAAAGAAGACGGTCTATACGTTTCATTCGAAGGTAAAAATGCACCAGCTGACGCAGTACGTTACGACAAAGTACTTGTTGCAGTAGGTCGTACACCTAACGGTAAGCTTGTTGATGCTGATAAAGCAGGCGTTAATGTTGATGAGCGTGGTTTCATCAATGTTGATAAGCAGCTTAAAACAAACGTTGGTCACATCTTCGCTATCGGTGATATCGTTGGTCAACCAATGCTTGCACATAAAGCGGTTCACGAAGGTCATGTTGCTGCAGAAGTTATCTCTGGTCAGAAACACTTCTTCGATCCTAAGTGCATCCCTTCAATCGCATACACAGATCCAGAAATCGCATGGGTTGGTGTAACTGAGAAAGAAGCTAAAGAGCAAGGCTTAAGCATCGAAACTGCTGTATTCCCTTGGGCTGCTTCTGGTCGTGCAATCGCTTCAGCACGTACTGAAGGTCAAACTAAGCTAATCTTCGATAAAGACTCAGGTCGTGTTATCGGTGGTGCTATGGTTGGTATCAACGCAGGTGAAATGCTAGGTGAAATCGGCTTAGCAGTTGAAATGGGCGCAGACGGTGAAGATCTAGCGTTAACTATTCACGCTCACCCAACGTTAAACGAATCAATCGGTCTAGCTGCTGAAATCTTCGAAGGTTCAATCACTGACCTTCCAAACAAAAAAGCAGTTAAAAAGAAGTAAGTTCTTTTGACTAATCGTTTTAAAAACCCAGCTTTGGCTGGGTTTTTTGTTTTTAACAACAAACCATCAGATTTCACTCGTTCCTTGTAGCTTGTAGCTTAAAACTTAGATTAATATCTATTCCCCATATTTTTAGCTACAATACGCGCCGTTTAATTTTCTGGTAAATACAGTGGCTACTATCTCAAATAATTCCGTGTTAGTGCTTCGCACTCAACAAATGGCTGAGTCTCGTCGTGAATTTAAAGCGCGAGGAGCAAAACTAACACGTTGTGAGCGATGTTTATTAGCCGAGCACTATTGTATTTGTGAAGGCGTTGAGCAGGCAAAGTGCGATGCCGCAGTCTGTTTACTTATGTATCACAATGAGAGTTTTAAGCCGTCAAATACTGGCCGTTTAATTGCTGAAATCGTGCCAGAAAACTATGCCTTTAAATGGGATCGAACGAATCCTGATGATGCCTTACTGAGCTTGTTGGCAGATCCTCAGTATCAACCTATGGTTATTTTCCCTGCCAGCGATGTTGACGACGAAGAGCGGGTGATCACCGAAGTAACTCCTGTTGAAGGTAAGCGTCCGTTGTTTATCTTCTTAGATGGTACTTGGCGCGAAGCAAAGAAAATGATCCGTAAAAGTCCTTATCTGGATAATTTACCTGTGCTTTCAATCACACCTGAAAAACTTTCGGATTATCGATTACGTGTTGCCCCGCATGAGCATCAACTAGGCACCGCTGAGGTGGCTATTATGGTACTTGCGCTTGCGGGTGAGAAAGACGCTACTCAAAAGCTAGAACAACATTTTATTAAGTTCAGAGATGCCTACCTGCTAGGTAAGCGAAATAAGGGGCGACCGGAGTAATAGTACCAATCCGCAATAATACTTAATCATTTTGAGGGATTAAACTTGTCGCTACCTGCGTTAAAAATTACTGATTTAGAACAACTAAATAACGAAATTTTTGCCTTGTTATCGACGAGGTTTTATTGCCTCAAAATAGACCACTTAATTAAGCGAATTGGTATAACTCTTTACTAAATTGTAGGCAAAAGAAAAGCGCGTACTATCACTAGTCGCGCTTGCGGAATCTTCTTAATTTTTTGCATCCTGCAATTGAATCTAATCAACTCCCTAAACTTTGCCAATCCATGCGATTACACTTTACTTATTGGTTCTGTGCAATATAAGGCAATCCAGCCTTGTTTCCTTATTAGTCCTTTACATCCTTGCTGGTAATTACTTTACCATTCCCTTACGTGCCATCCTGACACTATCCCTTTACTTGCAAATCCATTGCGATGCCCTAACGGCCTGTCCTTTATTCCACTTTTTGAACTTCCTGTATAACAACGTCCTGCTGTTATGCCATTCCACATCATCCTGATGTTGTCCGTAGGTTGTCACTCCATTGCGTTACTCTTCCTGAGCCTGTCCTTGATTCCTTATTCTCCTAATGAACCTTATTCCGCGGTTTTATGAGTAATGCTTCCTTATCCATCTACTCATTAAGCTTCTTGCTTAGTTGATGTAAGTAATTATAGAGAAATAGGAAGCGCTGAGTAGGTCAAAATCTTGTTTAAACTGCTGGTTATTTTATTGTCATTTAAACTAAGTTGTTTTATTTCAGCTGGTTATGGGTTTTTGTGCAGTGTTTGCTGGTGCTTTTTACTCAATAACTGCCATACGGGTGAGATATGTCTTACATGTAAATTCCCAAATGGCAGCTTGGTTAGTTTATTTATGAGTTTAAACGGGTGCACTTTGCCCTAACTCTAGGTAAAATATTTTGATAATTGTTATTATTTAGGTGTAATAAAATGAAAAAAACAGCCTTTGTATTACTTAGCGCATTTTTAACTGCGCCAGCATTTGCTGCTGATGTAGTAAATATCTACTCGTTTCGTCAACCGTTCTTAATTCAACCTATTTTGGACGATTTCACCAAGCAAACAGGCATTAAAACTAATGTGGTATTTGCAAAAAAAGGGCTGATTGAGCGTGTTAAGCGCGAAGGTAAACACAGTAAGGCTGATTTAGTCTTAACCTCAAATTTTAGTGCACTTATTCAATTAGAAGATTTAGGTTTAACGCAGTCAATCAATAGTGATGTGGTAAACGCGAATGTGCCAAGCACCTTTCGCGATGCAGATGGTCAGTGGATAGCACTTACTAAACGCGTACGTAATGTTTACTCTTCAAAAGAGCGCGTTGGTGCACTTGCAGAGCTAACTTACGAAGATTTAGCGGACCCAAAATACAAAGGTAAAATCTGTACTCGCTCTGGCAAACATCCATACAATTTAGGTTTAGTTGCTTCTATGGTCGCTCACCATGGCGAAGCAAAAACTAAGCAATGGCTTGAGGGGGTTAAAGCCAATTTAGCACGTAAGCCGCAAGGGAATGACAGAGCGCAAGTCAAAGCAGTAAAAGAAGGTTTATGTGATCTGGCGTTAGGCAACAGCTACTATTTTGGTAAAATGATGCAAGATGAGCAGCAAAAATCATGGGCTGAAGCGGTTTATATTAACTTTCCTAACCAAACAAACCGTGGTTCTCATATCAATGTATCGGGCGTTGTTATGACCCGTTATGCTAAAAACCCTGAAAATGCCTTGAAACTGATTGAGTATATGACCGACAATAAGGCGCAAAATATGTATGCTTCAGTGAATATGGAATACCCTGTAAAGCAAGGGGTTGCATTATCTGAGATGGTTGCATCATGGGGTGAGTTTAAAGAAGACAGTCTTCCTCTTGATGAGATCAGCAAATATCGCCCTGTGGCACTGAAGCTGATTGATGAAGTAAAGTTTGATTTATAACGAGAACATTCCTCGTTACACAATTTTATAAAAGCTGTTTTTTAACAGCTTTTATTTTATCTGGTATTAATCCACTTATGCATGTGAAGTTTTCGCTGTCGCGTTGGCAGCTTACAGCCTGGCTTATTGGCCTGTTGCTTGTTACGCCATTAGGCTTTTTGTTATTTGAATCTCTGCAAGGGGATTCAGATGTATTTCAGCACCTTTTCGATACGGTGCTGTGGGATTATACCCGTAATACGCTAATTCTCATTGCAGGGGTAGGGCTGTTAAGCTGTATAATTGCATTGCCGCTAGCTTGGTTAACTGCATACTGTGACTTTCCCGGGCGTAAGCAATTTGAATGGGCGTTAATGCTGCCTTTAGCAATGCCAACTTATCTTATCGCCTACGTGTATACCGACTTACTTGATTACGCAGGGCCTGTACAGATCGCACTCAGAGACTGGTTTGGTTGGCAATCACCAGACGATTACTGGTTTTTTGATATTCGTACATTGACTGGGGCTATTTTTATGATTGCCTTGGTACTCTATCCTTACTTATACCTAATTTTTAAAACTGCACTCAGAGAGCAGTCTTTTAAACTAGTACAAGCTAGTCAGCTGATGGGTTTATCGCCATTACAGAGTTTTTTGCGCGTTAGTCTGCCTCTTGGTCGTGGGGCGATTGTGGCAGGGGTTACATTGATCAGTATGGAAGCTATGGCTGATTTTGCTACTGTTAACTACTTTGCTGTGAGCACACTGACGACCGCTGTTTACGATACATGGCTTGGCTATTACTCATTAACTGCTGCGGCGAAAATCTCAGGTATCATGTTACTGATTTTGTTTTTAACCATCATGGTTGAACGCTTTAGTCGTCGCAATCAAGCCGTGTATGAACGTCAGTCAAGCGTAAACAGCGCAACCTTGTATCGCTTAAAAGGCGGTGCGGCGTGGGCTGCAAGCTTTGCTTGTACAGTTGTGCTGGTATTGGCTTTTATCCTACCGGTTGGGGTGTTAGTTAAATACGCCATTGTCTATGCAGATGAAGCATGGAATGGGGCATTTTTTAATTACGCTTGGCAAAGTTTTAAAGTGGCTGTTGTGGTGAGCATTGCAACTATCCTATTGAGCTTATTGGTATTGTTTTATCAGCGCATTGCTA
>Ga0208113_1001078_pt1 | contig 13321 bp, 11 predicted proteins | sample Knorr_S7_td_NADW_FD_185598 | JGI IMG/M metagenome (GOLD analysis project Ga0208113, IMG submission 185598) | Marine microbial communities from Southern Atlantic Ocean transect - Knorr_S7_td_NADW_ad_2505m_LV_A (SPAdes) (version 2) | ecosystem: Environmental > Aquatic > Marine > Oceanic | place...
GCAGGAGGGTCGATCAACATCCAATTCGGAGATGACGTAAATGAAACGTACAATCTGGAACTAAAAGAAGCCGAAGTTGATATAGAAATCGAGCTTCACAAAAATTGATAATCGCGCCGATACCATGTCGAATAACAGGTCGATTCCGCATGCAGATTTCGCGGCAGATACCCCAAGCCGAGACAACGAAATTGACAACCGTTGGGCTTATCTTTAGGCTTCGGTTGTTCATCGGTTGTTCATCGGTTGTTCATCGGTTGTCAGAGTCTATGAGGTTCAATTATATGGAAAATTACATCTGTAAGACCTGCGGAGTTCAGTACGCCGACTCAGAAAAGCCACCTGAAGAGTGTCCGATTTGCCTGGACCCGAGGCAGTATGTCGGTTGGGGAGGCCAGCAGTGGACTACGATGGACGAGTTGAAAGCCGACGGGTATCGTAACGACGTTCGCGACGAAGAGCCGGGCTTGCTGGGCATCGGCATAAACCCCAGCTTCACTATCGGCCAGCGGGCGTTGCTGGTGCAGACCGACTCTGGAAATGTCCTATACGACTGCATCAGCCTGATCGATGACGACGCCATCGCGGAGATTCGACGGCGAGGGGGAATCAAATACATCTGCTTTTCGCACCCTCATTTCTACGACAGCATGGTCTCATGGAGCCAGGCATTTGACGATGCGACAATAATTATTCCAGAAGCCGACCGTGAACACGTTATGAGACCGGACGCCTCAATCCAGTACTGGGACGGCGCTCCCTATGAATTGGTTCCAGGCGTCACGCTGATTCAAACGGGCGGGCATTTTGAGGGCAGCGCGGTCCTTCATTGGGCCGATGGCGCCGAAGGCAAAGGCGCTCTGATGGTTGGAGACACGATCACAGTAGTCCCAGACAGGCGGTTCGTCAGCTTTATGACCAGCTATCCGAATTTAATCCCAATGTCAGCACGGGAAGTAACGAAGATTGTCGATACAGTTGAACCCTACGAATTCGACCGCGTCTACGCAGGCTGGTGGGACAGGACTGTCATGTCAGGGGGCAAGGAGTCGGTCAGAGATTCGGCCCGACGATACATCGAGCACATCTCGGACTGAGCATTGCCTCCTGTGTCATGCTTAGTGGAGCGAAGCATCTGGTGGCGTGTGAGACGGCGGTTGTGTTGTTCGCCACGAGGTTCTTCGGTTGCGACCTCAGATTGGCAATTGTTGATGGCCCAGACAGATCATTCGCGACGGCGATATATCTGCACTGCCGCGTAGTCGAGAATTGAGCCTTTGATAGGCACCTCTGGCTTTTTCAGCCGCACCATCACCGACTCCACAGGATGGCGTTCCAGGACATTGGACGCAATACGGTGGGCCACGGCCTCAAGAAGATTGAGGGACGGCCCCTCCATGACTTCCTTCACGATGCCATAGAATCGGGAGTAGTTGACCGTGTCCGTCAGGACATCGCTGGCCCCGGCTGGACGCAGATCGTACTCGATCTCCAGGTCCACGATGAACCGTTGGCCTAACTCCTTCTCTTCGGAGTTCGCACCATGGAACCCGTAGAACACCATGCCCGATAAGATAATCTTGTCACGGCTCAATTTCTCGATGCCTCTGACATAGTCACTCCTTCGCGTGCTCTTCGGATGCCCAACTCAGAGAACGATTTACAGCTCGCGACCAGGTCGCATGCAGCGACTGCCTGGTCTTGGCGTCCATCGTGGGAATGCGCTTCGATCCGGCCCTCCATAGGTTGGAAATCTCGTCTGTGTCTTTCCAGAAACCGACCGCCAAACCCGCGAGGTACGCTGACCCTAGCGCTGTGGTTTCGTGAGATTCGGACGGCTCGATCGGGATATTCAAAATGTCCGATTGGAACTGCATCAAGAAAGTGTTCACCGTCGCGCCGCCATCGACCCTCAAGGTAGTGATTTCTTGCGAAGTGTCTGATTCCATCGCGGTCAGCACGTCTTTGGTCTGGTAGGCGGTGGCCTCTAGGGCGGCGCGGGCGATGTGGGCTTTGGTAGAGCCTCGTGTCAGGCCCACGATGGTTCCGCGAGCGTGCATATCCCAGTGTGGGGCGCCAAGACCAACGAACGCAGGCACGATGTAGACTCCGCCGTTGTCCGGCACGCTGGCTGCCAGAGCCTCGACATCTGCAGTCGCTCGAATCACACCCAGCCCGTCTCTCAACCACTGGACCGTCGCTCCCGTGGAAAAAATGCTTCCTTCGAGGGCATAGGTCACTTCATCCCCGATTTTCCATGCCACAGTGGATAGCAATCCGTGATCGGAAGCTATCGGTTCGGCTCCGGTGTTCATCAGAACGAACGATCCGGTGCCGTAAGTGTTTTTGGCCATCCCGGGTTCAAAACATGCTTGTCCAAAAAGCGACGCCTGCTGGTCTCCGGCGATGCCTGCGATTGGGATGCCCTGGCCCGCAAAATTTTCCCCACTAGCGTACCCATAAATCTCGCTGGACGAGCGAACGTCCGGCAGCATAATCCTGGGCAAAGCGAGCATCGCTAGTAACTCATCATCCCAGTCTAGAGTGTGGATGTTGAATAGCATCGTCCTCGACGCGTTGGACACGTCGGTAATGTGGACTGTGCCGTTCGTGAACTGCCATACGAGCCATGAGTCCACGGTTCCGCAAGCCAGTTCTCCCGCCTCGGCTCTAGCTTGGCCGTCGGGGATGGCGTCCAGAATCCACCGATATTTCGTGGCTGAGAAATACGGGTCGATGGGCAGTCCAGTCTTTTCTCGAATCGTCGCCCCCAGTCCCCTGGATACAAGAGACTCGCAAATCGGCGCGGTGCGGCGGCACTGCCAGACGATGGCGTTCATCACGGGTTCGCCTGTGGCCCTGTCCCAAACCAGGGCCGTCTCTCGTTGGTTTGTAATCCCGATAGCCCTCACGGCCCTGGGATGAACTTCCATTTCCTCCAAAAGCTCGGCGGCGACTTCGACGCAGGATTCGAATAGCTCGGAGGGATCATGCTCGACCCATCCTGGTTTTGGATAGATCTGCTCGATCTCCCGATTCACAGACCACACAGAACGCCCCGACCCATCCACTAAAACAGCGGTTGTGCCTGTGGTGCCCTGATCCAGCGCGATGATGTACCCTGATTCTGTCATGGTTTGGCCTCGACACATACTTTGGAGATCAATGTCGTTTGTGTCAAGCTGGGTTTCGGAAGATAATGTTCCATGCAGCAAAAAACGCCAATGAGGTTGAAACGGAATGCGCGAGCGACGCATCAGAATCACAGCAGGCGATGTCGAAGTCAGCGGACTGCTGAACGACACCGGAACGGCTGATCTGGTCTGGGACGCTCTGCCCATCACGGCGTCGGGAAGCACGTGGGGCGACGAGATATACTTCCGCACCGAGATCGTCGCCGTAGTGCAGGATGGTCAGGAGGTCGTGGATATGGGCGCTCTGGCGTACTGGCCTCCCGGTCAGGCCATTTGCCTGTTCTTCGGGCCGACTCCCATGAGCCAGGGCGAGGACATTCGGCCTGCCAGCGCGGTTAACGTGATCGGACAAATAGAGGGCGACCCGACGATTCTCAAACCCGTAATCTCTGGCGCTCAGGTGTCTGTCGAGAAGGCTTGATCAGCTAGCAGAGGATTAAATATGGGATATTCTGATGATCTCAGGCGCATGGGCGCTTCGATGTGGGAGACTGAGCAGAACCATCCGTTCGTCACCGGCATTGGCGACGGCAGTTTGCCGTTGGAGAATTTTCGTCACTACATGAGGCAAGACTACATATTTCTCATCGAATATTGCCGAGCAATTTCGCTGGCCGTCGCGAAAGCGCCGACGGTTGAAGACATGGGCTGGTTCGCAAAACTGATCCACGAAACGTTGAACACTGAAATGGCCCTGCACGTCGGTTTCTGCGCTGATTTCGGCATCTCAAAAGAAGAGTTGTTGGCAACTAAACCATCGCCGACCACCGTTGGATACACCAACCACATGATTCAGACCGGTTTCTCAGGCAGCGCCGGAGAGATCGCGACGGTCATTCTCCCGTGCGCCTGGGGTTACTGCGAGATTGGGCAGATGCTGGCGGACAGGGGCGCTCCAGAGTCCCAACCGCTCTATGCGCGCTGGATCGAGATGTACAACTCCCCGGAGTTCGAAGAACTCGCCGCTTGGCTGAGATCATTCGTCGACCGAATAGCTAAGGATGCAGGCGAGGAAGAACTGGCCCGCATGAAACGAGCGTTCATGATAAGCAGTCAATACGAGTATATGTTCTGGGATGCCGCATACAGACTGGAGACTTGGCCTGTATAATGTCCGATAGCGCCACGACAAATGTTACGAGGAGCCAGTCACAAATTTGAACCTTTCCTTCGGGTCGAACTACCGGTGGTGGGCTTTCGGAGCTATGGCCATCGGGTTGTTTGCCTCAGTATCCGATCACGGCAGTGTCGTCGTCGCCCTGCCGTCCATATCTAACCACTTCGACACAGACCTTCCGACCACCCAATGGGTGCTTATCGGATACGCTCTCACAATCAGCGCACTGTTGCTCCCGATGGGCCGCATGGCGGACATCGTTGGCCGCAAGCGGGTGTACGTCCTGGGTTTCGTCATCTTCACTGTAGGAGCGCTGGCTGCTGGATTGTCTCCCAGCGTTGAGGCGTTGATCGCCTCGAAGATTTTTCAGGGAGTTGGGGCGGCTATGACCCAGGGCACCTCTATGGCGATGGTTGTTTCGACGTTCCCTCCAGAACAGCGCGGCAAGGCGCTGGGACTCCAGATGAGCATGGTTGGACTCGGCGGTGTCGCCGGCCCCGCAGTCGGCGGTTTCCTGATCGGCGTGGCGGACTGGCGTTGGGTGTTCTTCGGTGGCAGCATCATGGGCGCAGTCTCGGTGCTGGCTGCGATCATAATTATCGACTCCAAGCAGGTTGGACAGCCAACTGGGGACCGTGAGGCGTTTGACTGGCTGGGCGCCGCGTTATCCACAGGCGCGATGGTGTCGTTTCTTCTGGGCATGACCGGCGGGCAGCGGCTGGGGTGGTTAAGTCCGCTTATACTTGGGGCGCTGGGTTCGTTCATCGCGCTGATGATTGTTTTCGTATGGTGGGAGCTTCGGGCGCCGTCGCCTATTATGGACATGCGATTGTTCAAGCGCAGGTTGTTCACATTCGGAGTGTCGGCGAGTTACCTGTCGTTTGTGGGCATGTCATCGGTGAGATTCCTGATGCCTTTTTATCTTCAGGCCGTGTTGGGATTCTCCCCGTTGCAGGTCGGTCTCATGATTGTCCCAAGCGCTTCGATGATGATAATCATGGGGCCGCTGAGCGGCAGGCTTTCGGACAGATTCGGCGTCAGGCTATTCACAATGGGTGGCATGGCCGTAACCATGTCCGGACTGATCGTGCTGTCGACGCTCACTCCGAGTTCCTCGTTCATTCTGGCGATGGTGGGAATGACGATGCAGAGCTTTGGCATCGGCACGTTCAACGCGCCAAATAATAGTTCGATTCTGAGCGTTGTCGAGCAGAGCAAGTACGGCGTGATATCGGGCTTCCTGAATCTTGTGCGTAACTCAGGAAACTTAACCAGTATCGCCGTGGCGACAGTAATTGTGACGGCGTCGATGGCATCTATGGGTTACCCTCCTTCGTTGGCTGAGGTGTCCGTGGACAGCGACCCCGGACTGATTGCGGCATTCACCAGCGGATTGAGTCTGGCGTTCCGTTTCATGTCTGGGTTCATATTCATTGCGATTGTGGCCTCTTACTTCAAGGGAAACCCAATCCCGCCGGAGAAAGAAATCGTGTTGCAGGAACAACCAGCGCGAGAACGGAGCCCGGCCTAACTACTCCTCCGACACTGTGAATCTACTGGTTGACATCGTTGACTGGTGTCTAATAATCTGCTGTGCATCAATTAACCCGCGAAGTGATTATGCTGATGGACCGTTCCAATGACCGATGATCCAACGATCACCTCATCCCTCCCGCTTGGCCCGTATCGGGTATTAGACCTAGCCGAAGGCGGATTCAACTGGTGCGGCAAAGCGCTGGGGGATATGGGCGCCGACGTTATCAAAATCGAGCCGCCCGATGGCAGCCCGACCAGAGATAGAGGACCGTTTCACAAGGACCGGGTGTCCAGAGACACTAGCCTATTTTGGAACGCCTACTGCGTCAACAAACGCAGCATAACCCTCGATATCGAGACTTCAGAGGGACAGGAGATGTTTCGCAACCTTGCAAGGCAAGCGGACATCGTGATTGAGTCGTTCGCGCCGGGATACATGGCCGGTTTGCGGTTGGGATACGACGATCTTTCGAGCGACAACCCAGGCCTCATTCTGACTTCCATCACACCGTTTGGACAGACAGGGCCATATGCCCATTACAATGCGACAGACATGATCGCCTGGTCTATGGGTGGCATGCAGTACATTTGCGGAGACGCCGACCGACCGCCTGCGCGCATCACGTTCCCGCAAGCCGAACTCAATGCCGGAGGACAGGCGCTCGCTGGAACGATGGCCGCTTTTTGGCATCGCCAGCAAACAGGCGTGGGTCAGCATGTTGATGTGTCGATGCAAGTCGCGGTGGTCTGGACAACTATGAACGCGACGCCCTTTCCTCCGTTGAACGGCGTCAATCTTGAGAGGGATGGAGCGTTTCACAGCCGTGGCCAGCTCAGCGTCCGACAAGTATTCAAATGTGAGGATGGCTTTGTGACCTTGCTGTCGGCGAACGCCACCGTGCAGAAAATGCTCGATTGGATGCTTGAAGAAGGAGCTCTCCCGGACTGGTTACTGGGTTTCGATGTATTGAGCCTTGACCGTGTGGCGATGGCAACCGGCTCCGATCCTGAGGGCGTGGAAATATTTCACAAGATTCAAACCCTTGAGGAGCAGTTTGTTCAGAACAAGTCAAAATTGGAGTTGTACGACCGGGCATTGTCTCATCGGATATTGTTGGCTCCATGCAACACGGTCGACGACATAGCGGCGAGTCCTCAACTTGCAGCCAGGGAATTCTGGATCGATCTGGATGTGCCTGCGATTGAGGCCAGCCTCCGGCATCTAGGGCCATTCATCAAGATGGATGAAAGCCCGCTGAAGATTCGACGGCCCGCTCCAGGAATCGGCGAGCACAATGCCGAGATTCTCGAAGAGCTTGGTTCTGAGACTGAGAAGTTGTCACGCGCTCCAGCGGTCAAGTCAGATGTTGACAGTCCGAAGCTGCCCTTTGAGGGCATCAAAGTATTGGACTTCACCTGGGTGGGCGTCGGTCCGATCACGATCAAATATCTCGCAGACCACGGAGCAGAGGTGATCCGCGTCGAATCGGTCGGGCGTCCTGACGTCCTTCGCATGGCTCCGCCTTTCAAGGACGGAACACCTGGAATTAACAGGAGCCAGTTCCCTGCAAGCTACAACACTAGCAAACTCGGATTGGGCTTGAACATGGCGCGCCCGGAGGGCCGGAAAATCATTCGAGATTTGATTAAGACTTGGCAGCCCGATGTGATCTCCGAGAGTTTCACGCCGCGAGTCATGGCCTCGTGGGGTCTGGGGTACGATGACGTGAAAAAACTGGCGCCTGATATTATTTATTTCAGCACCTGCCAGCAGGGCCAGACCGGGCCGCACTCTCACTACGCGGGGTTCGGGCAGTTGGCCGCCTCAATGGCGGGATACTACCACGTCACAGGTTGGCCGGATCGGGAGCCAGCCGCCCCCTACGGCGCATATTCGGACTTCATCAACCCTCCCAACGCCTTCGCCGCGATAGTCGCCGCGCTAGAGTACCGAAGGCGCACCGGGAAGGGACAGCGACTTGACCTCGCGCAGTTTGAGTGCGCCGCGCAATATCTTGCTCCGGCTGTGATGGACTATATGGTCAACGGGCGAGTCATCGGTCGTCGGGGCAATTCCGATGATCGGTTCGCGCCTCACGGCGTTTATCCTTGCGCCAATGCTGAGCGAAAATATACCGGCGACGGCCCGTCGTGGCTGTCAATCGCGGTCGAGAACCAAGAGCAGTGGGCGGCGTTTTGCGGTGTGATGGGCGATTCAAAATTGATCACCGATGTTTCGTTTTCCAGCATGGAGTTGCGTCAAGAAAACGCTGCGGAGCTTGATGAAAAAATCTCTGCGTGGACAGCAAACCGGAATGCCCGGGAAACGATGGAGAAATTACAAGCAGCAGGCGTGCCCGCTGGCGTAGTTCAGAGCCAGGCCGACCTGTGGGAAGACCCGCAGCTTGAGCATCGCAAATTCTTCACATGGCTCGATCACGCCGAATGCGGCCCGATGCCATACGACGGTCTCCAGTTCCTGCTGTCCAAGACCCCCGGCAGTCTGAGGATGCCTCAGGCGCTGATCGGCCAGCACAACAATGTCATTCTGCGAGAGAAACTTGGCATGTCGGACGACGAAATCGGGAACTTAGTGGCTGAGGGCGTGCTGGAAGCGTCTTAGCGCATCAGCCTGTTCGGCCCATGAATCAACCACAAGGGAGGCAACCCATTGTCTATGGCCCTGCAAGGCATCAAAGTTATCGACCTGACCCGACTCGCTCCCGGTCCGTACTGCACGATGGTGCTGGGTGACCTGGGAGCGGATGTGATTCGGGTCGAAGAGCCGGGCGGAGGGCGCATGGCGAGGGAGCGAGGCGGCGAATCGGACGCAACTCAGGCCCGGCGGCGGTCTGCGTTCAACGCTCTCAACCGCAACAAACGGAGCATCGCTCTGAACCTCAAGAACTACGACGCCCGCGATGTTCTCAACAAGCTGTGTCAGGACGCCGACGTGTTCATAGAGGGATTCCGACCCGGTGTGGTTTCGCGTTTGGGTTGTGACTACGAATCGCTGAAGGCGATCAATCCGAGGCTTGTTTATTGCTCCCTGTCGGGCTATGGTCAGGACGGCCCGTACAGCGATCTGGTGGGCCATGACATCAACTATATCTCCGTGGGTGGCGCTCTCGGCGTCATTGGCTCTCAGGAGGGCGGCCCTTCGATTCCGATGAACATTATCGCCGATTTCGCAGGCGGCGGCCTGCATGCGGCGATGGCGATAATGGCCGCGTTGATAGCCCGCACTCACACAGGCCAAGGACAGATGGTGGACATCGCCATGTCCGATGGCGTCGGCTATCTGATGGCCTCGATGCTGAGCGAGTATTTTGTGTCTGGAACTGTGCCGACGCCTGGAAGCGTGACGCTAAACGGCGGAGCCCCGTACTACAACGTCTATCGCTGCAAGGACGGAAAATACCTGAGCGTCGGTTGCATCGAGCCGTGGTTCTGGTCAACGCTGTGTCGGGCTATCGACCGCGAAGACCTGATCGACGGCCAATTCGACTCTGCGAACTCCGAACGCGTTCTGTCCGAACTGCGCTCGACCTTCGCGCAGAGAAATCGTGAGGACTGGTGGGTCGACCTGCGAGCCATTGATAACATAGCCGTGGCGAAAGTCTATTCGCTGGACGAGATGGCCGACGACCCACAGAACATCCAGCGAAAAATGATTGTGGACGCCGGGACGCTGAACGGCGAGGTTGTGCGTCAGGTAGGCATTGGCCCCAAGCTGTCCGATACGCCGGGAACTATCCGGTCGCTGGGCGTGACTCCTGGGCAGAACACTCGCGAGATATTAGGCGCGTTAGGATACGATGACTCGGAAGTGTCGCGCCTGATAGACGATGGCGCAGTTGATGCTGGATGAGGCAAAGGCGGGTTAGTCGTTGAGGTCTGAACTCAGCCCCGGCTCCATCTCGATGCCCAGGGCGTTGAGAGCCGTGGACAGCATCGCGTAATAGCCGATCAGCACGATCAGATCGACCGTCCCCTGTGGCCCTAAAAGGTGGTCGACGGCCTGATACGTCCTGTCGGCAAGGGTTCCGTTATTCACAAGCTCTTTTGCCGCCTGCGCAAATATGCCGTCTTTGGCCGGAAGGCCCATCGGAGCGCGGTTTGTGCGAATCGCTTCAATCACCTGATCTGACACGCCGACCTGCCGAGCGATGGGTTCGTGGTGCGCCCATTCGTAGTCGCTGTTTGTCTGTCGGGCGACGCTTATGATAGCGATTTCGCGAATCACCGGGTCGAGCGATGTGTTGAACCTCAGAAACTCGCCCAGCGCACCGACGGCTTCGGCGGCAGGCGGGCTGTTCAACAACGCGCGAAAAGAGTTGGGCATGGGGGTGTTTGGTTCTACCGAACCTCTGGTCTTGGCTATTCGGTCGTAAATGGGCTGGGCAGACTCCGGCAGGTTCTCGCGGTTTTGATACGGAACTCGCGCCATTGGGTTACCTCGCAATTTCTCGGGAATTATGGGGACGCGCTCGCTTCTTTAGGCTCTTCCGTAGCCATTAACGCGTCCCTGGTGTGGCGCGTCAGCTTGTTCAGCTTGTTAGATAAAGTCACAGGATAGGCCTTCTGAGCGCTCAAGGACTTCAACTCGGTTGGGAGGCGAGCGAACTGATTTTCGAAGTGCGCTCGCACCTGCTCGAGTTCAGTTTTGGGCTGGAGTCGTTTTCCTCGCTCCATCACGACTCTCAAAAGCAGTTCGGTCTGGTCTCCGGGATCGGCGTCGGGTTCGCATCCGATGATGTCGCCTCGGAACGTTCGGTTCTGGTCAAACTCACGGAAGACCTGCTTTGGGCCCGGAATCGATTGTTTCTCGTCGCTCAATTTCATGATCGGACGTCGGGCATATTTCACCATCTTGTACACGAAATCAGTGTACGGCGCGTCCTCAGACGTGCCGACCTTTGTTCCAACGCCGAAGCCATCGATAGGCGCGCCGGAAACCACAAGTGACTCGATGGCAAATTCGTCAAGCCCGCCAGATGCGAAAATCTGGACGAATGGCAATCCGGCATCGTCCAACATTCTCCTGGACATCTGGGAGAGTTTCAGCAGGTTGCCACTATCCAGCCGTATCCCCCGCAGCGAGTGACCGAGCTCGCGCATCTCTAGAGCGCACTTGATCGCGTTCTTAACTCCTTCTTCCGTGTCGTAGGTGTCCACGAGGAAGATGGACGAATCGGGGAATGAGGCAGCGTAGGCAGTGAAGGCGTCCAATTCTTGCTCGAAGGTCGTGACAAAAGAGTGAGCCATAGTGCCCACAGGCGGAATCCCGTACATCGCTGCGGCCTGGACATTGCTGGTGCCTGAGAAACCAGTGATGTGGGCCGCGCGGGCGAACTTAACAGCCGCATCGGTGCCGTGGGTGCGTCGAGCAGCGAAATCCAAGACTTGTCGGCCAGCCGCCGCGTGGACAGTGCGCGCCGCCTTGGTCGCCATCATCGACTGGAGGTTGATCTGGTTGACCAGGAAAGTCTCGACCAATTGACACTCGATGACTGGCCCCGCGACTTCAAGAACAGGCTCGTTTTCAAAGAACAGCGTGCCTTCAGGCATTGACCGAACCTCGCCCGAGAAACTTAGCTCAGAGAGATACTTCAGAAAACCGTCATCGAACGGGCCCAGGTATTTGAGGGCTTCTATATCGGCGTCACTGAAACTAAATTCCTCCAGATAGTCTAGGACATCCTCAAGACCGACGAACACGTAATATGATCGGTTGGAAGGGAATTTTCTGAAATGCAGACTGAACGTCGCGTCCCTGGTTGTGCGGGATTGCCAGTACGCCTGGGCCATCGTTAACTGGTAGAGATCGGTGAATAGAGGGGCTGACAGCTTCGGGGAACCCACAGGGTTGACTCCAACGGCATCAAAATTTGCCCCAGTGTACGAACATCGCAACGGCGGGTCAAGGCGTTTCTCCAAGTTGTCTCAATCCACGCACTGTTGCGGCTCGTATTACGCATAGAGTTGCGGGCAATTTGAGAGCAGGGCAGGTTGTGGCGAAATTCTATAGCAAGCGATTGATAGCGATGCTCTTTGTTAGGCTGATGTTGGTGGACGGCATCGCCTGCGCCGCAAATGAATCTCAGGAGACGCCATTGCAAAGCGCTCCCGCTCCCTTAGCGGCAACGAAGTCGGAAGAATCCCCTGCATCTCAACCCGCTCCTGCGACTCAGTCCGTCGCCCCTGTCTCGGTCGAAGAAGCTGTTGTGCGTTCTCAGGGCACTTCGGTCCAACCGGCAATTGCCACTGAGCCTGCCGAGTCGACACCTGCAACTCCAGTTCCGATGATTAGTTCGTCGGCGGATCTGTCATCTTCCAACCTATTAAACTCAATCGCCACACAATCGACACCGAGCGGTCAATCAGGCCTGACCGCCGACGTTAAAATTGAACGAGAAGTCTACGAAGAAAAACCGCCCGTCGAAGAGTCAAGCAATGTCGCCAACGTTGACCCATGTCCGACGCCAGGGCAGCTGGTTGAAGAAGAGGATACGACGGCGCAGACCGAGTCAATTGCCGTCGCCATTTCCACGGTGATTCCTCAACCTCAGGTCGGGCCAACGCCGGAACCGTCTCCCAGTCCACTGCTTACAGCCACGATGACTTTTGAATCGACGCCAACCAACACCCCGATTCCAACGCCGCCCACGCCCACACCAGAGCCAGTTGTGGTCATCGTTGAGCTGACCGCCATTCCGATTAGCTTCGGTGTCGAGGTTGGAGAAATGGCGCACAACTTCAGATTGCCTTTCGTAGACGGCTCGGAGTATCGTCTTGAGGATCAAACCGGGCGCGATGTCGTGCTGATTTTCTATCGAGCCTAATGGTGAACGTTCCGCAAAGCTCAACTCGTTGAGTTGACGAAAAACTTCAATGAAATCGAGTCTCGAAACACAGTTGTCTTTGCTATCAGCACGCACGACCTAACGAACGCAACGTCTGTGGCTGGAATGGCCTGCGTTCGGTTCCCGATACCCTACAACCCGTCGGGCGACGTTGTGAAACAGTACGAGGTTTTTAACCTTCTAAGGGGCGACCTGCCGACGCCATCGACATTCATTATCGACGGTTTCGGCGTAATCCGATACAAGTACGTTGGGCGTGGTATCAGCGAGAGGCCGTCATCCAACACGATCATTCAATTGCTTGATAGATTCAACGGCTGACGGCCTGTGCGGACTTTTGGACTTGGGTTATCCTCGCTGGCTTTTGACCTTCTCCAGCATGACCGGAGGGAGCGGGAACACCCAGCCACGGTTCATGATGATATCGCGAGTGAGCGACGGCGGCACAGCGACGATTATCTCAGGCTCGATTGAGAATCGTCCATCAAAGCCCCCGATGGCGCTGCGGGCGTGGATACCCGCGAATCCTCCGGGGTCAACGCCGTTTTTGGCGTAGTCGCTTTTCGGACCGCCGAAAACGGACTGCCATCGGAAGGAGAACCCGTTGG
>Ga0208113_1001085_pt1 | contig 13284 bp, 6 predicted proteins | sample Knorr_S7_td_NADW_FD_185598 | JGI IMG/M metagenome (GOLD analysis project Ga0208113, IMG submission 185598) | Marine microbial communities from Southern Atlantic Ocean transect - Knorr_S7_td_NADW_ad_2505m_LV_A (SPAdes) (version 2) | ecosystem: Environmental > Aquatic > Marine > Oceanic | place...
ATGGTATTTTACCATTGTTAAAGACCCAGCAGTTAAGCATGAAATCAGGGTAGGCGCTGAAAATGAAGAAAAAGCATTTTATACACAAAAAGCAACCGCGAGATGGTTAGAAGATTTAAATAAGTTTGGTACGGATTGGCATAAGGAATTCTTAGAAGTAGCTCCCTACCTTATAGTAGTATTTAAACAGATTTACGATTTGAAGAATGGAAAAAAATATAAAAATTATTATGTAAATGAATCGGTAGGCATTGCATGTGGAATTTTATTAACTGCAATTCATAGAGCGGGACTTGTAGCATTAACCCACACACCAAGTCCTATGGGGTTTCTAGAAAAAATATGTAAACGCCCTGATAATGAAAGGGCATATCTTCTAATTCCTGTGGGTTATCCTGCGGATGATGCTGAAGTACCAGATTTAAAAAAAAAAGAATTTAATGAGTTTGCTGATATAATATAAATTAGGAGGTGTATAATATGTGTATCACCATGTATCACAACCCCAGATGAGGAAAAAGTAGGAAAACCCTACAGCTGTTGCGTGACAATGGCCATGAACCAAATATTATAGAATACCTTAAAAACCCACCTAGTGCCAACGATATATATACTATTTGTAAATTTTTAAGTAAAGACCCAATTAATATAATTAGGACTAGTGAAAAATTGTACAAAGATCTAAATATTAACGATATGGATTGGGACGATGATGATTTAATTAATGCAATGGTGAAATTCCCTAAATTGCTAGAAAGACCTATAGTCATCAGAGGTGAAAAGGGAATAATAGGCAGACCACCGGAAAAAGTGTTAGAATTACTTTAGATGTGTTTATTTATATTTTATATAGAAAATAATAATTCGTTTTCCTAATTAACATGCGAAATTTTATATTACAATCGTATAAATATAATAATATGATTCTGATCTGTAAATATTATAACATTACAAAATAAATATACATGCGTTTAAGAAAAATACTAATATATCGACAAGGAAATCACAATTATTTGATTCTAAATAATTTATCATAATAATTACAATCATTACAAATATTACAAACGATTAACACCTATTTTATAGAATTAAGTATTTAAGTTAAAATAATTACAATGTTAAAAATATTTAAATGAATGCTTGATAATTTGTAGATATAACACATAAATTTGCCTTAATTGCTTTTCATTAAGTAATAATTGACTGCGGAGACCACATTAATAATTAATGATACTTAGATAAATGGTTGAATTACACCAAGGTGTATGTTTTAAAAATCCATTCTAAATTGTAGTGTAAAAGATACAAATGGCCTCGGAACCAAAAGATATCATTACAATCGACAACATCAAGTTGTTGAAGGTCATTTCTGACCCGACAAGGAAAATGATCATTGATATCCTTTATGATACACCACTAACCCCGGCAGAAATAGCCGAAAAAATATCCTTCCCAAAGGATAAAATTTATTATCATATAAAGAAACTGCAATCAAGCGGAATATTATTAATAGCAGAATCAGAAAAAGTAAAAGGAATTACGCAAAATAAATTCATTAACGCAGCAAAGAAATTCGAGATCGATCCCACCTTGATGGGCGAACAAACACCGGAATTTGTAACCAAAGAAGAAGATGAAAAATCGGATGAGCCAGAAATTCAACCCGCAGTAGGAGAAGAAATCGAAGAGCCAGAGATTGAAGAAGATCAACCAAGTACCGAAGACAATCCTCTTTTAGCATCACTACTAAGAGCTAAGGGACGGCCACCCGGGAAAATCCCTCAGGAAGAAGTACCCACTGCGCAAATACAAGGAACAGATGATAAAGGGGGCCCGCCTGCCCCGCCTGAAACTGATGTAGTAAGAATTATCGCCGATCGAAGACGGGGTGGAGACAGGCGTACAACAATGGAGCGCAGAAAGGGGGCCGAACGCCGAGTAAAACAGAAACGCAAAATTTCTGGTGGTGAAAAGCGTTCCGGACAGGAGAGGCGTAAGGGCATTGAAAAGAGGGTATTGGCCGATCGACGGAAGGCCATTGACAGGCGACTGGAGGCCGAGAAAAAGAAAGCGAAGAAACCTAAAGCAGCAGCACCGGTAAAAACTTTCACTGAGAAAAAACAATCGACAAGGCTACTAGAATCAGTGCAGATGAATTTAAATGGTCTGAATCAGGCCATGACATTTATTCATACGGGTGACAATGTAACATTTCTGCAAGCCACTAGAAAAATGAACACATTTGAGATACAGCAAACGAGGATCTATGACTTACCGTACCAGTATAATGGTCATGCTATCAAGACATTACCTGATTTAATAAAACATGTGTACGCTAATTATGTCGATCCTAAAAAAACCCGCGGTCAATACCTGGCTTTTTATTCAACCCGCTATAATTATGAAATGACATTTGTTGCTACACCAGAGGGTAGTAAAAAAGAATTCAAGGACTACCTGTTTTATAATCTAACGAAATCATATAACCTGAAATTAGATGAAGCCATTATTGACTGGTCTCTAAATGATAAATATGAGAAAAACGCAGTAGTATGTTATTCAGCAGCAGGTCCAACAATACAAAATGATTATACAAATCTGGTCAGCGCCGGGATACAACCCCGCTACTCCACAGCAATGCCGAAAATTATGCACAATATATTTAATTATGGAGCTGGCGGTTCTGGTTCGGGCAATGCACTCATTATATATATGGATGAGCGCAGGACAAATTTGGCCTTGGTCCAAAATTCTCAATTAGTGGAATCCAGGTATTTTTGGGTAGGTGTTAGAGATTTCTATCTACCGCTCTGTAAAATGTTTAAGGTGGGCCGGAAGGTAATAGATGTAGATCGGGAAGTTGCCGAGGATTTCCTTTTAAAATACGGCATAGAGGTTGATGATAATATACCGGGTGAAACAGATAGTATCCCCTGGCCAGAGGCTCAGCAACTGTTGGTCACACCAATTGCTAAATTTGGGAAGGAGTTGGACAACTCCATGAAGTATTTTTCCGATGTACGCAGCACTATTTCTAATAAAACGTTAGAGATAGATGCAGTGTATTTTGGCGGCCCGGGCAGCCACATTAAACACATTGATACACTGACGGAACGAACCCTTGGCAAAACAGTGGAGGACATTGACAGCCTGTATGCCGATCTGTTCCGGTCTATGAATGTCACCAAACAGCAAAAGAAACTGTTAAAAAACAGAGATTCCATGCTGCAAGAGCGGGAAAGGATCAATTCCACCATAAGTAAATCAAGGGAAGACGTAGTCCAACTTGATAAGATGATCCGCGCTTTCAAAGATCCGGAGGCAATGGCCAAAGAGATCGATAACCAGATGCGGGAAAAACAAAACGCGATTAAGGATGTAGCCGTGGCCAATAATGCGTTGGAAACGAATATACAGGATATTAATCACTTGGTTACTGAATTCAATAACGAAGAAAACAAAAACAAGAGTGATCTGGAAAAAGGTGAAAAGGATCTCCAGAAGCAGCAAAGCAAGGCTATGCCTATATACACTGAGCATGACTTAATTGAAAAAAAGCTCGAAAAACTCAAAGCACCAATCACCGCTAAAAGAAAGAAATCGGCTGTCATTGAAAAAAAATTACGCTTGAAGGTCAAAGAACTGGGCCGGGAGAAAAAATTACTGCAGCAGGAAATGCGCAAGATTAAAGATAGTATTGATCTCTGTGTAGCCCGAATCAAGGATTTCGAAAAAGATATCGATCAGCATATTGAAGAGCAAGACGAAACATCTGGCGATCTCAATTTTAATTACGGCCAGCGGGATGAATACGAAATGAAACCGCGGACAAGGCAGGTGGTCTTCAAAAAACAACAACGACAGATCGATCAAAAGGAATTTGAGCTACGTAAGCAGAAAAAGAAAACCATAATTGATATGAAGGTGGATGCGGGCACTATTCAAGATCTAAGTAAGCGCCTAGCAGTCATTAATGAACGCATTGAGGTTATAAACAGCGAATTGAACGAGGCTGAGACCAATTTTGAGAATTGCTCAACCGATTTTTCTGAAAATATCGATGCCATGGATAAAAACGAGGCGGATATGCGTATGGTGGTAAATGATTTTGAAAAAGAAAAGTTAGAGCATGAAGCCACACTGCGGTTTATACGAAAGAAAATGGATAAGCTGGATGTAAAGATTTCCAAAATAATCGAGTCATATGAACATGCCCAAAGTAAGGAAGAGGAACTGGAAGCGGAAAATGCAGCTTCTGAACTGTCTATAAAATACCAGAACCAATCATTCAAGAACGAAAAGGGCAAACTCACCGCAACCCGAGATAAGATTGTTGCGGTAAAAAATAAACAGGAAGCAACTATTAATGCGGATAAGAAAAATATCAGATATAACAATAAAAAACTGTCCGGCCTAACCAAGAGCCAGGATCATCTGGTGAATGAAATTGATATATTAGAAGCAGATCAAGAGATAGCTACAGTTACTATTGATGCTTTGATCCTTTCTATTGGGGAACGCCAGCAGGAAGTTGAAAAGCTGGAGAAAATCTATAATTTTGAACTTGAAACGGTCAACAAAGTTATCGCTTCTGCCAATTCACGATTGCCGGATTTTCGGAGAAAGCTGCCTTCCAGTATGCCGGAAAATGCGGCCCTTGCGGAGCGTTTCAATGAGCTCAGCCGGCAAGAGCAGGATGAAAGAAAAACGTATGCGAACATTAATGGAGCCATTGAAAAGATCAATGAAATAACTCCCAAAATAGCAGCGCTGAAAGAATACGTAGGAGAACTGATCGCCCTTGATGGCGAGATCGGCGCACTGGAGAAAGAACAGCAATCCAAGGAAACAACAATCACAAATATCAACTCCAAGCTAGACAAATTGCGTAAGCAACTCACCGAATTAACTGCGGAACTGGAAACGCTGAGCACAGATGTCAAGGATCGGGAAGTAAGGCACAAAACAGAAACGGACGCCTTGCAGATGACCCAGAAACGTATGGGTACGAATGAAGCTGAGCTTGAACGAGCCCAAAAGCGTTACAGCAAAGTAAAAGATATAAAGGAAAAAGCAATTGCCGGCCGGGATGAAGAGATAACTGCGCTGGAACAACAGCTGGAAATATTAAAGAACCATTATGAGAATTTACGGGACCTCCAGACCCAGCAAAAAGAAGCATTGAGTGAACTGGTTCATATTCGCACGACCATTAATAATCAAAAGGCTAGGATCTTCAACATAGAAAAGGAAGCAGCGGAAGATGAGAAGGGTTATAACCGTTTGAATGATCTGCTGATTGCCCAGATTGAGCAGTTCAATAAATCATCGGAGCGGGTCGAAACTGATAACCGTGAATTAGAATTACAACTGGTACTAGGGCGGACCAAGATCAGTGAACTCAAGCCGGAAATTGAAGAATGGAAAAAAGAAAAGAAAGCACTCCAGCAGGAACTGGATTTGCTATCGAAACAAAAGATTGCTATAGCGGAAACAGCCATCCAGGATAAGGAAAATTTCAAGGCGCAGCTGGAAAAGGACCTGAGTGATGTAGTGCAGGAGGAAACCGATGAAAAAGACCAGGCTGCAAAATCCAAGGATACCTACCGGCAAGAACTGCGGGAAAAAATAGAGAAATTCATAGCCCAGGATGCTGAATTACAACAACGCCTGGATGATCGAGAAGAAAAATTGGCGGTGCGCGGGAAAAAACGTAATGAGGCGCTGAAAGAACTCAATAAAGTGAAAAAATCCTCCAAACCGAAGCTGGCCAATTTCGAAAAAGAGATCAGTAAACTGGATAAACAACTGGTATCCCTAGAAAGCAAAATGATACTCAAGCACAAGGAACTGCTGGCCCAGCGCAATGAGAAAAAATCTTTGCAGGACCAAGTTGCCAAACTTGAAGAAACCATCGCCAGTAGTAAAAAAGACATTGTCTTTAATGAAGATGAGATCCCAGGACTGGAAGATGAGATCCGGGAGCAAAAACTTAAGCTGGCGGGCTTTTATGATGTGCCAACCCATGAAGCTAACACCTTAAAAGAAGAAATACGACGCTTGGAATCCAAGCTGCAGGCTGACCGAGCCGGTATATTGATCAGCAAGGACGCCATAAAAACCAGCGGCGATAAGATGAAGGTCCAGAGAAAGGCTCTGGCCACTAGTGATGCTGACACCCGCAATTTGGAAAATGAAGAAAGAGCGCTAACCAGGAAACATCGCCAGATGAAAAAAGAACACCGCCGTGCGATTAATAAAAAGGAAGATCTGGAACGCCATATCGATCAACTGGATCGGTATTACCGGCAAACGGAGCGAGAGCATAACGAATCGGATCTCAGTTTTATTCGGTCTCAGGAAACCATTCAATCGCGGCTGGCGGAAATTGCGGCCCGGAAAGAGCGTTTCAAGGAACAAAATCTGGACAATCTGAAGAAAGTGGATATTGCGCTGGAGCAGACCCTGGAGCAGTTAACCGTCAAGCAGTCTTTTCATAAAAAAGCACACAAAGTACACATGACGGAGATCACTACTGGTTTGAAGGAAGAATTGACCGCTTTATCCAAGCGCCTGAAACAGATCGATGGCAATCTAAACCGTGGTGAGAAACAGAATGTGGCCATCATAAAGGAAATAGCAAATCTGGAAGCACGGGTAAGTGCGGCTACAAACACGGCCAAAACCAACCGGGAAAAGGTGCGGCATAATAATCGCGAACTGCAGAAAATGGAGATCAAAACCAGCGAGGAAAAGCGTGCCTTTAATGAGCGGGCCAAATCCTTTACAACAAAGTTAGAAAGGGAAGACCAGGATCTGACAGGACTGGAAGACCAGCAGGAAACAGCAGATAAGGATCTTATCGTACTGGAAGCACGGCTTAAAGATGTGCACAAAAAAGTCCCCGGTGGTAAAGCAGGTATTTCCAGGTTGAACGATCGGTTGAATAAACTGCGCGTTAAAAACAAGACTGAAAGAAATATCCTGAATGAGAAGGATACCCAGTTTGCAGCCAAACAGTCGTTATTCAATGATGTCCTGATAGAATTAACTGTGAAGCGTGAAAAACAGGAACAAACGATTTCCAATCTGGAACAGGATATCACGGACCTGGTTACGAACATGGCCATTCGTACAGAAGAACAGCAAAATGCAGATGATCAGCGTATGTCCCTGGAAGATCAGATCCGCGCTGAACAGGCAGAATTGGATGAAATATTAATGTCTCTGCGGCGGCACAGGAAAAAGTATACCAATAAGAAACAAGGGTATAAGAAACTGAATAAGGTTGCTCAGAAATTGTTCACTGTTGTTGGCAGTAGGAATAGCATGATTGATAACAGCCTGATCATGAAACCAAAAGATACTACAGGGTTGAATCGCGAGCTGGAACTAGTGGAGGGACAGGTGGATAAACGAGAACTGACCCGGGCCTACAATTATTCCCCCTACAATAAAATGCAAAAAAGCCTGCAGATAGCCCATAGTGAACTGGTGAATGAAAAGGACAAAATGAGCGCGATGCTGAGTACAGATCAGGACAACTTGAAGCGCTTGGCTGGAATGCTGGAGCAGGAAAAAGCGTTCAATAAGCAAATACATTCCCTAAAAAAGTCTATTGCCCAATTTAACGCAGATAAGCAGGATTATACCGTGGCCCTGGAAAAACTGGTGAAGTCCATTCGGGATCACAATAAGCAGCTGGTGAAGCTAACGGTAGAAAAACAGACGATTGAAAAGATATTAGAAACATTGGAAATAAAGATCAAGGACGAACAGGTCCAGCTGGACCTTATGCTGGAATCGCTTTACACGATCGATGATGATATCGGCGCCTGTGAAAAAGCCTACCATAAAGAGCAGCAACGGCTGGAAAAACAATTGACCAATGGTCAGATACGGATAAAAAATCTGCAGCAAAAAATGATTATTATGGATGAAGAAAGTGACCAGATGTCCCGAGAAATGGAATTACTGGAAACCCAGGGAAGAATCGAAAAGAAAGCGCTCCATGATAATGATGAATTATTTAAAATGACCCGCGACACGCTGCGGACCGAGAAAGAGACCCTGCAGGAAATTAATGGCGACCTGGAGAAAAAACTGGAGGTTTCCAAAGCAAAGGTGGAAGATATCAATAAACGGTTCACGCCGGTACTTTCCGAGCATAGTATGCTTACGGAAAAAATGGAACAGGCTCGGAACGGCGAGCGCGATAAACAGAATAAGATCAACCTCTATGAACAAATGATCTATGATAATAAGCGGCGCATAAAGGATATGGCTTTTGAGTTTAAGAACGATCAGGAGGAGTACAGGGATAAGCTCAATAATATCAATGAGAACATTGCCGGTTTGAAAGAGAAGATCAAAGCGTTAAAAGAATATGTCAAGTTGCAGCGCGGTGATATTGCAGAAAATGAGAAAGAACTAAAGGCCCTGGATAAGCAATATGACAGCCAGGAAATCGATCTGGAAAAACTTAATATCAAGATTGATGATGGTGAAACGGCCATCAGGGAAGAACGGGAATTGATCAACAAGGTGCTGGAACAAAACGAACAAGCAATGCTGGATCTGAAAAACAGGGAGTTGGAGATATCCGAAAAATTGCGCCTCGAGGAAGACAAAGTAGACGCCCTGCAGCAGATATATTCTGCTATCCAGCTGATGATGGCCGAAAAAGAAGATGAATACGTGAAGGAAAAACAATGGCTGGAGGAGATTCAGTTATCTATTAAGGAAGAGGTTGTTGCTAAGGATGCGGTTATCAAACAGGCCGACATCATGGTTAGGGAAATGAATAAAACACTCATTGCCGGACCGAAAAAGATTGAAAAATTTGATAAAAAACTGAACACTGCCCAGGAAACACTGGATAAGGAAAGGGAAAAACTGAAAGATAATAAACATGCAGTAGGAACGATGAATAAGGATCTCACCAGCGTGCAGGAGTTCTTTGTCCGGGAAAAGGGCGTGGGCAAAGATCCGATGCGCTCCAACTACATGGCTAATATTGGTTTACTGCTGGATGCCCAGGCAAAACTGAATATATTGCCTGATGACCATCGGGCTGATTACAAGTTCTACGCCCCGGGACGTTTCCTGCAGAGCGCCATGCTGGTGTTGCTGGTTGTGTTCTCGCTGTTTACCTACAGTAACACAAGCAGTTTGAATCCATTGCAGGCGGCTCTGCCTCAGAAAAAAGAACAGCTGGCCCGGCTCAATATCCACCGCGAGATATACAATGATTACCTTTTTGACCTGCGTGTGCTAAACGGGTTTCAGCAGCTGCGCAGTGATGACCGTATTATGGCAGATAATATATTAAACATACTAAAATATTTGAGTAAGGTAACACCCCCTGATGTTGAGGTCACAGGATTATCATTGCTCGATGATCCCTATGCTGCAATTTCGTTTGATGAAGAAGAGATGGAAGAAGAAACTGAAGAGGAGATTGAAATTCCAGAAGATATCTTATTGAGCCTGCGTATAGATGGATTACTGGAAATAAATTCTATGCAGGCTAGCAGCATATTAAGTGATTTCAAAAATACGCTCGAGTCCAATGGTAATATTCAAGCAGTCTATCTTTCTGTAACCACTTCCGGTAGTAAAACAATATTTAATATGATCTTGGTTATATGAGCGCGCTGAACCCCAGAATTCGTTTCTTCGTCATTATAGGTATTTCTGTATTTGTCATCGTTGGTTTTGGCTGGTATAATTACGGTATTTTATCAGAGATCAAGAGTGCCGAAGGCATTACCAGCGGCCTGGACAGGGAATTACGGGTCCAGGATCAGGTCCAACAAAATATAGTCGATGCCCAAACGAGAAGAGGGGATATGCTGTCTGGCCTGGACCATGATGTCGTCCATTCATCGCGGGAGTATGAACTGGCTGCTGTTACAATGCGTGACCTGGCGAAAAAACATGACATTGTTGTCCTGAACCTGAACCTTAGGTCCAGTGACACGTTTCCGCCCCTTAACCAGTATACAAAAGTAAAGCAGGTACCACTGGAGCGGCAGCGCATCGATCTGAGACTGAACGGAGAATTCCTTAATATTGGGCCATTTTTTGATGCGGTGGAAAAACAAATAAAGTCAGTGAACCTGCACAGCTACAAGTTTTCACTGGATCCGAATGCAGCCAAGAAGGTGATTGCGGAGGTGGTGTATTATACGTACCGGATGGAGCAAGAATCATAATGAACCGTCAAGTTATACTACTGGTTGTTATGGTGCTGGGCCTGGGCTATTTTTTCAAAGATACAGTGCTTTCCCTATTTACGAAAACAGGAGGATCCATGCCGTCATTGTCCAAGCCCTCTGCCGCTAAAGGAATTGATTACAGTGCCATCCAGGCATTGTTGGATGGGGCAGGGGCTGATTCCCTAGCTTTTGGACCAGACCAATGGTCAAGCGATTTTTTTCATGACCGCACCAGAGTTTTTGAATCCTGGTTCAGGGTAACAGGTATTTCAAAAGGACCCAGTGGCTATATGGCCATAATTAATGAACAGATCATAAAAGAGGGGCATACCATGCTGGGGTTTAGGGTGACCAAAATTCAGGATGATCATGTACACATGATAAAAAATAAAGATAAAATTACCTTGGAGTTAATAAAATGAAACAAAGAATTCACATACTATCCTTGTTTTTAACCTTGGGCATGGTGCGCTTCATTACTGCTGCGCCCACTGAATTGCTGGATATATATACTGTTGATGAAGCGGGCGTTTATTCAGTTATTTTAGAGTTCAGTGATTCGGATATTGCCTATGTTACCACCGAAAAGTTCGTCCCACCAACACTAAAAATAGCTTTTGTAAATGTACGTTGGACACGAGGCGATTTTCAGAGGAAAACCGGCGTCAACCCCCTCTATCAATATAGCGTAAGAAAGCCCGTTAATAGGCATGCAATAGAAGATGAAAATAAGCGGGGTCGTACTTATACGCTGGAAGTCAGGCTGGATTTTAATAAAGTACCTGATTACAAAATTGAATTGAAGACAGATCTGCCCCAAGTCCCCAGTAACATTATGGTAATATCATGGCCTAAAATGAAGGACATAAAATCTGATCGGGGTCCTATTGTTCCCTATAAACGGATTGAACCAGCTCTTGTAAGCATAAATTTCAAAAACGCAGACTTGGTAGATGTAATACGATTGTTGTCTGAGCAGCATGGACTAAACCTGATTTTAGGGGAAGAGGTAACAGGAAGTATAACGCTAAAATTAAAGGAAGTACCATTGGAAAAAGCCCTTGATTTAATTCTTAAGGCTAATGGCTTTACCTGGTTTATAGATGATAATATCCTGCTGGTCAAAACAGCAGCAGGAGAGATTACACACAGCGCTGAACTGGAGACCCGCATTTTCCAGTTATATTTCCTTGATGCCGGTATGATTATCACTGCTCTTAACGAAATATTCACTAGTCAGGGTAAGGCAGTTCCCCTGTCTTCAGCCAGCGCCATTGGCGGTGAAGCCGCTGGTAATGATCTGATAATGGTAACGGATGTGCCGACAAATTTTGAACTGATTGAACGTATTATTCGAACCCTGGATCAGGAAAATGCCCAGATCAATATATCGATAAAGTTTATTGAAACAACGCTTAAGCAGGATGAAGCAATGGGGATCAATTGGTCGATGCGCGCTGATACGAGCTTATCCTTTGGTCTCGGAGAATTAATCAGTCATAGTGGTGATAAAGTGAACCTGGCAACACTAACACCAATGACCTTTGCGGCAATGCTGCAGATATTGTCCGAGGATGCCGGCACGACACTGTTGCAGGAACCCCAAATCACCACCTTTAATAATTCTCCCGCAACTATCACGGTTGGTACCACTATACCGGTATTAGTTCCCCAGGCAGAAGGCAGTATGTTTGGTGCCGTACCCTACACCTATCAAGACCAGAATGTGAATGTTTCTCTTACTGTATTGCCCAGGATCAATGAAAATGAATTAATATCCATGAGTATTCAGGCAGCTGTGCAGGCTATCACCGGTTACGTTGGAGCGGAACAACGTCCCATTGTGTCAAACCGTACGACCAACACCAATGTTATGGTAAGAAACGGTGAAACACTATTGATTGGTGGTTTAATATTTGATCAGGATGACTTAACCGTCGGGAAATTACCATTTTTTGGTGATCTGCCTTTTTTCCGAAAATTTTTCAGGACGAATTCGAAAAAGAAGTCCCAGAATGAGTTACTGATTTTTATTACTCCGACCATCGTGTCATCGTAATTTTATGACACTATTATGAATAGCAATCGCATATTGATCATTGACCAGGATGCAACCTTCATCCAGACCGTGAGCAGCTACTTTAAAAGTATTGGGATTGAGGTGGTTTCATCAGGTGATGGAATAGAAGGTTACCGTATGGCCAAAGAGGTAACACCGGGGGTCGTGATCCTGGATACGGAACTGCCAAACCTGGACGGTTTCCAGGTTTGTCGCTTGTTGAAGGGCGATGACCGCTACCAGCATATTCCTGTTGTATTCGTTTCTTCTAATGACAGTCAGGATTTCGTGATCAAGTCCGAACGGGCCCTGTGCGATCTATTTCTGCGCAAGCCCATTGTGGCAGATCAGTTGACCCAGGAAATCATTACTTTATTGGCTCCGCCGGCAGGGGAAGAAGCAGCGATTGCGTAAATACAGTGTGAAAATTTTTATGGGGCGCTAATATTAATCGCAGTTTAGGACAAATAATGGTCAATGAAAATTTGCTCACTAATGAGCAGGTTGACGAAGCGATCAATTTCAAGAATGAGAACCGCTGCCATTTTGGCGCCGCCTGTATTGAACTGGGGTTTTTAACCGAGCGGCAGGTGATGGAAGTACTGGGTATCCAGCTCTACATGCCCGTTATCCGCATATCCAACTTCAATATTGATTCTGAGGCCCTGGAATTTATCCCCAAGGATCGAGCCCGGCGGTTGAAAGTGATACCGCTGTTTGTTATTGAGGATACCTTAACGGTGGCCACCGCTGAACCATTGAACATTACTGCCGTGGATGAGATCCGCAAAATGAGCAACAAACGTATCCAGATGGTCCTGGCCAAGGAAAAGAATATTGAATTGGCTATTGACAGGAGTTATGTTTCTACATCCGGTTACAGCGATGAAGATGGCTACGGCGATGAAGCAATGGTGGAGGAAGCGGTTTCGGACGAGGAAAATATCCAGGTAGCAGACAATATACTGCTGGAAGCTGTCCGGGGTGGCGCCAGTGATATCCATA
>Ga0208113_1001087_pt1 | contig 13283 bp, 16 predicted proteins | sample Knorr_S7_td_NADW_FD_185598 | JGI IMG/M metagenome (GOLD analysis project Ga0208113, IMG submission 185598) | Marine microbial communities from Southern Atlantic Ocean transect - Knorr_S7_td_NADW_ad_2505m_LV_A (SPAdes) (version 2) | ecosystem: Environmental > Aquatic > Marine > Oceanic | place...
GACATGAAGCATTGCATTAACAAGCTCAGGTCCTGTTCCATCACCCTTGATGACTGCTGCTTTTTTTGTCATGTAATAGTTCTAATTTTTAATTATTTATTCCTACCTTGAAGTTTCTTACTTTGTTGAATTTGTATTACACTAACTGTTTAAACATATGAGATTAATTTTTTAAAATGTGGAAATAGTCCAATTATCAGATATTCATATCGGTTCACAATTTCGGGAAAAAGTTTTTGAAAAAGCTATTGACGAAATCAATTCGTTAAAACCAGAAGCTGTTGTAATCACTGGAGATCTTACTAATGAGGGATTAATTGAGCAATATCAGAAATGTAAAAAAATGGTTTCCGAGATTAATGTTGAAAAAATAATCGCAATTAGTGGTAACCATGATTACAGAAACACAGGATATTTACTATTCAAGAAATATTTTCCATTTAAAACAGAAAATGAATTAGGTGATGATGTAATACTTGTAACGCTTGGTTCAGCCAGACCAGATCGTGATGAAGGTGAAGTTGGTCACCATCAAAATGTATGGCTTGAGCGTACATTAAAAAAATATGAGGATAAATTAAAGATAGTAGCTATGCATCATCACTTGATAGGAATTCCAGATACTGGTTCTGATAGGCTAACTGCTATTGATGCAGGTGATGTATTGCGCACTATTCTAGATTCTAATGTTAGTCTAGTTTTATGTGGACATAAACACAGACCATGGATTTGGGATTTTAATACATTATCTATTGCAAATGCAGGTACTGTTTCTTCAGAAAGGGTACGCGGTTTCTTTGAAAACTCGTATAATATAGTAAACATTGAGAATGGAACTTTTCGTATTGATCTAAAAATTGTTGGAGGTAAAAGAATGCAATTGCGAGATATTGCAAAAACCTATACCCAATCTACAGGAAATTGAATTTGCTTTTTTTGGATAGTTATGAATTAAAAATTTTAGATTTTTTATTTACTATTTGATCATCCACGTTATACTAATTAACTGAATTAAATTATCATCCATAGGCGGGGATCGCCTAGCTTGGTAGGGCGTAGGATTGCTAATCCTATGTTCGCAAGAACTCGTGGGTTCAAATCCCTCTCCCCGCGCTTTTTTTAAGTAAACTTAAAAAGTACGAATTGTGCATTTTTTTTATGGGACGAAGAAAAACACAAAAAATTATCAAGACTGGTCCAAAAAATGTTACAACTGGATTGTGTCCGGAATGCAAAACTATCGGAAGAATATCTATCATTGGTCAAGTAGGTCAGGAAAGAGCAAAATGTTCTTCTTGTAATCAGGAATTTGACCTATAACTAGAATAGCAATTTGCCCATAACTTTTTTAAGGCGTTTTCTATTTTTTATTACATGTCAAAAAAATTAGATGAAGCTGAGACAATTTATGAAAGAGTAGCAAAACTGGAAGATGAAGTAGCTGCATTAAGAGACGAAATAGATTTTCTAAAAGACGCATTACGAAACGAATTATCACGCCACGAAATCAAAATGGTAAGAAAGGGAAATGACGTCTCTTCAATCATCGATTAGTTTTTTCCCTTACACTTTTAATTAATTCTAAAATAAAATCTGCATCTTCAGCCTCAGGCTCTAATTCTAGATATTTATTTAGTAATGGTAACGCTTCATTATAATGCAAAAGCCGTTCTTCTAGAATACCCTTATCCCGTATTTCTTCAGGAGATTCTGGTCGTATTCCCAAAATCATATCAGTGCATCTCATGGCTTTATCATATGCATATGATTGTGTGTACGCATTTTTTAGATTTCTTAATAATCTAGTCAAAATTTGATCCGTAGTTGCAGTGTTTAGATATTCAGGAATAAATTCTACACCATCACCAAAGTTTCTATACAAAATTTCTTCCAAGTCATTAATCGTAAGTAATCTTCCACTGTAAAATGGATCGATAATCATTTCTTCTTCGTATTTTACAACTACATGTCCCGGAAATCCCACGATCTTAAGATCAAGACCGATATACTTTGCAACTTCAGAGTATATGATGGAAAGAGTGATAGGAATACCAGTCTTTTTGTCAATAACTGCATTTAAAAAATTATTTCTTGGATCGTAATAATCTTCATCATCACCTTGAAACCCATATTTTTCAAAAACATGTTCATTAAGCATTGAAATAAGATACGTAGAGTTTTTAACATATTTTATTTTCAACTTTAACGAATTACCAATTTCATTTATCTTTTCGATGTATTTTGATATATTTAGATCAGGGTATTCCAAGATTTGTGCCAGTTTAAGGGATTTTTCAATTAAATTATGCTTTGAATTTTTCGAAAAAGAAACCCATTCTGAAACAAATGGATCAAATTTTTCTGCTGACAATAAATTAAATATTATTTTATTCTATTTAGATATATTCGTGGATTTTTTAATTCTTTTGTGTTAGGTGGGTTCATTATGAGTTTTTCGAACGTGCTTTTACCAAATTTACCAAATATGAATTCAGTAAATTCTTTACCTATGCTTTTTTTTACACTATATGCAGAGTAATCAGTACCTGCAAACGTAGTAAGATAATTTTGAAAATTTGTATCATCCTTCAATATTTGCTGTACTACAAATTCTGCCATGCCTTCCATAGTAGTAAATATTGCATGTTGAGACTGTATAGGTTTTAACCATCTCTGGTAAATCTCTTGCAAGATTGGTAAAAATTCCGTAATCTTTGGATCAATTTCAACTTTGGTGTATGTCATTACATCCGGTCCCATAACATTGGTGATAAAATTATCTGGGTTTAGCATAAAAAACAAATTAGCTCTTTTTGCAAGCTTGAATTCTTCTGGCACAAATTGTAATTGTAAATATTCAGTTAACTGAGTAACTATTTTATCATCTAATGCTAAGATGGTTTTTGCTAATTCTTCGTTTATAGCATTAACCTGAATAACAGCTTGCATGTTTAATTTTTGTAGGTTAGTTTGTACTGAATGAACAATTTCCTCTAAAATAGTCATTTTTAACGCTCCAAGGTATCCTGATTTTACAGATTCGGATCTTACCTCATAAGGAGGACCCTGTTTATACAGAATTATTTTTGGATAGTCCCCCAAGATAAACATGTTAAGGTAGATCTTAGAATCAAGATAATCACCGTATGTAGTAGATATTTTTGAAATGTACGATTTTACATATGTAGAATAAACTAAGAATTTGGCAACATCTTCATTAATAATTTCTGAAATTTTTTTTAGATCGTTTTTTGTAACAGCATCAAATAATTCATCTACAAATTTTCGTGCTGTGTCTGTGAATACTTTTTTACCCTTCAACCTTTTGAATCCATCCAATCCCAAGTATTCTATAGACAAATCATTAGAAACTTCTAATCCTGTATAACTACTAACTTTCTGTACTAAATCCGGGAATATCTTCTGTGATATGTTTTCAACACTATCAAATTCCACTGCAAAGTTTCTATCTTCGTTAATCTTTTTTGCAAGTTGATCTATTTCTTTTTCTTCATTAATTTCAACTGAAAGCTGAGCCATCAATGCTTCAGCGAATTCATCTAACTCTGACAAGACACTTACACCATCTTAAATTATGGTAATTCTTCTTCAATATCAGAGCAAAATTTGTGAACCCAATTGCCTTTAGAATTTTTTACTATTTCTTTACCTACCTTAATTGGCCCATTGCATTCTACACATTTTCCGTTAAATCTAGCTTTCAAGTTAATTATCTGTAAATGATATTTACCCTTAAAAAACGTAAGCTGAGCTGCTCATAATGTAATGCCGGGGGTGGGTTTCGAACCCACGACCTCCAGATTATGAGTTTTGCCTTCCTTTGGAGAGACTGGCACTCTAGGCCAGGCTGAGCTACCCCGGCATAAATACGCGTAAATTTTTAATGCAATTAAATGATTCTGAATCTAGTAATGCTTTGAAACTTCATTCCACTTTGAATCAATGTTTTTAACCCAAAGGAATTTTTTTTGTAATGCAGAAGTGTAGAGTTTTTCCCATTCAGCCCCAATCTCATCAGCCCAAGTTTTGAAAATCCTTGGATCAATATAATTTCGAAGTGACGTTCCTAAATTATAATCTCTTGTTTTTTGTGTAAGATCTATCTGAAGTTGTAGTTTTTCAATTCGATCCACATGATTTACTTTTTTCTTTTTTATCACAGTCTTTATTTTTTTGATCTGTTTCCTCTGCATTTTTTTCTGTTTTTCCGTTTTTGTAATCTTATCTTGTGTTTTTTTTAGTGATTCCTCAGACTTTTTCCATGGTTTTGTTTTTTCTACATTATGAAGAGTATCTTTTTTCTTTTGTAATGTCTGATCAAAATTCTTTGGAATGGTTCGTTTATGATTACACATTTTGGCAGCGTTTAGATTTGCTAGTTTTGCATGAAATAATTTTTTCATATTAGATTCCAATTTAATATTATCATGATTACGAAGATATTTTGAAACCACACTTGATGCCAGGTAGGTTCTAAAGACCTTTGCAGTAAGACCCTTGACTATAGTTGAATAATATGCATTCACATGTCTTGACGTTATACCATCAAAAATTTCTTGGTCGTTCCTTTTGTTTGAAATTAGCTCTTTAAGATTATCGTGAAATTGTTTATCCTGCCCTTCTGCTGGGATGGTTTCTTTCCACCTCACGCAATCCTTTCCAAGAAAATCAAATTCGATTGTGTTTCCAGAAAGTTTTACGTGTTCTTTTCGTAAAGTTGTGGCTCCAACAGTATCAGCTTCATCAGGATCTTTCTCGTCTCCAACCCTCATTGCAGTACGATAAATCAAATAACAGGCAGTAGATATTCTCCTACTTTTTGGATCCGTGTTTTTCATATCCTTGCTAATCTGTGCCTTGACACTTTCAATTTCTTTGGATAGTTTTTTTGCCTTGTCATATTTCGCTTGATCCCTTTCTTGCTTGATTCCAGCTGTGTCTGCTAGCCAAACATATTTTCGTTTTTGAGTCAAGATATCCATCCAGTTTGCTATCCACATTGAATCCTTATCATGTACAATTTTACCCCATTCACCTTCTGGAATTTTTGCTTCTTTGCCAAGATTTAATGTAACATCTTTGGCTGTAACACGTGGCTTGTACCGTCCACGCATCGGATGCTCACCTCTACCCATGAAAACTCCTGGAGGTTCAGCCATGTAGTTTGCAACATCAACCTCTTTTGCATCCATGATTGCCTTTCCATAACTAACCTTCAACTCCTCCCGGATTTTTTTTCGTTTTGCAGCAAGTGCCTTTTTTTCTTCTTTTGTCATCAGTTCCTTGGTTTCCTTTTCCTTATCAACAAGTTTGTACGGCTGTGTGAAATCTATATCGACATATTTTATACCCTTAAATTTTCCATTGAAGGTTTTAGTAAAATCTGAAACAAAATTTTTCTGAAATACAGGATCCTCAATATATTTTTCTGTAGTTCCAGGTTTTGGCGCATCTTTCTTTTTTGCCCATTGGTAAATCATTTCTTCCTGATCTAACGTGAGATCTATGTTTTGTCCATTAATCTTAATTTTGATTCCAAGTGATTCATACTTTGGGGGAAATAATATCCCGTTATGCTGTAATGTTTTCCATTTCATATTATTCACACGTACAAATTGTTGACTTTGATAAAAATCAGTTAAAACAGTATATCAACCTAACCACGGAAATATTTTTAAAAACAGATCAAGCTGAAAAAATGAATTAACAAGTTACATGAATAGATGTTATGAAATGGCCAATTATCATGATTGCTAGCGGTATTGGTGGCTTGGCAATTTTGATACTACTAGTATATTTGGCAATTCCAGAGCCTTTGATTGAATACTGCCCGGTTGGACAGAATGAATGTTAATCTAATTTGATACTAATAGAGCTCTTTTTTCAAGTAATTTTCAAACTCGATGTCTGTTTTATTCTTTTTTGCCTCCAAGAACATTGCCGCATCGTTTCCAACGATATACCTTGGCAGTGGTTTTTTGTCCTTGATAGCTTTAACAATCGTACTTGCTACTTCTTTTGGATGGGTTCCCATTTCTGTCATCATCTTGACACCAGAAACTACCTTAGTAGTGATGTCTTTGTATACTGTATCTAATTCGGATTTTTTGGCCATTTTCATATTTTTCATAAAGTTTGTCTTTATCACTCCCGGTTCAATTATGATAACGTCTACACCAAAGGGTGCAAATTCAAACCTCAAAGATTCACTTAATCCCTCTAACGCAAACTTGGAGCTGATGTATGCAGGCGATGCTGGAAATCCAATACGACCTACAACCGAACTAATGTTTACGATTGTTCCAGACCCCTGGTTTCTCATTGTAGGTCCAACCTCCTGAATCAATCTTATAATTGAGAAGAAGTTTGTCTCAAACTGTGTTTTGAATTCGTCAACAGACACGTCCTCAACACATCCCCAGAGCGCCCATCCTGCATTGTTCACAAGAACGTCTATTCTTTGCTTTTGATCAAGAATATGTTTTATTGCTGTTTTGGCAGAATTCTCGTTATCCACGTCTAATTCCAACACATCAATTTTCAAACTTTCCTTACTAGATAATTCCTTGAGTTTGTCGCCCTTTGCGGTGTTTCTCATTGTGGCATACGTATAATATCCATCTCTTGCTAGCGCTAAAGCAGTCTCAAAGCCTATTCCACTGGAGGTCCCTGTAACAACTGCAACCTTTTCCATATAGGTTTCAAATAATAACTATCTAATAGTTTTATGATCGTTTCGTGCACTTGATATCTAATAGAGGTCATATGTAGCAGCCCACTTAATATATTGATAATAATTCGAAACGGTTATCTAGAATCTTGATCAACAAAATACATGGTAAGTTATGCAAGTGAAGTAGCATCAATCCACAAACAATTCAATGTAGCATTAAAAAGGGCAAAATCAAGGCAGGCAGTTTTAAACTGCTATTGGAAACATAAAGCCCAGCATGAAAGACTACTAAAAAAACATCTTAAGGAAGAAATCGCTCAAGTTAACAAAATAAAAGCTAGGATCAAATACAAATAAACTAATAGTTTTCATCAATATGTTTATTTGATAAGTTTGGCTTGATCCGTGTTTTTTTAATTAATTATATGTAACATATGATTACATTTTTTGTAATTGAAAAAATCCGTTGTGAATAAAATCTACAATAAAGATTGTATCATTGGTATGAAAACAATTCCAGACGAAACAATAGATTTGGTTGTTACTGATCCCCCATTTGCGATTAATTTCAAAGCTAAAAAGGCAAACTATAACAGAACTGCTTCAAGAGTTTTGTCTGGTTACAATGAAATTAATGTTGAAGATTATTATAAATTTACAAATAATTGGATGCGCCAAGTAAAGCGTGTTTTAAAAAAATCCGGTAGTATGTACGTATTTTCAGGATGGAATAACCTTAAAGACATTCTAACTGCATTAGATGTTAATGGGTTTACAACCATTAACCACATAATCTGGAAGTACCAATTTGGTGTAGTTACGGCAAAAAAATTTGTTACTTCCCACTACCACTGTCTTTTTGTATGTAAAAATGATAAAATGCGAAAATTTTTTCCTTATTCAAGATTTAAAAAAAATGCCAAAACATCTGATGGAAAAAGCCTTCACTATCGTGACAAAGAAGACGTTTGGATTATAAAACGTGAATATTGGACTGGAGATGATAAAACTCCAACAAAACTTCCTGCTGAAATAATTAAAAAAATTCTCCAATATTCTAGTGAAAAAAATGATCTAATACTGGATCCTTTTCTTGGCTCTGGTCAGGTAGCAGTGATAAGCAAGATGCTTGGAAGAAAATATTTAGGATTTGAAATCATTAAGTCATATTATGATTTTGCGTATGAACGCCTTGAAAAAAATGTTTATCGACTAAAAAAAGAAATAAAGACTTGATTATTTTTTGGTTTTCATCTCGTTTTGTGATTGACCCATCTTCGCATCTATTATTTTTTTTAACTCATCATCAGTCTTACTCTTAAAATCTATTCTCAGGGTATTTGCCATTGTCTCAAGCTTTTTTCTTTCATCTTTTACAGGACCAGAAATTTCAAAATTTTCCTTTGTAATATCTTTCATTTCGTTTTGAATCTGGTTTTTTGCATTGTTATATTCTCCTACTACTTTTCCTATTTTTTTTGCTATCTCAGGAAAACGGTTTGTACCCAAAAGCAGTATTACAGCAATAAAAATAATTATTATCCATTCGCTTCCTATGATATTCAACGAATGTTGTAGCATAAATTTGTCATGTCTCTTACAAAATTAAATATTTGTATTCATTTTGTGTTTTGTTTATTTGTGTGCAATAACCATAATTGCACCACCCATTAGTTCCTTCTCAAATTCAATACTAGAAAATTTCTCAAGGAGCATAGATTCAAGCTTTTTGTTTTGTGGCCAAAGTTTGTATGTTTCATACAATGCAGCAAATTTTAACCCGAGTCTTCCAGCCGCTAAATATGCCACAATTGGTAAAATTATTTTAAGATAAAATGAAACACCAAATCTTGCAATCGGCTCATCGGGTTTTCCTAAGTCAACAATAACCCATTTACCATCTTTTTTTAGCACTCTATGAATCTCTGAAATAGCTATCTTGAGACTTATTGCATCGCGTAATGAATATCCAGAAAGGACCACATCAAACTGTTCATCACTAAACGGTACATGTTCAAACACTCCACAAGCTGCCTCTGGCTTTTCTTCAAAAAGTCTATCAGTATTTTTTATCATGGGTAAAAGAGGATCATAGAGTACAGCGTGGGCATCCCCATTGACAAGATCTAATGCAGTTTTTGCCATGTTACCAAATCCTGAACCAGCATCAAGTATTCTGTCGCCTTTTTTTACTCTGCCCTTAATTGCTTTGGTACGATGTTCAGAATCCTTTCCAAGTGAAATATACGAATTAACCTTATCATAAACAGGAATAATTTCTTGTAGTACATCAAGTACTTCACCCCAATAACTACCTAAACCCATAGGAAAGCTATATCATTTGATATTATAATCTGTACCCTATTCTTTTTTTACGCTTTTGTCTTCTGTAGTACGTGCATGTTTTTCGAGTTCTGCATCAGGTACTCGTTCTAAGAGTTTTGTATTTGATCTGATCGTTGACATTTTGATATGTTTGACACCTTTCTCATCACTTTTGAGATTTATTGCAGCAATTGCCAACGATATGGCTTCTTCAACTGATATATCTTCTTTGTAATTCTTTTCCAAATAGTCAGTAACTTCCTCTGAATTACCACCTATTGCAACTGCAGAATATAGAACAAATGTTCCACTTGGATCAGTTACAAAAATTCTGTTACCATGTTTGTCTACCCCTGCAATAATGAGTGCAACACCAAATGGACGTACACCAGAATATTGTGTAAATTGATGAGATTGATCTGCTAAATGTTTTGCAACTGTTTCTACTTCAACAGGTTCGTCGTAAGTTAATTTGTTACTTTGCGCAAAAAATCGTGCACTATCTACTTGAACACGAGCATCTGGAATATAACCTGCAGCAGCAACCCCAATATGGTCATCCACCTGAAAAATTTTTTGTGTTGATTCTGGAACCTGAAGATCCCGAGCTTTTTCTTCAACAGCTATCACAACGCCATCTTTTGCTTGTATTCCAATAGCAAGTGTACCCCTTTTTACCGTCTCGATGGCATACTCAACCTGATAAATTCTACCATCAGGAGAATACATTGTGGGCGTCATATCATAACCACGTGATGCCATCATAACATCACGATTTGATTACTAGTTAATTTAAGGGTTAGTTATTTTTAAATTCATAATTCTTATTGATCCAATCATAAATGAATTAAAATATTATAACCACTCTTCCTAAAATATGGAAGACAAATTATCATTGTTCTTAGATCAAAAATATGTCAATCTTGAAACATACAAGAGAGACGGAACCCCGGTTAGAACTCCTGTTTGGTTTATGATTGATAATGATATTATCTATATTATAACTAGAGAAAAAACTGGTAAAGTTAAGAGACTTAAAAATAATCAAAACATCAGAATCGTTCCTTGTTCATTTACAGGCAAGTCTAAAAGTGAATGGATAAAGGGTATAGCACAAAAAATTACAGGCGAAATGGCGGAAAAGGCAATTAAACTTCGTAAGAAAAAATATGGATTCTCTGTAGGATTAGCTGGTTTGTTTTCCTCACAAAAGGGTAATCCTATAGTATATTCTATAGAATTTAACGATTAAATTTTTTACAAACAACAACCCAATCAAAAAATTTCATTTTTCCAGAGACATTTAAATATAATTTACAATTAAATTTGATCCATCTTGGCTCAACCAGATCCATTTGAAAGTGCAACAAAACAGGTCAACGACGCATGTGATGTTTTAGGAATCACAGACCAAGGCATAAGAGATTATTTGATTATGCCAAATAGATTTCTTCGACTCAAGGTTCCGGTAAAAATGGATAATGGCGCGATTCGAGTATTTACTGGATTTAGATGTCAGCATAACAACGACAGAGGCCCATACAAGGGTGGTATAAGATACTTTGATCCTGAGGGCGGCGTTAAATATATGGAACGAGAAGTAATGGCTCTTTCTTCTTGGATGACATGGAAGTGTGCTGTTGTTGATATTCCACTAGGTGGCGCTAAGGGAGGAGTTTTTGTCAATCCAAAGAAAGAAAAACTTAGTGACGGTGAACTTGAAAGATTAACTCGACAATTTGCTTCAAAAATTGCCGAGGTTATAGGTCCCCAAAAGGATATTCCAGCTCCGGATATTTACACAACTGGAAAAGAAATGACACAGATTATGGATACAATTACCAAAATGAGTGGAAATAATTATTCCCCTGGTACTATCACTGGAAAACCAATTCCTATGGGTGGATCTCTTGCAAGAAACGTTGCTACTGGATTAGGAAATGCTTACTGTATAAGAGAGGCAGCAAAGATTTTGAATATTGAACTTAAAGGTACTAAAGTTGTATTGCAAGGATTTGGAAACGCATCAACATTTTCTGGTGAATATTTGGAAAAAATGGGGGCTAAATGCATTGCAGCTAGTGATTCTAAAGGATCAATTCTTGTTCCTGATGGGTTTAAAGTTCAGGAATTAATTGATTGGAAGCAAAAGGAAGGATCTGTTGTTGGTTATCCAGGTAGCAAAGAAATTTCGACGGAAGAATTACTAACAACAGAATGTGACATCTTGGTTCCAGGTGCACTAGAAAATCAAATTACTGCAGCAATTGCAGAGAAATTACAATGTAAAATTATTGGTGAGGCTGCAAATGGTCCTACTTTACCCGAGGCTGATCCAATTCTTTACAAGAAAGGAATTTTTGTTATACCAGACATTTTGGCAAATTCTGGTGGTGTATGTATCTCTTATCTGGAGTGGGTGCAAAACAACATGGGTTACTACTGGACATTTGAGGAAGTTGCAAGTAAGATGGAGGTTAAAATTGTTAAAGGCTTGAAAGACATGTACGAACTTTCTAAAAAACATAACATTGACAATAGAAAGGCTGCAATGGTTTTGGCTGTTGGTCGTGTCTTAGAGGCATTTAACCATAAAGGTATTTGGCCTTAAATTTTAAACTACATAAGGTTCGTAACACACCAACTGTTCAATAAACCGTATTTTGCCTTTTGTAATTGAAATTAGTTTTTTCTTAAATGAAAGATCAATTTTTGTGCGATGCTCTAACAGCTTGATAATTCTTTTTGTCAAATACCTGCCTTTCCTATCACCGTCTAAAAGCAGAATGATATTTTTGTATTTTGCAACAGAATCAGAAAATATTACGATTCCCTTAAAACTATGAAATTCTAGGATTTTCCCTGAAAAACCCAATTTCCTTAACGCAATTGAATCACATTTCCCTTCCACTATGACTACGCTGTCATTTTTAGAATTGAGATGTTTCACAAATTTTTTCATCTCCTCTATTTCTTTTTCTGAAAATTTCATTAGATATTAACAACTAACATATAATGAAATTTAAAAAATTTGGAATATGGGTAATGTGCTGGTAATTCAGAACGCAAGCTCAGAAGGACTAGGGCTTTTACGGCATCTCCTAGAGTCTGATGGTTATGCAATCGAAACTATTCAGGCAAAACAAGAAAAAATCCCCTCTAAAATGTACTCATTATTAATTATTTTAGGCGCACCTGAAAGTGTAAACGATAACCTGGAATATCTTTCTGACGAAATGCATTTGATACAAAATTATGTGCATAATAGCACACCAGTACTTGGTATATGCCTTGGTTCGCAGTTAATCGCAAAGACATTTGGTGCCAATGTATGTCATGGTCCAAAAAAGGAAATTGGTTTTTTTCACGATTTAAGACCTGAGAACAAAAATTTGTCAGATCTTTTTACTGGATTTAAGAACCCATTTACAGTATTTCACTGGCATGAGGAAACTTTTACCCTTCCACAAAATGCAATTAGATTAGCACACTCAAATGATTATCCAAACCAGGCATTTAAAATCGAAACTGCGGTTGGACTACAATTTCATTTAGAAGTTGATGAATCAATGATTAATTCATGGCTTAATCACACACATTATATTTCCCGTAACGAGAAGGAGAAAATTCTTAATGATGCTGAAAAAAATTTTTCCATATTGAAACAAAACATAAGCATTTTTTACAAGAATTTTAAAAATGAATTTTCCATCTGACCAAAGTTTAATATATCAAGAAATTTTTTAATCGATCTATTATGAATTCAATAACGAAAATTTTTGATGATACTATAAACACTGAACATAAAATAATCACTGAGGAAACTGCCAAATCAATTCTCAAAAAATATAAAATTTCAGTTCCTAAATATTCGTTAGCAACATCAGTAGAACAAGCAGCTAAGGATGCAAAAAAACTTGGTTTTCCTCTGGTAATGAAGGTGGTATCACCACAAATTCTTCATAAAACTGATGTTGACGGTGTTAAGGTTGGCATTGATAATCTTACTGATGTAAAGAAGACATTTAATGACATGCATGGTCGACTTTCCAAAAAGAAAGGCGTCAACCTAAAAGGTATTCTACTTGAAAAAATGGTTCCAAAGGGAGTTGAGCTAATTGTTGGAATACAAAACGATCCACAGTTTGGTCCTGTTATCATGGTCGGGATAGGCGGTGTTCTCACTGAAATTTTTAAAGACGTTGCGTTTAGAATGCTTCCCATAACTACATCAGATGCAAAATCAATGCTAAACGAGCTCAAG
>Ga0208113_1001088_pt1 | contig 13265 bp, 10 predicted proteins | sample Knorr_S7_td_NADW_FD_185598 | JGI IMG/M metagenome (GOLD analysis project Ga0208113, IMG submission 185598) | Marine microbial communities from Southern Atlantic Ocean transect - Knorr_S7_td_NADW_ad_2505m_LV_A (SPAdes) (version 2) | ecosystem: Environmental > Aquatic > Marine > Oceanic | place...
TAGAATTCGTGGAGTCACTTTTGAACCGATAAATGTAAATGATTTAGTTAATATTTATTCAGAAATAGACCAAGGTAATATGGATATTGTTCTCTTGGAAAAGAAACCAAAAATTGCTATTTACACGCCACCGAACAAACAACCCTGGGATGATGCTGTAACATTGGCGCTTAATTATGCAGAAGTGGATTATGAAACACTTTGGGATAATGAAGTTCACTTGGGGAAATTAGCAGATTATGATTGGCTCCATTTACATCATGAAGATTTTACAGGACAATACGGGAAATTTTACCGTAGCCATCACAACGCCCAATGGTATCGGGATCAGCAAAGACAATTTGAATCTGTAGCCACTAATTTAGGATACCCCAGTGTCCACGAACAAAAGAAAGCCATTGCACGGAATATCAAAAATTATGTGAGCAATGGCGGATTTATTTTTGCCATGTGCTCCGCCACAGATTCATACGATATTGCACTTGCCATGGAAAATGTAGATGGGGCACATTCCGTTTTTGATGGTACACCCATCGATCCCAGTCTTCATTCAAAATTGGATTATTCGCTACCATTAGCTTTTACTGGATTCAAGCTTTTACCGGATCCCATGGTATATGAATTTTCTGATATTGATATTCCACCCAGCCATAATCCTGTGACTCGCGGAGCAGAAGCAGATTACTTTTCACTATTTGAATTTTCCGCCAAGTATGATCCGGTACCCACCATGCTTACCCAAAACCATGTGACCATTGTGAAAGGATTCATGGGACAAACAACTGGATTTCATAAAGATAGAATTAAGAATCATATTGTGATCATGGGCGAAGACCCTGCATCAGATCAGGTAAAATATCTGCATGGAAACTTCGGAAAAGGAACGTTCACTTTTTATGGTGGGCATGATCCCGAGGATTATCAACATTTTGTTGGAGACCCACCAACAGATCTTTCGCTACATCGAAATTCACCAGGTTATCGACTAATCCTAAATAATATTTTATTCCCTGCAGCTCGAAAAAAAGAACGAAAAACTTGATTCACATTTGCGAAGGGTCATTTCAGGAATGCGTGGATTTATCATCCAAAATCCCCGAATTCAACTCTCCCTACAAAATAGAAGAATACAAAAAACGATGTGCAGGAGAGTATCTTGTTCTTATTGCTGAAATCGACAATCAACCGGTTGGATTTAAAATTGGCTATGACCGATTTAACGATGGCAACTTTTATAGTTGGATGGGTGGCGTTTTACCGAAATTTCGCCGAATGGGAGTTGCTTATTCCCTAGCAAATTTCCAAGAGAAATGGGCAGTCGAAAACGGATTTAGTTCAATCTTATTAAAGACACGGCAAAAGCATGATGAAATGATAGCATTTTCCTTCAATCGTGGTTTTATAATTACAGAAGAAACTCAAATAACTCCAGCTGAAGAAACTCGCATCTGGATGGGAAAATCATTAAACCGCTAAGGACATTAAGGTATGCTAAGTCCAAATTATTTCTTTGTGTTTCTTAGTGAAGTTCGTGGCAAATTAAAATAGTGTGGATTCAAAAAACAATTGCTCTTTCTCCCAAATCTCGCGGATTTCACATCATCACCCATGATGTATTGGAAAATATTCCTGAATTAAAGGATCTCAAAACAGGGATTCTTCACTTATTTATAAAACATACATCCGCTTCCTTAACCATTAACGAAAATGCGGACCCAACTGTACGGACTGATTTCGAATCTCATTTCAATATGCTTGCACCAGAAAACCAGAGTTATTACCAGCATACCTTCGAAGGGTCTGATGATATTCCGGCTCATTTGAAAGCATCTCTATTGGGATCGTCAGTTTCAATACCTATTACAGATGGGAGACTCAACTTGGGCACCTGGCAGGGAATTTATCTTTGTGAACACCGGAACCGTGGGTCTGATAGAAAATTGATTGTAACGATCCAAGGATCAGTATGAAAAAAGCATTAAATGCTCTTGAAGCTATTGGGAATACACCTATCGTTAAATTGAATAAGGTTGTACCAGATTATGCGGCGGATGTGTGGGTGAAGTTAGAAGGCGGTAATCCCACAGGTTCATACAAAGACCGAATGGCCCTAGCCATTATCGAAGGTGCAGAAATCAGGGGAGATTTGAAACAAGGGATGACAGTGGTGGAATATACCGGTGGCAGTACGGGCTCCGGACTTGCGTTTGTTTGTGCAGTGAAAGGATACAAATTTCATGTGGTTTCTTCCGACGCTTTTGCTAAAGAAAAGTTGGATACTATGCGGGCTTTTGGCGCTAAACTGGAAGTAATTCACAGTTCATCGGACAAGATCAATTCGAAACTTATTAATCAAATGATCGATCGCGCTAAAGAATTGGCCACGAAAGATGATTATTTTTTTTCGGACCAATTAAATAATGCTGACATCATAAAAGGCTTCGAGAAAATGGGGCTAGAAATCCTGGAACAAATTGACGGTTCCATTGATGCATTCACCTGTTCCGTAGGTACGGCCGGGGCATTCATGGGTGTATCCAATATTTTATTGGATTCCGACAAAGACACAAAGATCGTGGCTTTAGAACCTGCTTCCGCACCTTATTACTCTAAAAATCAATCCGATGGAGATCACCATGTGGAAGGTATTGGGTTGGGGTTTGAACTCCCTTTATTAGATAAAAATAATTACCATGAAGCCAGAGGAATAGATGAATCTGAAGCGAGAGAAATGGCAAAACTATTAGCCAGTGAAGAAGGAATCTTTGGAGGCACATCCAGTGGGTTGAATGTGGTAGGCGCCATTCAATTAGCAGAAGAACTGGGAAAAGGTAAAACAGTAGTTACAATTGCTGTTGATACAGGCTTGAAGTATTTAACTGGAAATTTGTTTATGTAAACACAGAGATTCTGACAATGCACAAAAATTTTGATAAGTAGCACGTGAGCATGAGATTGTTTGCCTGGTTATACAGATAGAATTGAAACAAAGAATTGGGATCCCTTAAATATGTAAAACATCATTATTTACGAGTTACACTTTCCCTTTCGCCCGTTCCCATATCTCTTCCATTTCTTCTAAAGTGGATTCTTCGAGCTTTTTCCCTTTTGCCTTTAATTCTTCTTCTATTTTTTGGAATCGGGTCGTGAATTTTCGATTCGTTGCCCGGAGCATATCTTCAGCCGGGATATCAAAAAACCGCGAAAGATTCACTATCGAAAAAAGAACATCACCAATCTCTTCTTTAAAATTTTCCATATCTCCGGTTTTGTGAGCTGATTTCAATTCATCTATTTCCTCATAAAGTTTTGCCCAAACATCATCCACATTGTCCCAATCAAATCCAGCATAGGCCGCTTTTTGTTGGAGCCGTTGGGCCCGAGTAAGCGCTGGTAACGCCAAGGGAACACCATCCAATCGGGATTTTCTATTTTTCTCTACATGCTTTGTGGCTTCCCAATTTTGTTTGGCTTCAAAGGCAGCATCCGCTTTTTTATCTCCAAAAACATGCGGGTGGCGCCGGACCAGTTTTTCATTCACTGTGTCCAATGAATCAGAAATATTGAATTTTGAATCTTCTGATGCAATTTGTGACTGTAACGCTACATGAAGCAATATATCACCCAATTCTTCCTGGAATGTTTCAAAGTCGCCCTTGTCCACGCTTTCCATTACTTCATACGCTTCTTCAATAAAATAGGGGAGCAATGATGCGTGCGTTTGTTCCTTATCCCAAGGACACCCATCTGGCCCACGAAGTTTTTCAACGATCTCCAAAAGTTTAATAAACTTGTCTGCAGCATCTGGTTTGTTCATTTAAGTCCCAAAAAGTTTATGCCAGTTTAATTGGCTTAATAAATTATTTTCTAATTTTGTCATTTCTATTTTTTCTTTTTCTGATTCATCATTAAACCCAACCAAATGTAGGCATCCGTGAATGATGAGCCTTGCTACTTCCTTTTCATAGGGTTCCCCAAAAGATATAGCATTCTCATTTGCTCGTGGAAGGCTAATATAAATTTCACCTTCTACATCTTTTTCATCATATTCATTTAAACGAAAAGCGATCACATCTGTCCAATGATCTCTTTGGAAAAATTCTTTCTTCAGATTGGACAACAATTCATCAGATCCAAAAATAAAGGAGATATTTCCACCGGGGGTTTCATATTTATTTAAGACCGATTTGGCCAAATTTATAACTAATTTTTTATTAGGGCATTCCAGCGTTGGATCACAATCCGCGGAAACAATGATCATGCAGAAGCAGTGCTTTTGGGATCATCGGGGTATTCCACCCGAATATGATAAATTCCCCGTAGTACAGGTAACATTCCCGTGGTACCATCCACAGTTCCCTTGATCTTATTCAATTCGTCTAACGTAAGGGGACATTCATTCAATTGACCATCATCAATGCGTCCCTTAATAATCTTATCGATCATAGCTTCGATCTTGAAAATATCCGCTTTCTTGATAGATCGAACGGCTGCTTCTACTGCTTCGCAGATCATGAGAATGCCCGTCTCTTTTGTGTTTGGTTTTGGGCCAGGATATCGGAAGGCACTTTCATCAACTTTGGCACCTGAGTCTTCAGCTTCTTTCAATGCCATTCGATAAAAATATTCTACACGGGTTGTTCCATGGTGCATTGGAATAAAATTAGAAACTACTTTTGGAAGACTATATTCCTGTGCAAGATTTAATCCTTCTTTCACATGTGCTCGGATAATACGTGCGCTCATGGTATGTGTAAGTGAATCGTGTTTATTTTCACCGCCGTATTGGTTTTCAATAAAATATTCTGGCTTCGCCATTTTTCCAATATCATGATAATAAGCACCCACGCGACAAAGCAATGCATGCGCTCCAATCGCATTTGCACATGATTCTGCAAGATTACCAACCACGATGCTATGATTAAAGGTCCCATTTGTTTCTTGTTGAGCTCGTTTTAATAGTGGATGATCATAATCTAATAATTCAATCAAAGTTAAATTGGTGGTTACTTCAAACAATATCTCAAATAGACCAATCAATCCATAAGTCACAATTGGTGCTAGAATACTGTTGATGGTTAATAATTGAATATCACTTAACATGGTAATCCAATTATGTTCTTTAAAAAGCCCCAACCCAATAATGACAAAAATACTAGCAGCAATGAGAGCAAACATCGTGGTGAATAATTGGCTCCTTTTTCTCAATTGCCGGATATTATAAACGGCAATTGTTGCTGTAAAAAGTGAAACAATGACAAGATCAATGTTTTGTCCCATCATGAGCCCCATAAGAATTGCCATAGAAGTTGTGGCCATAAATCCGATTCGTGCATCAAATAAAATGGTAAGGGTCATGGCACCAACAGTTACGGGAATTAAATATTCCGACCATTCCAACCTAATCACAAATATATGAGCCAAACCCAATTGCAGTAAAAAAACGATTGAGATCAATAAGACCAATTTCCAATCTTGGAAAATGGTAATACGATACACCACTAAAAATGCAAAGAACAGGGAGACCACCACCGAGAGCATCATGATTCTCCCAAGAAAGCTCAAGGCAATTTTCGCCCAGCCAGAATTGGTTTCCTGTTTTGTGATTGCCACAGATAATGAGTTTAATTTTTGAAGGACATCATCAGTAATCCGGATATTGGCATCCACAATTAATTCATTTTCTAACACTACACCTTGGCTACGGGGAACTTTATTTAAACTCTCAATTTGATGGCGCTCGGTGAGTTGTCGATCAAATAACAGATTTGGTTTCATAAACTCAACAATGAGATCATATCCCAGATCACGGAAAAAATCACCTTCAGAAAAAATGGAAAGCAATTCTTTTCTTGCTTTTGTCCATGCAGACTGAAGATCATTAAAACTCTCTGGTGTTGCTAGATCCGGAACATCGCTTTGATTGATCATAACTTGGTGACTAGCAATATCACTGACTACAATATCATAAATACCTTCTGTCCATCTATTTTTGCAAATCTGAATCACATGATCTCTATTCCGATCCAAATCCTTCATATTTTTCGGATCTTGGTCCGCTGTCACATAGGTAATCCATTCGGGCTTTTCTACAGTGAATGAATAGATCCGGTGGAATTCATTTGTCAGAATGGATAGGTTAGCACTGTCAGATACAAATTCGGAGTGAGCTTTTTCATATTGCTTGTTATAACGACGTTCATAGACCAATCTCTTGGATTCTTCAAGTCGCCAAATGGCATGCCGTAACTCGTTTGTCATAGCAAAGAATTCACCCAAAGCATCTATCTGTTTTGCTACAATTTCATCATTTCGGTTAAAAATATAAGGTACGGACTTTTTCTGTTCATCCAAATCATTCTGTAGCCGTCCTTCAGTTTTTAAAATGGAAAAAGTAAAGGGGGCAATAATGGGTTCCCTAGTGATGTCATTGACTTGATAGGAATATTTTAACGCTTTCCCATGGGGGAAAAGTACAGAGATCAGCATTATCATACCGAAAATGATCAGGTATTGTCTCCAATATTTATCAAATAAAAAATATAGAAAAAGTGGATTGGGCTTTTGTTTTTCAGTCATTAAATCTGAATTTCTTTTATGATTTCTCTTGAAATGATAAGCCGCTGTATCTCGCTGGTCCCCTCACCAATCTCTAGTATCTTAGCATCTCTGAAAAAGCGTTCCACATCATACTCCTTTACATAGCCGTATCCTCCATGAATTTGGATAGCTTCAGTGGTCACTTCCATGGCTGTTTCACTGGCAAAAAGTTTTGCCATGGCTGCTTCTTTAGTAATGTCCAATCCTTGATCTTTCATCCACGCCGCATGGAAAACTAGCAATTTTGATGCTTCTATCTTGGTTGCCATATCTGCCAATTTGAATCCAATAGATTGAAAATTATTGATTGGTTTTCCAAATGCAATTCGTTCAGTGGAATAGGCTAATGCACGCTCGTACGCACCTAAAGCCGTTCCTATAGATAATGCACCGATAGAGACTCGACCGGATGTCAATGTTTTCAAAAATGTTTTAAAACCATTTGCGGGCGTTCCTAGCATGGATGTCGCTTGAATCCGCATATCCTTGAAAAATAGTTGCCGTGTGTCACTGGCACGCCATCCCATTTTTTTTTCTTTAGGACCAATTTCCAAACCCGGTGTATTTGTGGAAATTGAAAATGCAGCAATACCCAGATTTTTTCCATTCTCAATCACTTGAGATGTGAAAGATAACACACCTGCTTTTCCAGCATTTGTAATAAAAATCTTTCCGCCATTTACCACATATTCATCACCATCCCGAACTGCTTTTGTTTTTGTGGCACCTGCATCACTACCGGCATCCGGCTCTGTGAGGCCAAATGCACCCAACATTTCGCCAGTTGCCAGTTTGGGAAGATAGGTATTTTTCTGCTCCTCCGATCCAAACATCAGGATGGGGAGTGAACCCAGTGATGTATGTGCTGCCATAGTGATAGCCACTGATGCATCGGCCCGTGCCAATTCAATAACAGCTGTGGCAAAGGCCACCATATCCAACCCTGAGCCACCGTATTCTTCCGGAATCAAGATGCCCATGAGACCCAATTCACCCATTTTATTCACGAGAGCCGTGGGAAATTCCCCTTGTTCATCCAGGTCCCGGGCAACCGGCGTGATTTCGGTATCAGCGAATTCACGAACCATATCACGAATCATGATATGTTCGTCAGTAAAAAACAAATTATCCATTGAAAAGGTGTTCTATTTTAAAGGGGTTAAGTTTGAATTTACAACAAGAGTTATTCAATCGAAGACAATCGAATATCTCTAGCATTTAATTGAATTGATTCTTTTCCTCTCCATACATTTGTCTCTACAATGCATGCGATATCTATAGGAACTCCCAAAATGAGATCCTGATAATGATGAGCTAGTCCGAATCCCACCACATCAATGACGGATTGTTTCTGTTTCACTTGGAATCTAATATGGTCCCCATTTCCAATCACCTTTGGGTTTCCAATTACATTTGCGTTTGTAACAAAAAATTTTGGACGCATGTTTCCTGGTCCATAGGGACTCAGTTTTTTTAAGAATTCCATAAACCGACGATTCAAATCAAATAATCTAATTTCCGAATCCAAATATAATTGAGGTTCAAGGTCATTAACATTTAATACTGAATCAGCATAAGATAAAAAAGCATTCCGAAAATCATTTAGTTTTGATTCATGAATTGCCAACCCTGCCGCCATGGCATGGCCGCCGTAATTCTCTAAATGCTCACTAGCTGCTGTTAAAGCATTGTAAAGATCCAACCCTTTTATACTTCGAGCAGAGCCTTTTCCATTTCCTTCTTCATCAAAAGAAATGATAATGGATGGTCGGTTGAATTCTTCTTTTATCTTGGATGCAGCAATACCAACCACCCCTTGATGCCACCCTCGAGATCCTAACACAATGGCTTTATCTTTTTCCAAATCCACTTCTGAATTCACTAAAAATAACGCATCGTCCACAACACCTTGCTGGATTACTCTTCTTGATAAATTCTCCTGATCTAATTCTTGAGCCAGTTGATTAGCTATGCCAGTATCCGTTGTGGTTAATAACTCTACAGATCTATTTGCATCTCCCAATCGACCTGCTGCATTTATTCTTGGTGCTACATGAAACACAATTTGTGTAACAGATAAATCCCTATCTAAATCCACTTTTGCTACTTTCAATAATGAGCGAAGTCCGGGTCGCCTCGTTGTTCTCAAGGTTTTTAGTCCAATATGAACAAACACCCGATTTTCGTCTTTCATGGGAACAAGATCAGCTGATGTCCCTAATGCTGCCAAATCCATGAGGTCGGTTATCAAATCAAATGAAAAACCCATCTTTTTCACTAGTCCTGATAAAAGTTTTAATGCAACGCCGCCGCCACATAATCCCTTAAATGGATAATCGCAATCCACTTGTTTGGGATTTAAAATGGAATACGCATTTGGAAGTATTTCTCCAGGAATATGGTGATCAGTGATAATCACATCAATACCTTTCTCATTTGCATAATTAACACGGTTGATGGCATTAATACCACAATCGCAGGTGATAAACAGGTCTGCACTAAATTTTCCTGCTTTATCAATTCCCATTTCTGAAACGCCATAGCCTTCCTTTTCACGATTCGGAATATAGGTTTTCACCTTTGCACCCAAATTGGAGAGCCCTGTATAAAGAATTGATGCACCTGTGGTACCATCCACATCATAATCTCCAAAAATAAAAATGGGTGTTTCAGATTCTATATTTCTGATGATCCGGTTCACTGCTTTTTCCATCCCCTTCATTAAAAAGGGATTATGAAGTTGGGAAATACTCGGTGAGAAAAATTCTTTAGTTTGATCCAAATCCGTTAATTTTCGAGAAACCATCACTTTCGCAATTGATTCTGGAACTTTGTAATGTTCCATGGTTGTTCTGACTTGATCAGATTGAAGATTTGGGAATATCCAACGCATAATATATAGAAAAATTGAGTCGGTCTATAAGCCGAGTTCTGTCCTTTAGCCTGAAGATTCAAAACCAAAGGGATGGTCATTCATCTAGCCATAATGTTACCATCATGGTCGAGCAACCTACCCGCTTCTTTAACGATGCGAACAACATCTTGAAGACTATTCGATCTTGCACCGGATGGGGTTTACAAGCATCCTGAATTTATTCACGACCTGGTGGTCTCTTACACCACCCTTTCACCCTTACCCCGCAAATAACGGGGCGGTTTACTTTCTGCTGCACTTTCCATGATTCGCGAATGCGAACCTCCCCTCATTAGGGGGCATCCTGTTCTGCGGTGCCCGGACTTTCCTCTCTTAGACCGCTTACGCAGGCCAAGAGTAACCATCCGACCGACTCAATTTTTAAATAACCATCTAATTTAAAGAATTATTTTCACTATAAAGAAATCTTCCACAAACATCACATCGATGAATAGCAGAATTGGCACGAACTTCTGTCACTTTTTGCAAAGGGACATGTGCACCACACCCTCCACAACCGTTTCCAGAAAGATTCACAACGGCCAATCCATCTCGCGCCTGAAATACACGATTATAAATTGACACAGTATTAAGATCAAGACTTTCCACTTTATTGGAGCGCTTTTGTTCTAAAAGTGATTTTTCTTCAGCAGAATCTGAAATAACTGATTCTAGTTTTTCACGACGAACAATTATTTCATTTGATAAAGATCCTAATTCTGATCCCATTGTTTCAACAGATTCCGTTAAGGTTTCACTTTCTTCTAAAAAAGATAACGTTTCTGTTTCGATAGTGGACCGTTCTTCTTTCATATGATCCATTTCATGCATCAATGCATCATATTGTTTATTGTTTGTAACTAGGAAGAGTTGGTCTTTTAATTTACTAACCTTGTCATTGATTTCAGCAATACGAACCTCCCCTTTATGACATTCGACAGCAAGTTTTTTCAATTTTTCTTTTTTTTCTATTAGTGAATTTTTAATAAATTCTTCCTGCTGATTTAATTCGTTAACCTTAAATGGTAAATCACCTAGAAGATCATTCAGATCTCTTAATTTTGTATCAATTCCTTGTAATTCGATTAGTTTTTCCATAGACATAATTACCTCAATGTAAAAAAAATGCACCGTACGGTGCATTGTAAAAATTGTTTTTAGGTCCCAGTTTCCTGCGTCAACCTTGATTTCACCCCCACAAGAAAAATCATTGTGGTTCTTGTTTGAATTATTTTATTCATATTTAGCCTGAAAATTTACCCATTTAATCTATTAATATGAATGGTTTAATGATGGATTCGTTTTCTATCTCAAGTCTTTTTAGAAACAAGAGTTTTAAATTCCTTGACTGTCTTTTGAATGGTGTGACTTTCACCCCCAATACCCTCTCGGTAAAGAGTAACTATATCATTAATTACTTCAGCCGCTTTCCATTCAACGTCATCAATAAAAACCCGTTCTCCTATCTTAATTAAAACTTCTTTTTTAACTTGGAACTCTCTGGTTTTTCTCATAATCGTAGATTACCTAATAATAACCCATAAAAACAAGGGACACTGATGAAAATCTAAATAGGCTAAAAGATGGAATTTCTTTAATCTTACTCCATTATTTTAACCATATTTTTCCCATTTGATCTATGTTCAATTCTTTTGTTAAACGACACCTTGGCTCCAGTGATGCCCATATCCAGGCAATGCTTTCTGAACTGGGGCTCACATCTTTAGACGAGCTTTCTACAACTGTGGTTCCTGAAAATATTCTTACCAAAAGATCCTCGAATTTTCTACCTAAAAAATCTGAGCCAGAAACCATTAATCGACTACAAGAATTTGCTAGAATGAATTTTGTATTTCGGTCTTACATAGGGATGGGATATTATGGGACAATCGTTCCTGCCGTCATTAAACGAAATATATTAGAGAACCCCGGCTGGTACACTTCATATACGCCTTATCAAGCGGAGATTAGTCAAGGACGCTTGGAAGCATTGTTAAATTTCCAAACTATGGTTTCTGATCTCACCGGGCTTCCGTTAGCAAATTCATCCTTGCTTGATGAAGGTACCGCAGCAGCAGAAGCTATGCTCATGTTTTTTAACACTACCCGAGATCCAAATAAGAAGACTTTTTTGGTGTCATCTAAATCCCATCCACAAACTATTGATATTTTAAAAACTCGATCTGAACCATTAGGTATTGAATTAAAAATATCAGATCCCAATCGGTTCGAATTTAATGAGTCTGTCTTTGGTGTCCTGATTCAATATCCAGATACGGAAGGCTTTATTCAAGACTATTCTGATCTGTGTGATTCCGCTCATGAAAATCAATCTTACGTATGCGTGGCTACGGACCTTTTGGCGCTGACGCTTCTCAAATCACCAGGAGAAATGGGTGCCGATGTAGCAGTAGGAAATGCACAACGGTTTGGCGTACCAATGGGTTACGGCGGACCCCATGCAGCATTTTTTTCCACAACAGCAGAATTCAAACGAAAAATCCCTGGACGTATTATTGGTGTTTCACAAGATGCTCAAGGAAACCCAGCATTTCGAATGGCACTTCAAACCAGGGAACAACATATACGCCGGGAGAAAGCAACTTCTAACATCTGTACCGCACAGGTTTTGTTGGCAATCATGTCTGGGATGTATGCGGTTTATCACGGCCCCAAAGGATTAAAAAAGATTGCAGAACGAGTAAATTATTTATCAGCAAAATTAGCGAAATCACTAGAAAAAGCAGGATATGAAGTTGTCCACGAATATTTCTTTGATACAATTCGATTTAAGGCAGATGGTTGGAATGATAAAGCTAAAAACCTTGAACTAAATCTTCGAGATCATGGAGATGGAACCGTTGGTGTTTCTTTAGATGAAACAACCACAGAAGACCATCTTGATGAATTGCTTTCTGTTTTTAAAGCACAAAAAATTGAGAAAACAGGAAATACCATTCCATCTGATTTAGACAGAAAATCTTCATATTTAGATCATCTTGTGTTTCATTCATACCATTCGGAGACAGAAATGCTCCGCTATCTCCATCGATTAGAGACAAAAGATTTATCTCTGAATACGAGCATGATTCCTTTAGGGTCCTGCACCATGAAACTCAATGCAACTACGGAAATGGAAGCAATCACCTGGAACGAATTCAGCAATATCCATCCATTTGCTCCAAATAATCAGACGGATGGCTACCATAAATTAATTGGTGAATTAGGCAATTGGCTTATTGAAACAACTGGTTTCGATGAAATTTCCATGCAACCCAATTCTGGTGCTCAAGGTGAATATACCGGTCTTATGGTCATACGTGCATTCCATAAAGAGAATGGCAATGATCATCGGAATATATGTTTAATTCCAGCATCCGCACATGGGACCAACCCGGCATCGGCTGTCATTGCAGGATTGAAAGTTGTAATTGTTGAATGTGATAAACATGGAAATATTTCTAAAGATGATTTAGCAGAAAAAGCCAAAATCCATTCTGAAAATCTGGCAGCAATCATGGTCACTTATCCTTCGACTCATGGTGTTTTTGAGCACTCTATCAAGGAGATTTGCCAGATCGTTCATGACTATGGTGGTCAAGTCTATTTAGATGGCGCCAATCTCAATGCCATGCTGGGATTATGTAAACCGGGAGTATTTGGAGGGGATGTAATGCATATCAATCTCCATAAAACTTTTTGCATTCCCCATGGTGGCGGTGGTCCCGGGATGGGGCCCATCGTATGTAAA
>Ga0208113_1001089_pt1 | contig 13263 bp, 19 predicted proteins | sample Knorr_S7_td_NADW_FD_185598 | JGI IMG/M metagenome (GOLD analysis project Ga0208113, IMG submission 185598) | Marine microbial communities from Southern Atlantic Ocean transect - Knorr_S7_td_NADW_ad_2505m_LV_A (SPAdes) (version 2) | ecosystem: Environmental > Aquatic > Marine > Oceanic | place...
ATTTGGTAAATTGTTAAATCTTTTTTTCATTATCAAAGAACCTTTTAAAATTATTTGCTTCCAATTTAGGATTTGATGTTTTGATAATTCCAGATACTACACAAATTGAATGAGCTCCTGATTTAATCACTTTTTCAGCATTGTTTTTATTGATTCCACCAATTGCAACTATAGGTATATTAGTTATTTTTTTTGTTTCTGTAATTAAATCCAATCCTACAATATTTCTGTCTCTTTTACCCATTGTATTAGTTTCAAATACTTTACCTATAGCTAAATAATCCACTTTTGCTTTTATAGATTTGTATATTTCTTGCATACTATTATTTGAAGTACCTATAATTTTTTCTTTTGACAATATTTTTTTGCAGTATTTAATTGTGTCATCATTTTGTCCTATATGTACTCCATCAGAATCAACTTCTTTTGCCAGATCTGCAGAATCATTAACTATAAATAAAATATTGTATTTGTTACAAATGTTTTTAATTTTATTAGCATTAATGATTTTTTGAGAAACTTTATTAATCTTATCTCTGTATTGGATAATTTTCACACCACCTGAAATTACATGTTCGGTTAATTGAAAAATATTTGACCCTTGTTCAGGATCAATAATTGTATATACCCCATTTATCAAATTATTTTTCATTACTTATATATCAATATTTTTTATTAAAAATGATTTTCGGTGAATTTCAGATTTTCCATATTTTTTTATTGCATTAATATGTGATTTTGTACCATATCCTTTGTTTTTATTAAATAAGTAATGAGGATATTCATTGCTTATACTATTCATATAATTATCACGTGTTACTTTTGCAAGAATTGATGCAGCTGCTATAGATAGAGATTTTTGATCTCCTTTTATAATGCTTGTTTGTGCAATTTTATTATATGAATATTTAATTGCATCAATTAATAAATGATCAGGTTTTTGATTTAAATTTTTTAATGCTCGTGATATAGCTAACTGAATTGCATTATTAATTCCTATATTGTCTATTTCAGATTCAGTACTGTTGCCTATGCTGAAAGAGATTGAATTTGAAATTATATATTCATAAAGTTCTTGTCTTTTTTTAGGTGCAATTTTTTTACTGTCATTAATTCCAATATTCATCAGTGATTTTTCATTGTCAGATGTTATTTTTAGTATTATTGCTCCAACTGTAACAGGTCCGGCTAAAGTACCTCTTCCTGCTTCATCAATTCCGGCTATATATTTTTTATCAGAACTTATTAATGCTTTTTCAAATTTGAAGGTTGGTTTGTCATGCATAACCAATTAAATATTAATTGCGTGAAAGTTTGAATTGACCGAGTCAATTATTCCTCCTCCAATTACTTCTTCTCCGTTTGATTCAACTGAATAGAATACTACAGCTTGCCCAGGGGTTATTGCTCTTTGAGGATCTTCAAATTCAATATCTGCTGTATTGTCTTTGTGAAGTTTGATTTTGGCTTTGAATAATTTTGCTTTATATCTGATTTTTACATATGCATCAAAATCTGATAAATTTAATTGATTACTTTGTATGTTTATATTGACTGCATTAAAATTTGTTTGAAACAGATATTCATGTGGTCCTACATAAACATTATTATCACTTTTAGATATTTTTAATACAAAATAAGGTTTTGCAGAATTATTATCAATTCCTAATTTTCTTCTCTGACCTATTGTGAATGATTGTATTCCTTCATGTTCTCCTAGGAAATTACCATGTATATCCAAAATTTTACCAGGCCTGGGGTTTGTTCGTTCGATAATAAATTGCCGATAATTGCCATCAGGTATAAAACAAATTTCTTGGCTATCAGGTTTATCTGCAATTGGAAGATTGTATTGGTGAGCTAAATCTCTTATTTTTTCTTTTTTATATTCACCAACTGGTAGTAATAGATTTTTCAATTCTTTTTGTTTTAATGTGAATAAAACATATGATTGATCTTTATTATGATCTAACCCTTTATATAGTTTGTATTCATTATATTCTTTTTTAATTCTTGCATAATGTCCGGTTGCTATTAAGTCAGAACCTAAATTTTGAGCTCTTTTATATAAAAAATCAAATTTGATCTTGTCATTACAAGCAAGGCATGGATGAGGAGTTTTACCTTCAATATATGAATTTACAAAATAATCAACAACATATTTCTGAAATTCGTTTTCAAAATTTAAGTGATAATGATTAATTCCTAAAATATCACATACTTTTCTAGCATCTTCCACATCTTCTACAGAACAACATCTTTTATTGTTTTTCGGCTTGGAATCATCTTCGGAACTCCATAACCGCATTGTTACACCGACAACATCGTATCCTTGTTCTTTTAATAATAAAGCTGCAACAGATGAATCAACTCCACCACTCATAGCAACAATTACTCTTTTTTTCATTTTTAATAAAATTTGATAATTAATGTTTACAATTTCAACTATGGATCATATCATTGTAAGAGTAATACTTAAATCAATTTAATTATATCTTTAAACAATTAATTATTTTGAAAAGTAATATTAATTATAGTTGTGTTAAAAATTAATAATCGTTTAATAGATCAAATAATAGAAATTGCTGATTCCAAACAGGCCTCAGATCTTATTCTTTTAGATGTAAGTCAGGATTGTGATTTTGCAGATTTATTTATAATTATGTCTGCTGAAACAAAAAGACAGATCAAATCTATTTTAGATGATATAATGATTGAGCTCAAAAAAAATGGATTAGATAAAAGAAGGGTAGATGGTGACAATACATTAGAATGGGTTGTTATCGATTATGGAGATATAATAGTACATATTTTCGATGAAAAAAACAGAGAAAAATATTCTATTGAAAATGTCTGGGAAAAATCTAGGGAAATAGTTAGAATTCAATAATTAATTTAACTATGAAATAAATATAAATTAAATATAAGGAAGGAAAATAATGGCAACAGGAAAAATTAAATGGTTTAATCCAACTAAAGGATATGGATTTATTGGAGCTGATGATGGAGGGAAAGATGTTTTTGTACATATTTCTGCTCTTAATGATGCTGGAATAGATAAATTAGAAGAAGGTGATGCTGTTTCTTATGAAGTTTCTGAAAACAGAGGTAAAGAGAACGCATCAGATTTGAAAAAATTATAGAACGATATTTATTCTAATATCCACTTATCTACATTTTTATTGTAATCGACTAATTCAGATTCTTCAAAGAAGATTTTCAATTCTCTTTTAGCAGATTCTACAGAATCTGATCCATGAATTAAATTCATTGACAAAGATATACCAAAGTCTCCTCTTATTGATCCCGGAGATGCTTCTGAAGGGTTAGTGCTACCCATAATATTTCTGATTTTCTTAACACAATCTGGCCCTTGGAAAGCAATAGCAATAATGGGGCCTGATGTTATAAAAGATACTAAATCATTAAAAAACGGCTTTGATTTATGTTCTTTGTAATGTTCATGTGCTTTTGTTTGATCAAGAATCATCAGTTTTAAACCAATAATTTTAAATCCAATTTTTTCTATTCTATTTATTAGTTCTCCTGATAAATTTCTTTGTACTGAATCAGGTTTTAATAATACTAATGTTCTTTCCAATTTTATTCTCCTTTATTTAGAGTTGTCAGAGCTGATGATATTTGCCCTGAATTTGCATAAACAGGATTAATACTTATAGTTTTTAAATTATTTAAAAATACTTTATATTTTTGTTCTATTCGTATTATAGATTGAATTTTGTTACTAGTCAGCGATATAAAATTTTCTAATTTGTTGTTTTGAATGTATTCGTTTGTTTTTATATTTGGATTGGAGCTAGCAATGACTATATTTTCTTTTTTTGAAAAATTCAAAATATCATTTGCTGTAATTATTTCAAATGATATATATTCTTTTTGAGTTTCATAATTCATATCTTGCAGTCCCTTATAAACCTTTGAATAAAATGTACCTTTAGTACATTCTGTAATTGACATAACTTTGTAATTTTCTGTAATAAATTCCATTGCAGAACTTAATAATGTTGGGATTGGTATTAAAGGAATACCTAGAATGATACTTAGTCCCTTAGCAGTACTTACTCCTATCCTTAGAGAACTAAAACCACCAGGGCCAATGACAACAAAAATTTTACTACAACTTTGAATATTCAGATTATTTTTTTTAATTAAATGATTTATATTTGGTAATAATGTTTTTGATTCATTATTATTAGATTCCCATTCACATTTAGCAAGTATTTGATTATCTTTTAATAATGCTATTAAAGAATTAGGAGTAGAAGTGTCTATTATGATTTCAAAAGTATTTTTATTAATTTCCATTATTATTATTTAATATTAAAATTTAAATTTCCTACAGAAGTTATATTAATAATTCTATTATCATTGCTTTTAGTTTTCGAAATATTTATTTTCAAATATTCTTTATTCATTAGTTCCATACCTATTTCAGGCCATTCAATAATTTTTATAGAATCCATATTTAAATAATCTTCAATTCCAAAACCCAATAAACTTGCCAAATCGTCTAATCTGTAAAAATCCATATGTTGAATTTTGTATTTAACTTTATATTCTTTAACTATTACAAAAGATGGACTTCTTGGCCAACCTTCATACCCTAATCCTTTAATTAAGCCCTGAGATAAAGTGGTTTTACCTGAACCTAGTTCACCAAATAATAATATTATTTCATTACCTTTAAGTTTAGAAGCTATTTTTTCCCCAATCATTAAAGTTTCTTGAGCTGATTTACTTTTGATTATTTTTGAATTCATTTAATATATTTTTATTCTTATTATATTAATTATAAATTTGTGAATGTGAATAAATATATAAATATTCAAGGAAATCAGCTGTTGATTTCTAATTCAGATACACTTAATAATAAAACAAAAAGTATTACTTTTTTTTTACATGGTTATGGTGCTAATCAATCTGATTTAGTATTTATGTCAGAATTCCATCCATTCAACAACTCTTTATGTGTTTTTCCTCAGGGATTTTATAAACTTGATAATTCTTATCAAGTTGAATCTTACTCCTGGGGAGAAATAGGTAATTATAAAAATATAATTAAAAGTGCTGAATTGCTAAATTCTATAATAAATGAATTTATTTCATTAAATAAATTCAACAAAGTGCCTGAAATTTCTATTGTTGGTTTTTCTCAAGGAGGAATGATGGCTCAAATATTAGCTATTAATTATTTAACTGAATTAAATAATTTGATTTTGCTATCTACTTTATTACCACCAATTATGTATGATTATAGTGGATCATATCCCCCTATGAATAAAATATTTATTAGTCATGGCACAGAAGACAATGTTATTGATCCAAGTAATGCTGATTTAATTTTTGATTATTATAAAAAATACAATTATTATGTAGAAATTAAAAAGTATATTATGGGTCATACAATTCATAACAATTTATTTAAAGATTTATCAGAGTATTTATTTTAATAATCAGGAGTTTTATATGAGAAATTTTATTAGAGATCTTAAATCGACAAACAAAATAGCAAAAGGATGTACTTTAGTTTATCCATCTCCTGATGTAGTAGAGTTGCTTGGTTTAGCAGGATATGATTATATTAGATTGGATGGAGAACATGGATCTTTTAATTCGCAATCTGTAGATGATATGTGCAGAGTAGGTGAAGGAGCTGGTTTATATGTGTTGGCCAGAGTTCCTAGCATTGACCCTTATGTTATTAATAATTATTTAGATAGAGGTATAACAGGGATTATGGGTCCGCATATTGAAACATCTCAGGATGCAAAAAAATTAGTTGACGCTTGTAGATTTTACCCATATGGTCAAAGAAGTTGGGGAGGGGGACGTGGTAATTATTACCATACATTATCTATATTAAATGATAAATTTGGCGGAAAATCTAAATATGTAGATATTGCATCTGATAGTATTTTTATCGAAGCTCAAATTGAAACAGAATTTGCAATAAATAATTTAGAAGATATTTTAAGCGTTGATGGAATTGATGCATATACATTTGGGCCAAATGATCTTGCGCAATCTATTAACCTTCCAGGACAACCTGAACATAAAGATGTTCAAAATTTAATGAATAAAGCTACGGAAATTATTAGAAATAAAGGAAAATCAATGTCTGAAGACTTTTTAAGTTCAGTAACTTTATCTGATTTAATTGTGGGCGGATCAAAATCTTATTTAAAGGGATAGTATTATGAAAGCAGGAATTTTCAATGGACAAAAGATACAATTAAGTGAAATATCAAAACCAAATTTAATTCTAGATGATGAAGTTTTGATAAAAGTTAAATCATCAGGTATATGTGGTAGTGATTTACGTATTATTCATGGTAAAAAAGAACCGGATAATCTTCCGATTGGGCATGAATTATCTGGTGAAATTGTAGAAGTCAATAATTCGATTTACGATAAATATATTGGTAAAAGAGTAGCAGTTGATGTTGTTTCTGCTGGTAGAGCATGTGGGATTTGCAGACATTGCCTTAACGGAAAATATACATATTGTTTATTGAAAGATGAAGAATCAGGAGGCTCTTATGCAGAATATTTAAAACGTAGAATAAGAGGCTGTTTTATTTTAGAAGATAGTATGTCTTTTAGTGATGGAGCATTAATAGAACCTTTAGCTGTCGCAGTACATGCATTTAGAAGATTAGATTCTAAAATAGGTGAAAATATTTTGATTCTCGGGTCAGGAACCATAGGGTTAATGTGTTTATATGTGGCAAAATTATTAAATTTTAACAATATATACATCACTACTAAATATGATCATCAAAAAAAGATTGCAGAATATTTTGGTGCTGACGTTATTTTTGACTATAAAGATGATGTTGAGAAAAAAATATATTCTGATACAGATGGATTAGGGGTAGATATTTCTATAGAAACAGTAGGTGCTTATTCTGCAGAAATAAATACATTAACTGATGCAGTTCAACTTACAAAAAAAGGCGGCCAAATTGGAGTTGTTGGTGGATTTAGAGTTCCTGTTGAATTTAACTTTTTAGAACCATATATAAAAGGGCAATCTTTGACTTTCCCAATATGTTATAACTATATTGACGGGAAACATGATTTTGATATTGCTATTGATTTATATAAAAAATCTGAAATAGATATATCCAGAATCATTACAGGTAATTTTAATTTTGATGATATTGAAGCAGCATTTGATCATGTTATTTCTGACAGAGAAAAAGTTATCAAAGTTCACTTGACCCTCTGAAAAATTAAATATAGGATTGCTTCAATGCAATTATTCAGATCTTCAAACAAACCAACAATACCTAGGTTAGTAATAAAGAATACATTATTATTTGCTGTTTCACAGGCTTTTCAGGGAATCCCAATGCAAATGGCTGTAACCACAGGAGCGTCCATGGTTGCTTATTTGACCGGATCCAAAGCATTGGCCGGAGTCCCAGGTATGTTAATTAGTGGTTCTCGTTTTATTGTCGCATTTCCAACAGGTTATATTACTGATAGATACGGACGTAAAACCGGAATGTATATGAGTTTGATATTAGGATTAATTGCTTGTTTAATATTAACTAGCTCTACGTATTCTGATTTAACATATGTAATGTTTTTAGGTTTTATAGTGTTAGGATTAGGTTTTGGAGCTAATACGCAATTAAGAGTTGCAGCAGCTGATATGTATCCAGCTAAACTTAGAGCATCTGGAATTGGGACTGTTTTAACATTTTCAGTTTTTGGCGCCTTTTTGTCACCATTATTAATTAGTTTAGCGAATACAATAGAGATATTTGCTTTTGATGAATTAACAAAAATTTGGGGATTTATACCCTTGTTTTTATTACCAGTTTTTCTATTTATTTATTTAATAAAACCTGATCCGATTCAAATTGCTAAAAATCTTGATAAATATTGGGGAGATGAATATAAAACTGATTTAACTGTTAAACAAATAAATGATTCTTCAAAGTTTGATATCAAAAAGATATTATCAAATAAAGTTAATTTATCAGCTTTTATATGTTATAGCATTGCTCAGAGTATGATGGCAATGATCATGTTTTTGACCTCCTTAATTATGCTTGAAAGAGGATATGATTACTTGCAAGTATCTCTAACTGTAGCTATACACGTTGTAGGAATGTTTGCTTTTTCAAGCATTATTGGAATATTTACAGATATCATAGGTAGGAAATATGTATCTATTATTGGTATGTTAATTTTAGCTATTGGATGTTTTATAACACCGTTAACTGCTAATTTTTATATAATCACTTTTGGCTTATTTTTAATTGGATTAGGTTGGTCATGTGCAAATATAGCAAGTACATCAATGATAGCTGATATTAACCCTGTTAATATTAGAGGTAGAGTCATAGGCGTGAATGATATGTTGTCAGGCGCTTTCTCTGTTTTATTTACATTAATTGGTCCAATTATTGCAAATTATTCTAGTTTAGCTATTATATGTTATATAGCTACTATAATTTCTATATCTCCAATTATATTATTACTAACATTAAAAGAACCAAAACCAGGTCAGTTTATTTAAAAAAAGAGAGGTTTATATGAAAGTTAATTTTTGGTTTGATCCAACATGCCCATGGTGCTTTGTAACATCAAGATGGTATTCAAAAGTAGCAAATGAATTAAATATTCCAACAACATGGGAAATTTTTTCACTTTCTATCAAAAATAAATCTACAAAACGTTCATCAGAAATGCAAGAAAAACATTATAGATCACTGAGAGTTTTAAGAATTATTCAATCTGTTAAAGATCATTTGACAAATGATCATGTATATAATTTGTATACTGCCCTTGGATCTCAAGTACATTTAGATAAACAACCAATAGATTCTAATTTAAAAAATATTCTTTCAAATTGTGATATCGATCAAAAATTTATTGAAAAAATGGATGATGAAAGTTTGGATATAAGTATTGAAAAATCTACAAACAAAGCTGTTGAAATATGTGGTGATGATGTTGGGGTCCCTATTTTGTTATTAAATGACGGGAAGAATGAGAAAGCTATTTTTGGGCCGGTAATTAGTACTATTCCGGATTTAAAAGAATCATTAGAATTGTGGGAGCATTTTAAATATATAACATTAAATGAGAATGTTTCTGAGTTAAAAAGAAAAAGAACTATACCGTTAGGACTTTAGTTTTTACTTTTTGCTGGATTCATCAGTTTATCAATTTCAATTTTTAACCAGTCGTGGACTTTGCTTATTGTATTAGATGATACATAAAAGATTTCAGTGTCATTATCAAATTGAAGCCCATGATCTTCTCGCATAAATAAAATTCCATTTGAACCTATATTTAATTCTTTAGATATTTTGTTTAGAAGATTTTTATTTCTTTCAGAATTGGTTTCAGTGTACTCTTTTGATATTATTTCCCTTGCTTTTGCTGACATAATTCCAGAAGATAATGCACGTTGCCAATCCATTAATTCTGTAACTAATTCTTCATTTTCAAAATCGGAAATCTTAGAACCTGAGTTATACAATATTTTTATAAAATCTATACCATTTTGATTTAAATTTTCAATAATATCTAATCCTTCCTTAGCTGGTTTTGTATTCATTTCATGGAAAATTATATCTATTTTACCTAAAGATAATTCTAATTTATTAATATTATTTGCAATTTCTTTCCAATATTCATTAAATGGATTATTTTCTTTAATTTCTGTTAATTGTGGAGGTATAAAAAATATTGGAACATATATTAATCTTTTTTTATTATTAAATCTTTCTACTGTAGGTTTTGAAATCTTCCCTAATTCTGGCATATGATATTTCCTTTTAATTTATAATATAAAAACAAAATTTATTTAAAGTATAAAAAATGGGTATTATAGATAATCCTTTATATGTTGGCCTTATAGATTTAATTCCTGTAATTATAATTTTAGCAACAATATTGTATTTTATAAGAAAAAGATCAGTTAATACAAATAAAGATAAAGAAAGTGATAAATTTAAAAGCTAAGATCAAAGCTATACTTTTTGATATTGGAGGACCTATTGATTCAGAAATACTTAATGACAAATTACTTAAATTCCACTTTATAGAAGAATTTTCCAAACACAATATTACTATTGATGATTGTGATATTGAAAATTGCCTGGCAAAATTGATAAATAATTTTGATAAAAATATCTATTTATCTCTATGTGAATATTTTTCGAATGACAATGATAACATTAAAATTTCTGTATATAAAAACATTCTTTTCAGATCTAAAGAAAGAGATTTAATAAGAAATGCTCCTGAAATATCAAAAGATGTAATTGAAGTATTACAATATTTAAGTATTAATTACAAATTAGGTGTTGTGGCAAATCAAACATTGGATGCCTTTAAGTTACTTAAAAATACCGGTATAAATAAATATTTTAAAAATTTTGAAGTTTCCGAATCTATAGGCTTTGAAAAACCTGACGAAAGAATTTTTCTGTATGTAATGAATAAGTTAGAAGTATCAAATGAAGAATGTATTATGATTGGAGATAGAATCGATAATGATATTATTCCTGCAAATAATTTAAATATTTTTTCAATACGAATTAAAACCGGAAGATTTACATATCAAGTTCCACGCGCCATATCGGAAAAACCAAAATATGAAATTGATAATTTACTAGAATTACAAAATATTTTATAACTAATTTAAATATTTAAAATTTTCAAACGTTTTTGTTTCACAAGAATATTTTATCAATATTGGTTTGCCTGTAGGTATATCTAAATTTGATATTTCCTCATCATTGATATTTTGTATTACTTTCATTATTGCTCTTATACTATTACCATGCGCAGATAGTAATATATTATTATTTAAATTTAATTTTGGTATAAGAGTATTATTTAAAAATGGGTTGATTCTTATTAATGTATCTTTTAATGATTCAGTCTTTGGAATCAAAATGTTATCAGCATATTTTCTTTCTTGTATTAAAGAATTATGAAATTCATCAGAAGATTCAGGTGGCCTTGTATTAAAACTTCTCCTCCATTGGAATACCTTGTCATCACCATGTATTTTAGCAGTTTCAATTTTATTAAGTCCTGTTAATCCGCCATAATGCCTTTCGTTTAATTCGAAAGTTTTATATACAGGAATCCAATGTTGGTTTATTTCATCTAAAATATACCATAGAGTTTTAATTGCTCTTTTTAATACAGAAGTATATGCAATATCAAATTCGATATTGCTTTTGTTTATTAATTTACCACCATTAATGGCTTCTTTTATTCCATTATCAGACAAATCTATATCTTTCCATCCCGCAAATTTGTTTTCGAGATTCCACAAACTTTGACCGTGTCTTATTAAAACCAATTTTGACATAATATTATTAACGTGTTGAAAGTATTACATATAAAATTTTAATTTTTTATAATATTTGATGCAATAGTTTTGCTCATAATTATATTAATCTAATTAAAAAGGAGATATATGTCTGAAACAAAATTTGATTTAAACATATCAAAAGATATGAATTTATTAGAATTATCCACAAAACATGTAGATGGGAATTTGTATTTTGTAAAAACTGAAAAAAATTGGGTTGCTGACAATGATTCAATATATGTTCACTCTTTAATAGGATTTTTTTCCGAATTAAATTTATTAGATGATAATGTAACCAAAGAATTAATGAACGAATGGGGAATTTCATTTCGTTCTAATTCAAAAGAATCAGATTATAATTCTGATATAAACAATTAAGAATATGATTACTCAAGCAGAATATAAAATAAGAAGACAAAAACTTTCAGAATTTATTAAGGAAGGTGTTTTGATTTTGCCAGGCAATATCTCTTATACCCGAAACCATGATGTTGAATTTGATTTCAGGCAAAATTCTGATTTTTGGTATTTAACAGGTTTCAATGAGCCGAATGCTATTATGGTTTTAACTTTTAATCCTTCTATCGAATACATATTGTTTGTTGAACCTTATGATGTGAATTATCATATTTGGTTAGGAGAAAGAACTGGCATTGAAGGGGCAATTAAGAATTTCAAGGCTGATAAAGCTTATCCTATAAATGAAATTAATAATATTCTTCCTGAAATCATTGCAGGATTCAGTAAAATATATTATCGAAATGGTACTAATTTCAATATAGATTCCATTATTAATAAATATTCAAATTCAAATTTAAGATCTGTCACTGGTACCAGGGGAAATTATAATCTAAGAAAAAATGATGTGATTGAAAGTACTAATATCATTGATCCTATTCCGTTTATTTCTCACATGAGGCTATATAAAAGTGATAATGAAATAGAAATAATAAAAAATGCTATTAATATTTCAAAAACTGGATTTGAACATATTCTGAATATTTTGAAACCAGGTATTAACGAGTATGAAATTCAAACTGAATTAGAATATCAATTTAGAAAAAATGGATCTAGATATAATGCGTATCCATCAATTGTTGCTTCAGGGGGAAATGCTTGTGTTTTACATTATATAAAGAACAATTCATTTTTAAATAATGATGAATTTATATTGATTGATGCTGGCGCTGAATATGAAAATTATGCTTCAGATATTACCAGGACTTATGTTGTCAGCAATATTATCAACCCAATAAAACAAGCAATTTATGATATTGTTTTTGATGCACAACAAAAAGCTATTAATTCAGTAAAACCAGGTTCGACATTACTTTCTATACATAAAATTGCTTTAGAAATTTTAATACAAGGATTAATAGATATTAAAATTCTAAAAGGATCTATAGATGAAATTATTGAGACGGATTTATACAAAGAATTTTATATGCATGGTACTAGCCATTGGCTCGGATTAGATGTACATGATACTTCCCCATATACTTTAAATCAAAAAGATATAATTTTGGAACCTGGAATGATTTTTACAGTTGAACCCGGATTATATTTTTCAGATAGATCTAGTTATTCAGATAAAAATCAAGTTTTATCAGGAACAGGAGTAAGGATAGAAGATGATATTTTAGTTACAGAAAATGGTCATATAAATTTATCTACTGATATAAGTTATAGATAATTAATTTATTTGACAGCGTTTTTCACTAAATCATCTACTACTTCTGGTTCAGCCAGGGTAGAAGTATCACCAATACTGTCTAAATCTTTTTCAGCAATTTTTCTTAAAATTCTTCGCATGATTTTTCCGCTTCTTGTTTTTGGCAGAGCAGGAGCCCATTGCACATTATCTAAGTTTGCTATAGGTCCTATTTGTG
>Ga0208113_1001092_pt1 | contig 13251 bp, 10 predicted proteins | sample Knorr_S7_td_NADW_FD_185598 | JGI IMG/M metagenome (GOLD analysis project Ga0208113, IMG submission 185598) | Marine microbial communities from Southern Atlantic Ocean transect - Knorr_S7_td_NADW_ad_2505m_LV_A (SPAdes) (version 2) | ecosystem: Environmental > Aquatic > Marine > Oceanic | place...
CTATGGCCCGACTTGGTTGGACGTTCAATCGAATGGGTTTGGTACCTACAGGGTTCTACAGGAAAATTCACCTGTCCTAAGTTATTGGGAAACCATTTTTTACCATTTTGTGAACGGAGATACCATAATAGTAGATTCCCTGATTCAAGACTCACTCGAATCTTTTTTTTATGAGTTAGTGATTTTTGATGATACGACAACGAATCGTACCTACCATTTTTTAAGAGAACAATTGGACACGTCCTACGTAGACCTGAATCAACCGGATGTGGTAACAGATGATGTGGTAGGCAGTTTTCGGAATGGTTGGGGACTGTTTATCATAAATCCTACAGCGCAACGGGAGCAAGCACTCATTCAGGTTCCGCACCCTTGCGACGATTTTATAGCACCCTATTTAGCGATTGATATTTTCAATGCAATGGATGCTTTTGGATTCATGATAAATGGTGCAGGCCGGGAAGTAGCCTGGAATGAAATTGGTTCCTATAATAACGGTAAATCTATTTCCGATCCGTCTAGATACCCCCATACCATTTTTCAAAAATTCCAAGAAGCTGTTACCATGCCATTGATTGGAAACAACCCGCATTGGCCTCTTGTTTTTGCTATTCATAGCTTTGATAATGCAACCCACACAGAACGCAAGTCTGTAATTATCGCAGCTGGTGCTCAAAATGTATTCACCAATAAACCGATTCGAGATATTACTGATGACCATTTTGATATTATCAATTTCACAGATGAATATCCAATAATGGAAGACCAGTTTGGAAATGTTGATCCGTTACACATAACCGATTATTACGAGGCTTTTTATGATGATGATTTTTTCTATGATAACGGGTCCGAGGAATTCCTAATTGTCCTGGCAACTGAACTACGGGGACCATCAAACGGTGTACAAATGAACGACATGCAATCTCAAGTAAATGGAGGTTCTATCTATGAGCCTTGGGTCCATGTGGAAATGGATGAAAAGCCGATGTTATTTGACAGCCTGGATTATGGAGATGACACAGTTTATTCTTTTGGGACTTATCCAACCAGTATTTCTAATTTTTCCATGATCCGAGAATACTATCAACCATTTATACAGGCTGTGGAAGATTACCTGATCCACTGGGAAACATACGCTGATCTTACTGCACCAGATTCAATCCAATTTATTTATCCCGTCCTTGTTGAAGATGACCAAATCACATTAGAGTGGCTTCCAGTTGAAGACACCAATTTTAAGACCTATCAGATTCAATATGGTCAAGATTCACTTACTGCAGGTTCTCTTATCTGGGATATAAACCATGATCCTGAACTGCAGAATATGCGGACAAACATGACAACCGTAGAAGGTATAAGTACAGGCGAAATCTGGCTTTTTCGGATCCGGGCAACAGATTACAGTGATAATTTAGGTTCGTGGTCATACTCGACGCCAAGCATCTTGCCCGGACACAACCCCCCAGACACAATTTTATCCTTTGCTGACCCCGACCTTTCTATAGTAAGCATAATTGAAGAAGATATTGACGAAAACAGTTATCTTATTGATACCATAAATACAATGCCCGGGAATATTCCGACACTTGCTCTTTATGGCAACACTTGGAAATATGTTACGATTGAGCCTTTCTTACCAGATTCAGGTACTGTTTTTCATGTTTATGCCCAGATTGACAGTGTATCCGAAATTCAAGGAATCGGTTTCTCGGATGGAGAAAATAAAATCCGGTATTCGATCGCTGGAACAGAAACCCTGGATATTGAAACATGGATCCCGGTCTACCAGGGCACAAACCCCATAGGATCATGGGCTTCCTACAGATTCCCCATTGGGAATGATTGGATCGCCTGGCATGATACCTTGTCGGCCTTGACAGAAATCCATTTTGTGAATGACCAGGATGATACCACAAATACAGCGGGAAGTGTTCATTTCAGCATGATCCGGGATTTGACAATGGATCTTCCCATATCTCCACAGGTTTCCATCGATTATTCAATGGGAAACAGCAGAATAGAAAATAATCAGCAAAGGGTAACTGTTTCATTCAATGCCATTGTGGAAGATATTGATTCGTATTATTTCACTTGTCATTGGGATTTTGGAGATGGTGCTACATCAAATGAAATTGACCCGGTCCATGAATACCTGGTTGAAGATGATCATGATTACACAGTCCTTCTAACGGTTCAGGACGAGAGTGGGCAGCATGGCTGGGCAACCACGGTTATCCAAGTAGACGATGGTGCTACATCCTTCCCATTGACCATGAATTTCGTTGGTGATATCATGATGGGGCGCAGGTTTGAAGACGAAGACGGCATTATAACGACCCAGGGTGTGCATGCGCTGTTTGAACCCACCTATGATATCTTAGGGTATGCGGCAGATATTACCGTAGCGAACCTTGAAATCCCATTGACAAACCAGGGAGAACCCCATCCGACAAAACAAGTTTATTTCAGGTGTGCCCCGGAAAATGTAGGGGGTCTATATTTTGCAGGGATTGACGTGGTTTCGCTGGCTAATAACCATATCATGGACTACATGGAACCAGGCATAATCCAGACCCAAAATATTTTAAATGAGGCTGGCATTCTCCATTCCGGTGCTGGGATGAACAGTTATGAGGCTTATTTACCGGCCTTTTTATCCGCCAAAGGGCAAACCGTGGCATTCATTGCATCTAGTGACCGGACTGGTCAATACAACAATTACCAGCCCTATTTGAATGCAGGTGAAAATAAGCCAGGATTTGCCTACCTGACACCTTATTACCTTAAACAGCAGATTCAGTCTGTTCGTGAAAACGCTGACTTGGTGGTGGTGGAAATGCATGCCGGGAGTGAATATTCCCATTCACCAGGGGAAGATTATGATTCTTCTGAACCACCTATAGGATTTGCGAGTTTCCGAACCAATCCAGCCAGCAAGGTTGGTTTCACAATTGATCCAATGATGGGGCTCGAGGAAGAAGATTATTCTCCCCGGTTAGACAGACCAAAAATATGGGATAGAGCCATTCGACATTTCGCCATTGATGAGGGCGCTGACTTAGTGGTAGTTCATCACCCGCATATTATTCACGGGGTTGAGATTTATAATGGAAAAATGATCGCCCATTCCTTGGGGAACTTCATCTTCGATCTGAACTACCCCGAAACATACCCCAGCATAATCCTAAATGCGGAAATAGATGAAACGGGGTTTAGCGGATTTTCAATCACGCCACTTTATATTGATGATTACTTGACTGTACCGGTGACGGGTGAACTGGCAAGCTATATATTGGATTATATCGCTATGCGATCGCGGGAATTGGATACATATGTTCATGTCAACCTGGATCAATCAAAAGCGTACGTTATCATGGACACTTTGACCATGACATCCAATGACTTGGAATATCAAATCTGGATTTCAAATTGGACAGAAACGGAGCTCTTTGATGGAACCTATTTTATGTCCAAACCACACCTAATTCCTGATGCGGGAAGTTTGTCAGAAATTTCAACTATTTTCGATTATGTAACACATTATAGGCTTGGAAGAGAAAAAATTTGGATGAAAAATTTTGAGGATGAAGGGAGCACTTTTTGGAATTTAAACAGTGCTAGCGAATTCATCCAGGATTCTATTTATCGTCGCGGAAATCTTGCTGCAGCTCACCTTCGTACTGAAAATTCTGGGGACAACATTATCACCAACCTGGAAGAGAGAATGCCCTATAATAATGAACTGGACTATTCTATCCACGGTTTTGCAAAAACAGATAATGGAAGTGATGTTACACTTCAGGTCCGTCTTTTTGAAGGAAGATCCAGTCCACCCTTACTCACCGCCGCCATTGATGATTCCATCAATGGGACAAAAGATTGGGGTTATTATTGGGGAAACACTCCTTATCATGAGGATGCGCGATTCTTAGATATCAGGGTCCATTCAGGCATTCCAGATTCAGGGACAGCTAAATCCTGGTTTGATGATGTAGGAATAATCGAATGGGACAGTATCAGAACTGTATCTGATCTGCCCATTTCTATTCTTAATCCAAATGATTACAATTATATACAATTGATCGCTAGCCAAGAGCCAGATTCAGCAAACGCGATGGAGGCCATGAATTCCGTGATTGGTGATTTAGGCATCCTTCAATCAATCCCAAGAGCGTCCACTATTACAACTACGGCTCCGGGAGAGATCCATTTCTTTGACGAATCCAAAGGTCCTGTGGGCAGCTGGTATTGGGATTTTGGCGAGGGCTCCACTAGTTTTGAAATGCATCCATCTTTTTATTATACAAGCCCAGGAATATATAATGTAAACTTAACCGTAACAGGTCTAAACGGAGCGACAAGCTATGGGCAGATGACGATTGTTGTCACTGCCGAAGGTGCCCAGGATCATGACCGTGGCGACATCAATGGAGACGGCAGTCTGACCTTGGTCGATGTGCTTCTTTGTACAAATTATATTTTAGGGTTGATGGAATTCACACCTGAGGAATTCCTGGCGGCCGACACGGACGGGAATGGGGTAATTGATATTTTTGATGCCCTGGGAATCTCAGACCTGGCTGACTAATTTTCGTCTTCCGGTTTCCAGTCATTGTAATTTGGAACCGATGGAGAACCAATCAAGATGTTGAACAGGTCATCTTCCAAGGATTCGATAGGTGATTCCACGATACGTCCAATTTCTTCACCACCTTTTAGAAAAATAAAGGTAGGTACATGGTGGATATTTTTTCCCTTCTCAATATTAAGGCCGCTTTTTTTACTGCGGTCAAGCATTATAAGGCGCATTGCTGTATCATCCCAGGATAGCTCATCTAAAATTTTGTAAAATCGAGGCACTTCCCTTCGGCTATCCTCGCACCAAGTCCCCATAAAGGTTTCAATCCCTATCCCTTCCAGAAAATCACCTGCTGCCTCAATCAAATCAAATTCCATCTCATATGTCTCGTATTCTTCCGAGAACCATTCACCGTATGGTTCTTTTTCGATATCAAATCGTTTCCCCAATCCAACCAAGATCGGGTTTTCAGTTTTCAAAACAGTTTCTGTTTCCAAAGTTTGACTCATTAAACCCACAATAAATACAGTTATTAACAATAACAATCTCATATAAACGATTTTAATTTTTAGAAGTTAAAACCATTTTCACGACACTGTCCAATCCAGAACAAACTGGTGTGCTGGTAGACACCAACCTTTGCCGGCTTACATGGCCATGGTCAACCAAGATGCAATCAACTCCAATGGCTTGGGCAACCTCATTATCGTGGATCGTATCACCAATCAGTAAGACATCAACAGGGTCATGATCAAGTTCATTGATCCACTTCCTGCCAATCTCTGTTTTACCACTGGCATAATGATTATCTATTCCAAGCACGCGGATAAAATGATTCTGCAATTCATGATACTCGATCCATTGGTCAAGAAATTCCTGTTTTCCTGCAGACAATATTGATTGGGTCAACCCTGCATCTAATACTGACTTAAGAGCTTCTTTTACCCCGGTTTGAAGCCTGGGTTCATGGAATTTACTGTTATAATAATCCACAAACTCCGTACCTGATACAGAGAATGGTTCCTTATTAAAATCGAATCCCAGTTTTTCATAATAATCTTTAACCGGAAAACAAAATATCTCTAAATATTCATCATCAGTGATGGTATTCATATTTCGTTTGGAAAGTGTTTCGTTGATAGCCTCAACGCAAAGCCAGCGGTCATCCAATAATGTACCATTCCAATCCCAGATTATATGTTTGTATTGCATATAGAAAATATTTTAGCAGAAAAATTCGGGCAGAAATATTAAAAATGGGATAACTTTCCTGCCTGATGTCAACTGTCAGCATCACACCAAGTTTTATTCAATCAATTGAAAAACGCCTAAATCTCCCGCTGCCCGGCAGGTCCGCTCAGGAAGAGATGCTGACGAAGCCAAAAATCCCAATAAACATCCCGAGATTCGGCCGAAAAGGGATTCCCGCAGGAGTGCTTATTCTTTTATTCCCTAATAATGACACTTTCTATTTTTTCCTGACCCTGAGATCTGAAATGGTTGATCATCACAAAGGGCAAATCTCACTTCCAGGCGGCGTTCGGGAAGGTGATGAAACGCTAGAACAAACTGCTTTAAGAGAAACCCTGGAAGAAATCGGTATTGCGCCGAATTCAATTTCATTGATTGGCAAATTAACACCACTCTTTATTCCTATTACCGGATTTGAGATTTTTCCATTTATCGGCTGGACGGAAAAAGAACCGATCACAACAATACATGACCGGGAAGTGGAAAAAATAATCAAGGTATCTCTTTCCGATCTGGTGGAAGAGAAAAACATGAAAATAAAAAAAACAAAGATCAGGAATATCCCGGTATCCATGCCCTATTTTGAACTAAACGGTGAAACTGTCTGGGGTGCTACATCTATGATCCTGTCAGAATTTAAAACAGTTATTAAGGACCTGTTATGAGTCTTGGCCAATGGATCAATTCACTCACTTTCTTCGACCATTTGGTTTTGCTGGTTTTGTTCCTGGTCGGACTTTATTTCAGCAAAGCTACCCTGGAGACTTTAATCCATTTATATAAGAAAAAACAGGGTGATAATCCTTACCAGGTGAAATATCGTGTCACACCGGCTGCTTTACTCAGTGTGGCAATTGTTTATACAATTATTCTTTACCGTCTCATGAGCGGAGTTATAGGATCTTTTACTGGTTGATCTATTCCCCTTTTCGCAAGTTTTCTTTAAAGATTATTCTTCGAGATTTTACCCTCTGATAAACTTGAACAACCTTTTATTCTACTCCTAAATTCTAACATCTTCGTGACACCTTACACTATATTATTTAATCATTGCAACCCCAGAATAATTTATGAGTGAACAAACAAAACTGTTTGTTCTGGATACAAATGTCATTTTACATGATTCAAGTTGTATCCATCAATTTGAGAAAAATGATATTGTTATCCCCATATCCGTCCTCGAAGAACTGGACCACTTCAAGCGCGGCAATGAACAATTGCACTATAATGCCCGTGAGTTCTTGCGCCAGCTGGATGATTTGTCCAGCCAGCAGGAAACCGATAACGGTGTACCCCAGGGTGAGAAGCAGGGCAAGATCCGGGTTGTTGTTAATCATAACTGGCATCCGGATGTGGAAGCGGTATTTCAGGAGGATTGCCCCGATCACCGCATCCTGAATTGTGCCTATAAACTGTCCAACAATAATCCCGAGCGTGATACTATTCTGGTATCCAAGGATACCAACATGCGTCTCAAGGCCCGTTCGCTCGGTCTCACTGCGGAAGACTATGCTACCGACAAAATCATGGATCTGGATTCAGTGTATACTGGGAGCCGACTGGTTGAAAATGCTCCTGGAACTGCAATTGATACATTATTTAATACCGGCAGACTGGACCTTCCTGATTTACCAGAAATAACCAACCCAAAAGCAAACGAGAATTTTATTATCAGAAACGGTCAGAAATCAGCCCTGGCGATCTATAATGCACTTGAAGAAAAGATTGTGCGAGTTGAAAAAACACCGGCCTACGGAATCATGCCGCGCAATGCGGAACAATCCTTTGCTCTGCATATGGTAACCGATAATCAAGTTCAATTAGTCACATTGTCCGGTAAAGCCGGAACCGGGAAAACTCTCCTGGCTCTGGCTGGCGCCATGGAATGCAGATCAGAGTACCAGCAAATTTACCTAGCCCGTCCCATCGTGCCCTTAAGCAACCGTGACCTGGGATACCTGCCTGGTGATATCCAGTCAAAACTGGATCCATACATGCAGCCTCTGTTTGATAACCTCGCAGTCATTCGCCATCAGTTCAAGGCAAAAGATAAACGGGCAATAAAAATCAACGAAATGCTGGAACAGGATAAACTTTTAATTACACCTCTGGCTTATATCCGCGGACGCAGCCTTCAAAAATCATTTTTTATTGTGGATGAAGCCCAGAACCTTACCCCTCATGAAGTAAAAACAATCATCACCCGAGCGGGTGAAGGAACCAAGATCGTTTTTACCGGAGATATCCATCAGATCGATCACCCTTACCTGGATAAGCGTTCCAATGGCCTGACCTATTTAATCAGCCGTATGAAAGGCCAGGAAATGTACGCCCACATTACACTGGAAAAAGGTGAACGATCACATCTGGCGGAGTTGGCCAGCGATCTACTTTAGCTCAATGAATCCTGAACCATTCAGCTCCCTGCATTTTCACCTGGATAGTGAAGGAAGTAAAAGTTTGGCAAAATTGGGGCGATGGGCCAAGGTATTGGGCAGTATTAACATCGTCCTGGGCGGATTTAACCTAGTGTTCTCCTTGCCCTATTTTCTGCCGGGAAATGATATGAGCTTTCTGGCAATCCCTACTAGTGGTGCAGCTGCGTTTCTTATTTACCTGGGCCTTCAGCTCACTGGATCCGCATCCCATTTGCGTTTTGCCGTAATAAGCGAAAGCGATGGGGAATTTGCCGCAGCATTGGACAAGATCCGGAAATATCTTTTCATTTCCAGCCTAGCTTACTTGGGAAGTCTGATCATCATCCTAACCCTATTTATTATTGCAAGCGCACTGGGAGTTGGATTTGAAGAATTATTAAAAAATGAACCTGGGCCAGTTTCGATTTAATTGTTTTCCAATAATTCAGCCGCCTTTTTTGCTGCTTCCTCCTCCAGCTTTTCAACAGCAGATTCCTTGATCTTCTCTGCTGTTTTTGTAACTGCATCTTTATACTTTTCTGCCGTTTTAGTCACGGATTTCGTTATTTCACCAGTATCCTTGCCCGTATAATGAAGATAAGCCACATACAGGACAAAAACTGAGGCTGCCACCAACACCAGTTTGATGATCTTTTTAATGAACCCGTATACCACGACCAGGGCCAGAATAACCGCGATAGCCAGGTACACCGGATTGGCGGTCATTGATTCAATAATATTTTCCATTATTTTTGATTAGCTGTTTTGTCAAATCTAACACAGGAAGGAACTTAGGATTCAAGTAAAATATTCTTAGTTTTCAAAATATGCGCCAGATAATCCTGATCATATTTATTACGACCGCCTTTGGACAAATAAAATACCCGGCTGACTCACTGCTGAAATCATCGGAAATTTCTGTATCCAGGAAAGCGGTGTTGGTGCCCATTGCCGGCTGGCAGCGAATCTCATATAATACAGACCTTTTTAATTGCCAATTTTATCCCAGTTGTTCTAATTACGGCGTAGAAGCAATTAAAGAGCATGGCCTAGTTCTGGGATGTGCTGTGGCAGCGGACAGGATCATTCGCTGCAATCCGGCAGCGTTTCATTATCATGTGGAAACACAGGCATTTTTCAATGACGGGGATGGCAGGCTGATCGATTTTGTGGAACCAAAAATATATCAACCCTCTAAAAAATCGCCCGCTGTTGCTGCGGGATTATCCATCGTACCAGGCCTTGGCCGGATCTACGCCGGCAGACTATACGATGGATTATTCAGCTTTCTGACACTTTCACTTTCAGGAAACGCTGCCTACACGGCATTGCAGCAGAAACGGCCAGTTGTCGGGCCGTTATTTACTGCTGTTTTTATGATCGCATATCTAGGTGAGATCTATGGTGGTTGGCGATCAGCAAAATATTATCAGCCTGCGGTCTTTACTGAAGCGGAATAACACTTTCCCAGTAGCGGGGTTTTTTGTTTGTAGGATGATGGGTAGATTTTATCGGTCTATAAATGAAAGTTTAAAATGCCTAAAAAAATAAAATCACCTACAACCATTGAATCGGTTGGTAATAAACCTAAAACCATTAATGAATACATTGGTTTGGTAAATTCTAAAACAGCCAATGTAAGTATTGCCCATATGCAGTCACCCGGTGGTTGGACAGAACCAGGACAAAGACCAGAATTTGATGAATATACGATTATCCTTGATGGTAGATTGAAAGTGGAAACTGAAGATGATATCTTATATATCAACAGTGGAGAAGCAATTATTACCTACGCTGGAGAATGGGTAAAGTACAGTACACCAGATAAGAATGGCGCTAAATATATTGCAGTTTGTATCCCAGCGTTTACGCCTGAGACCGTAAATAGAGATAAAACATAATAAGCATCAACCCCCGCCAAGTAGCGGGGTTTTTTGTTTTAATGATTCATAATATAAATTAAAAGCAGGATCAAATCTGAAAAGTTGGTTTCACCATCCTGATTAATATCACTGACATGATTTAGCACAATATCTGGGCTTAAAACGCCAGCAAGTATTTCTACAAGGGTGAGTAAATCAAAAATGTTATAATCCCCATCATAATTCAAATCTCCTATGGGTGGTGTATGAGATTGAATCATCACATTATCTATGGCCCAATACCAATTATTTCCAGCATCAGCCATTTCCCAGTTGAAATAAATTTCATCTTCATCTGATTCAACACTGAAACTTAACCGTTGGTTTAAAACATCGCCGCTAGCATTATCGCTCCCGGCATTGCTTGAATAATGGAGAAGCGTTTCAATTATTTCACCTGATACGTTGGTAACAGTTAGATAAACTTGCTGTGGCGCCTCTTGTCGATAGTGAGAATCAAAAGAAATATGAATTGGGTTCCCCGTTAATGGAATCAGCGGAGAAGTTAAAATACTATTATAACTCCCAAAAGACGCAGCATTTCCACAATCGTCCCATTCGTCAGGATCGACAACGGCAACGGTTCCATCGGCTCTTGTGAACTGGCTTCGAAGTTGGTCTTCGGCATCCACCCAAAAATCCATGGACGCAAAGGACCAGCCTCGCCATTCGATGGTACCAACTTCAGGCATATTCGTATTATCTATCGTCCAATTTCCAGGGGGTACATGTGTCCAGCCCAACACGTCTGGCCCTATTGAATTTCCGCAAGCGCCATAGGCTTCGTCTTCAGCAGGAAATAGTTCAAGATTATTAAAATTCTCTTCCAAAATGTTAGTGCCTATAGGAATACTGGCCACCACTTCAGCTTCGCACGTAAAATCCGTTGAATTGGATTCTAACACAAGCCTATAATGAAATGTCGCTTCACCGCTTAACCCTATGAGCGATGGCGCATCAACGTAAGTTATTTCCACCCCATCTATTTCTGCGATTAATTCATCATTTCGATAAAGTGAATAGGTATGATTTGGTGCCCAATTTTGATCCCAAGACAAAGTAACATCCATTATGGATGGGTCAATTTCCGCCGTCAATGGACTGGGGCAGTTTGGACAAATATCGTAGGAAGGAAATTCCGTTGAGTTTAGTCCCATCGAAATACCATCTAACTGCCATTCACAATTGTTTTCGATTCCAAAATAATGAAGCAAGGTGGGTACCATATTTGTTAAATAAGATTGTTCAGGGAGCGTTTCTACACTGACAAGAGATCCGCTCAAAATAATGGGAATTTGTCTTTCTTCAATCGTTTGACCCCCGTGACTATAATCAATTCCACCATGGTCGCTAGTAATCATAACTAACCAATCTTCATTTTGAAATGTTGGCCTGTTCTCCATGGCATCAATGACCCAGCCGATGTATTCATCAACATTTTCTATCGCATTAATATATTGGTTTGCCTCCGGGCTATAACCATAACTATGACCAGCAATATCTACATCATCGAAATCTAAAAAAAGAACATCCAGATTCGGTGTACTCATATAATCTGCGGCCCCCTGGGCAACGCTACCATCATAGGTGGAATGCAATTCATTGTAATCCATGGTGCTACCAAATATCTGTGTATGGATTGGTGTCCACATTATAAAAGAAGCTGTATGGTATTCCTGACTCGATTCTTCCATTAAAACATTAAAAGGCGGATACTCATCAAAATTGGAACCGCTAAAGGAATTATCAGATACGCCATGTTTATCAAACCAAACACCCGTAATCATGGTTGACCATCCGGGTCCACTCACTGTCGGCTGTCCATTGATAGAACAAAGTGCGTCATTGATGTAAATACCACCATTAATCAATCCATCAATGTTGGGCGTTTGTGCTTGCGTCAGCGCATCAGGTCGACAACCATCAATACCGATAAATAATAATTTCTTGTTCTGTCCACTCAATAAAGAAATGGAAACCAGACCGGTTAATAAAATTGTTTTCATTTTCATTATTATAATCATTAAAAGTAGCTAAACCTAGCCAAACCAAGAAGATGGTACTGTTGAAATAATTTTACCCTTTTCACAACACCAAGCCCCACCAAGTAACGGGGTTTTTTGTTTGTGGGATGATGGGTAGATTTGGGCTCACCATGAAAAAAGCGGCCCTACTTTTACTATTATTATGTACCATAAATGCCCAGGTGGGAGAAATCATTTGGGAAGAGAATTTTGATAATTTGGATAACTGGATGAAGATTACCGGGAATGGATCTTGGGGCTGGGGCAATGGTGAACTGGAATTCTACCAGGAAGAAAATGTTGAAATAGCTGAAGTTCCCGAAGAACCGGGGAATAATGCGCTGCACATTACGGCCCTGGAAGAATCTGGTGCTGGTATCGTTGACCAATGGGGAAATCCGTTAAGCTATACGTCGGGGAAGGTGACCACAAAAGCAAAAATAGCTATTAAGTATGGTGTGATTGAGACCAGAGTAAGAGTGCCAGACCTTGATCTTGGCGGCTGGCCAGCGGTATGGCTTTTAGGCATGGCAAATTATAACTGGCCTCGTTGTGGCGAACTCGATATGATGGAAATGGGGTCTCGCCAAGCTTTCAGGGATTTACATGACGAGCACAACGGCGGTAATGGCGCCAACAATTCAACCGTTAATCAAGTGGTTGGGGCGAATGCTATATTTTATACGGATGATGCCGTAACCCCAGAAAATCCATCTGGCGCCGCCAGCATTTCATGGGATCCGGATGATGATTATTGCAGACCCTATTACAATTATGATACGCCGCTCAATGACAGGTTTCTCACATATCGCATATATTGGGATGATGAGAGCATACGATTTACCGTTATTGATGATAGCGTTGAGTACGATCTTTACACAGATCCATTTCCAATTGACAGTGTTTCAGAAGAATTTCAAAGACCATTTTACTTAATAGCAAACCTGGCCATAGGCGGATTATTTACAGACGCAGATTATATTGGCGGAAGCGGAGCCCCGGTGTCCATGCCCTTTCCAGCTGAAATGTATGTTGACTATATAAAAGTTATGGAATGG
>Ga0208113_1001093_pt1 | contig 13246 bp, 28 predicted proteins | sample Knorr_S7_td_NADW_FD_185598 | JGI IMG/M metagenome (GOLD analysis project Ga0208113, IMG submission 185598) | Marine microbial communities from Southern Atlantic Ocean transect - Knorr_S7_td_NADW_ad_2505m_LV_A (SPAdes) (version 2) | ecosystem: Environmental > Aquatic > Marine > Oceanic | place...
TATCGGTTTTTCAATTGAATCTTCTGTTACTTTAAGTGCTCCAGGAAATTCTCTATCAATAAAAGGATGTCCTTTCGGTAGTCCACCTTCTTTATTAAATGTTACTTCATCAACAATTAATTTATGTTCCTTACCTTTTGCTATTTCTACACCAGCTAATGTTGTTCTCTTTGTATCATCATCTTTTTTATCACCCCATACTTGGTCTAATATTGCTGCAAATAATCTCATTTGTAAATTCTCCAAGTAACATATGGTGTATTAAACAGACAATAAAATTTCATTTCTTTCTGACTTCTTTTTTTATTTAAAATCTCACCAACAATTTTCTTTCTCTTAGAATAAAAGTCATACTCAGTAATTATCTGAATTGGTCTTTCATCAGTATCAACAAATGATTCAACCAAAGAACTTATCTCTTTTAGGTCTTTGTCATATACATTTAATGTTTTCATTCTGGTGCCTCTTGTCCAAACCATTCATAATTAATTTTAATATATTTATCCCATTCTTTAGGCACTTCATCCTCTGCATAAATAGCCTCAACAGGACATTCAGGTTCACAGGCCGCACAATCTATACATTCCTCTGGGTCTATGTATAGTTGTAATCCATCAGGGTTAAATCCTTCTTCGTGTACTTCTGCACCTGCTCCTGTCTTATCGAAGGGTCCATGAATACAATCTACTGGACACACATCTACACATGCCGTATCACAAGTTCCTACACATGGATCTACTATAATGAATGTCATTTTTACTTCTCCTTAATCAATCTTATAGTTATAAATTTCTTCAAATTCTTCTGTAGGTATCATTCTAATTGCATCCCAAGTTAATTTAGTACAAACTACTGCACATACTTGACAACCGATACATTCATTAAATCTTATTTGAACTGGTGGAATAGGAATCTCATACTTATCACTTGCTACTGGTTCAATACAATCAACAGGACAAAATGGAACACATGCCATACACCCTGTGCAATTATCTTCATCAACTACCGCCATAAGTTTTGGTTTTCTCTTTTTATATCCTACCTTTTCTGGTAGGTTTGGTATTCCTTTAAAATGATTATAGGCTTTCATTTACTTGGCCTTATACTACTAATATCGTCTATCTTATATTCTTTACCATCTGTAGCAGTAAACTTCTCTGGTAAATTATCCCATTGTCCTTTTGGAATTACTCCCATATGATGCATAGTTTTAGTACCTGGTACTATTTCACCAGGTAATCCTTCTAAATCACAATAATCCCATTGTAGATCACCATCTATACCAACTACCTCTACTATAGGTTTACTTTTGTTTGTGCTATGTAACTGTGATAAATGAAATTTCATTCCCAGTCCCCATCACCACCTGCTCGTGTTCCATCTAACATTGGTCTATTCAATTCCATACCTAACATAGTTTGTGCTTCTTCACTCATCATAGATGCATCCCAAGGTGGGTCCCATACTAAATCAACAGTACATCTATCTATACCTTTTACTTCTTGAACTCTTGTTTTAACATTATTTAAAAATTCTGGACCAACTGGACAAGATGGTGTAGTTAATGTCATTACAATTGTAGCGTTCATAAAAGTTTCGCCGTTATCATCAAAGGGTTTTCCTTCGTCTAACACTTCTCGAGCATCCCCATCAATTTTAGTTCTCTTTTCTACTTCAATAGAATACACCAATCCCAAGTCCCAAATGTTTTGTGGTATCTCTGGGTCGTATATTGTTTTACAAACATGCTCTATTCTTTTTTCTATTGAAATATCCATTATAAATCTCTTAGTTCCATAAAAAGTAAATAACTAACTGCTAACACTACTATTCCTATTAATACATATATAATCATTCTTTCATCATCCTTACAGCTTCTGCGAATCCCCTTAATCTTTGACTTGTTATTGTTCCTTCTAAACCAAACCCATCTATTAAACCTTGTCCATCATAATCATCCATAGAAGATTTTGGTTCACCATTAAATGCCTTCTCTAATAAATATAAGATACCACTAACTATAACAGAATCCGATACTGTATTTATTTGTATCGGGTCTTTATTCTCTAACTTAATCCAAGCATACGATGTACACCCATGTATAAAATTTTCTTCTGTTCTATCTTCTACTGGATAATTCTTTTGAGATTCTTTTCCTAAATCAACGAGATGATATAATCCCATATTACCAATCTCTAAAGATTGTAATGTATCTTTTATCTCATTAATTTTTTCTGATACCATTTATTTTGTTTTCTCCAATCGTTCTAAAAATCTTATATCATTCTCTATTAATGGAATATTTTTGGTAACTTTAGTTGCTAATCTTTCACACTCCATTCTAACCCCACCATCAGCTGGAAATCCATGATATGACCTTCTACCCAATTTATAAATTCTTTCCCAAGTCCATTCCTTTTTTTCAGGGTCGTTTGGCCATGGGTTATAGTTGTTTGGTAATCCTCCGTAACTCATTTAATTTTTTTCTGGGAACTGTTCATCATCAAATACTTTAAAAGTTAATATCCATTTCATATCTTCATCTTCATCCCATTCTTCATAGTCTGATAATATACAAGTATCAGTATTCATTCTATCTAATACGGGTTGAACTTGATCTTCTTCCTTACATATAATATAAATATAATCACCATTGGTTCTTACCATTACTTCATTATCGGGACCATTATATACTATATTATCTTTCATCATTTGAACACCTGTTTTCCTATAAGAGTTTCTTTTGCTTTGTCTAACAATATAGAAACTTGTTCTAACTCTTTATACAACTTATCTGTCTTATCATATAATTTTCCTATTTCTTTTCTAACTGAATCTGATTCTGATTTAAGTTTATTCTCTAACTCTGTTTTATTAAAACTTAATTCTGATTTAACTTCTCCAGATATTTCAGATAACATACCTTGAGTTTCTAATGCTAATACTACTACTCTTTCATTTAAGTTATCAAGTTTATTTTGATATGTCTCAAAGAACCCAGTTAATGCTTCATCGGCTAACTGACCACTCTCAACTATCTTACCAAGAAAAGTAATATCATCTAATATCTTATTTAACTCTTTAACATAATGTCTAATGGTTTCTGGGTCTGATACCTTTTCAAAGGCATAAACCTTATCTGTTATTATTTGATAATTGGAATCCCAAACATTTAATTCATTCTCAAATTCCAATGTTGCATAATAAACACCCGCACTAAAACATCCGCCTCCTAATAATCCTATTATTATTGCGTTTATTATCTTTGACATTTCGTTCTCCTATTTCTCTTTCCACATACTTGGTTGTTCATCCACTTCTTCACCATACATTGAGTATCTTGGTTTAGGTGGTGGTGGAGCATCGGGTTCTATTTCTGTATGTACAGAAAATATCTCACCCTTGAACGAACTCAAATGGAATTCTGTTGTTTTACCACCAGATTGTTGAAACGAATATTCTAATCCATCTGTTAGAGATGGGAATACTTCTGATTCTTTATTTGCGTCTGTCCATTGGTCCCCTGGTGGAACTCTCTTTAATACTAATTGTTTTACTTCTTTTTCTGCCATAACTACTCCTTTAAAGTTTTTCCTAATATTGTTTTAACCAAGTCATAAGTAAATAGTGAATACTCTGGATATTTAGAAAAGGCTTTTATTAGGTTTGCCATGTATTCACCATTTATGTAATCTGTATTATATTCTTCCATTATAACTGCCTGTTCCATAAATGTTCTAATGGCTACTTTTAAATCTTCTGGTAAATCTTCTCGTGGTTCTAACTTACCAGCCTTATATTTCTTGGTAATCCTTTTTATTTCTTTATCTCTATTCATTTTATATGTACCGATAAATTAATATACAAAATAACACAAGCCAATATTAGTGATACTACAATTCTTTGGTTTGGCATTTCATTTAATATCAGACCAGTCATTACAAAAAATACAATTGTTGCCATACCAAACCCAACAGGTCTAACTGCCCAATACTCTCCAAAGTATTCATAAAACAACCTTGTAGAATAATAGAATAAATAACTAACTGGTATACCACCAAGTATTACCCACCACCATTCTTTTGCCCAATCCCATTTAAACTGTGCGTTCATATGAAACCACGCGAATACATTTCCCAAAAAACTCATAGCCAAAGCAATAACTAATAACCAAGCTTTATCGTTCATTAATTCTTACCAAATAAATCTGACAATGATTCTCCAAGTTCTTTGGCCATTTCATCACCCGTTATATCACTTTCTGATATATTCTGTTGTTCTTCAAATGTTCTACCTATATCCTTATTGACCGTTCTATGTTTATTAGGATGTTCTAAGAAATAACAGTTATAACAAAAGAATCTTAAATTAGATGGTTTCTTATCATGTATATCTCCATTAATAAAATGTACTATGAGTGGTGATAACATATCTGTTTTCCTTTGCCTCATTTCTCCACAACACGAACACCGTTGTGGTAATACAAATTCTCTAATCAATTCTTTCTGAAATTTTAATTCTACATCTAATGGTTTAAGGCCACTCCAAGTTACTTTCCGTGCACGACTAACACCTGCTGAACTTGGTAATGGTTTCCATACATCATACTTCTTCGCATATTTCTTAAATGTATTATACGATGTATGAAGTGATTGAGCTGCTTTATGCATACTCTCTGATTCTTCTATCGCCCGAACAATCCTATCCTTTGGTATTGGTCTACCAAGATATGGATTTATTCCTTGTCGTCCTGTTTGTGCCATTATTACTCCTTTGTATTATATAAATATAACCTGATATTAGAAAACACACATTTATTTTGTGTCAATAGTATTTCTATGTTCATATGATTTTGGATCTATGGTAGTAATATATTTAAGTAATCTACCACACACCTTACAACATATCGGGGTGATATCTTTTACTGATGAATAATGTATTAAATGATCCTCACAATGTTGTTCTATCAATTCCCATTCATCTTTCTTATTCTTATTTAGAATATGTCTATCCTTATCCTGATCACAACATATGGTATGACTACCTTTTGATTTCTTACCAGTATGCTTTTCTTTAAAATAATTTCTATTCATTTATATTTTCCACTTTCTTTTTACTTCAGTAAATATTAAATTATGTGCCTTAAACTATTCATGTCAATCTATTTATTAAACTTTTTGAAATTATCTCATTACTCTTCTTACCCAATCTAACAATATTACATTTACCTAATATCTCGGTAAAGATTAAATCATGTGTCTTTCTACTTGGATGATTATCTTTAACTTTCTCACCATATAACTCTTTCAACTCTCCCGACAACATGGTGAGCTCATCATATTCAAATAAATCTTCTAACGAGTTAAACACTTTACCATCATAATTAAAATCAACTCTAAGGTCTTCTGGTATGTATTCATATATTTCTCGTGGCCAAGTAAACACACAAACCTTAGTGTTATCTCTTTCCTCGAACTCTTTACATATATTGAATATAGGAACTAAGTATTCTTTATTATAGTATTCATAAAATTCATTAAATGTTTTCTCTGAAACTATACCATCAGAAGTAACAATGTTACCTTCCATATCAACACGAAACTTTTCTTGTGTGGTTTCTGAATCGGATGTTAGATCTCGTAGTGGTTCAGTTAATTGGACTACTAAATATTTCAAAGGTTCTTTTGAACAATATAACATATTCAACCAATCATGAATTAATTTGTTATTACCACCATTCTCACTCTTGGTTATTAAATTACAACCTAACTCTTTTGCAAGTAAATTAGAATATCGATAAAGGTCTTTTACAAACATATGTCTGTCATTCATCAAGTATGTTTTTGGGTCATTAAATATTTTCCAATCCATTGCATTGAGATTGTGTTTCCTAACCCAATTCCTTAATTTTGATGCTGACCAGTCATGACGGTCTTTGATAGTTCCATCACCTTTGATGTCATAAAAATATAATCCTTGTCCCCAAGTGAAACTACAACCAATGGTTGCTAAATTATTCATATCCAATAAACCCTAAACAAAATTCTATCGTGTTCCAATTCCTTGATAGTATCTAAACCATGTTCAGTAGAACCATCATCTAGATGAAACACAATCAATTGATTCTCTTCATTATAATAATTAAATACTTGTTCATATAAATTATTAATGTTAACAAACCTCAATGGATTATTCTTGTTACTCGTGAGATACAGACAAGTGGTGAACTTTCTTACATTAAATCTTCCATCCGTTTCTTCTTTTCCTCTCCCACCCATATCATTATGTGGGTGCATGTGATGTCCAACTTGGTATCGTAAGAAGTTTGAAACTTGTGGTTTACAATCCTTTAGAAATGGAAATGTTTCTTTGTGATGTTGAATCAGTAAGTCGTATATTATCCATCCATCATCATCTATTGGTTCTTCTTGTAAATAGGAATATCGAAACTTATATCGACTAATATCTTGTGAGTATAACAACACCCTCTGAAACAATTCAGGTGGTAGCACATTCTCATAACAACTTATATTTAAGTCTGGTTTATCCCAAAGTATATTCATAGTGATTTTCTTTAAAATAATTTCTATCCATTTTGACCTCTATAGTTATATTCTATATGTAATATATAACAGTAACCGTTATCATCTACATATAAAATGTAATTATTATTGAGCGGGTGGACGGAATCGGACCGACAGCATCAGCTTGGAAGGCTGAGGTATTACCATTATACGACACCCGCGAGCCAGAGATTGGATTCGAACCAACGACCTGATGCTTACAAAGCACCTGCTCTAAACCGGACTGAGCTACTCTGGCAAAAGTTTTCTTTTCTTCCATGCTTCCTTCATAACTTTAGATTGTTTTTTTCTATATTTTTCTGATGAATGATTTTTTGAATTTATATTACCTTTCATAGATTCTGATATTTTCTTTCTTCGTTTTTCACCTTGTGGTCCATACATTCTACCCTTTAATGCTTCAGATATTTTTCTCTTATGCTCTTCTGATTTAGGTTTTCCCTTATTATTCAATCCACCTATCCGTGAAGTTTCTATAAACAATTCTGGATTCTTTAATTGTTCAGTAAGAGATAGCCAAGCAACCCTATCTTCTTGAAATCCCCATTTTTCCCAATATCCCTTATGATATTGTGCATGTTTTTCTATTGTAACCAAAATAATTTTATCAGTTTTAATTCGTTTCCCATTATGAGATTCTATAATATGATGTTTATGTTTCTTACTCATAGTCGGGTAGGTAGGATTTGAACCTACGACCCCCTGCTCCCAAAGCAGGTATGCTACCTGACTGCACCACTACCCGTGTAGCCCCACCCAGAATCGAACTGAGATTACCAGGATGAAAACCTGGCGTCCTAACCATTAGACGATGGGGCCATTTAATCTTCATCTATTTACTTTTGTTATTACTTCGTACCAAGGACTGAACCAATCTAATACTTCTTTTTGACTTTTATACACTTTTAATAAATCTCTTTTCTTAATTAATATCTTATTGGATAATCTTGTTTTACGTTTATCAAATTGCCATAATATATCTGGTCTTAAATGATTTAATATATCGTGTAGTGCTCTATGTCTTGGATGTCCGTATTCACCTTGTTTATTATGTGTTACTATCTTTGTATATTCTCTTTCTCTTAATACTCTCAATAACTCATAGATAAGTTTTTCTCTATGATAATCTTCTCCACCTTTATAACCTGTCCAATGTTCGTATTCTTTTATTCCTATAAACTTCATAGATGCTTTAAATTCTTTTCTTCTAATCTTACTATGACACTCATCTACTACTACAACTTTATATTCAGTTGGATGTGTTAATAATTCAGCACCACCAAATAGTGCTTCGTCATCAGGGTGTGCTGTAATCATTAACTTATCAATCATTTTAATCCTTTACCAACTCATGAACCTTTCTTCCATTAATTACATAGTGTCCATCAAGGCAGGCCATACAAGGTTTATCTATATGATGGTCACCTATCCGAGTTACTGCTTCAACCAAGTCATCTATCTCTTGGTACATTAATATATCAACTCCTAAAATCTTTTTAATAGTATCTATACTTTTATTACTCGCTATAAGTTCTTCAGTTGTAGGCATATCCACACCATAATAACATGGATGTTGTATTGGTGGACAAGCACTTACAAAATAAACTTCCTTCGCTCCAAAATCTTTTACCATTCTTACTATCTCTCTACTTGTATTTCCACGAACAATACTATCGTCCACTATCATCACTTTCTTACCACGAATCTCTGTTTCTTGTGGAACGAGTTTATGTTTCACAGACCGTTTCCGTTCTTCTTGTCCTGGCATGATAAAGGTTCTACCAATAAAATGATTCTTGTATAACCCTTCTGAATACCTAACTCCTATCTCATGTGCCATTGATAACGCTGATGTGTTAGCCGTGGATGGTGCAGGAATAACTATATCTGGTAATATATCTGGATACTTCTTCTTCCATGCTTCCGCTAAGTTCTGACCCATTCTTAACCTTGAACGATACACACCTACATCATTTAGTATGGCGTCAGGTCGTGCAAAATAAACATACTCAAATATACAAGGATTAAATTCTTCCTTAACTAATCGTTTACTAAATAACTTACCATCATTATCTACATAGATAAGTTCCCCTGGGAGAACATTACCTTTTGATTCATATCCCATAGAATAAAACATAGTGTTCTCTGATGCGAAAATATAATCCTTACCACCATGCCAACTCCCTACATCTCTTTCTCCTCTAACCAATGGACGGATACCACGTGGATCCCGAAAGACTACTAATCCCTTTCCAACAATAAGAGCTGTAATAGAATATGCTCCTCTTACCTTTTTAAATAAAGTAGTAACTACATTACATAGTACATCAAAAAATTCTTTACTCGTTTGTGGATTACCATTCTTATTTAATTCTTCTGCGAATATATGTAGTATAACTTCGGTATCACTTGTAGTATTCAAATACCGTTTTTCTGTTTTTGTAACTTCTTCTACTAATTCATCATAGTTTGTTATCTGACCATTGTGTGCTATCGCTATACCATAAGGTACAGAAGTCCAAACAGGTTGTACTTCACCATGACCAAATCCACCATGTGTTGGATAACGATTATGAGAGATACCAATGTTACCCGTGAGTAAGGATAAATTATCTTTTGTAAATATATCACGAGCTAATCCTAATCCTTTCTCTTTGTGCATTCTATCATCGTATGTCATTATTCCAGCCGCATCTGTACCACGATGCTGTAGATGAACTATACTTTCATACAGTTCTGGAGCAGCAGGTTTATGACTATATATTCCGGCTATACCACACATCTAATCTTCCTCGTCCTTTATCCATATGTTTTGTTGAAACCTTTCTGACCATTCACTATGCCCACAACAGTCTTTGGTTTTAAATTGTTGAATCCAAAACTCCAACTCAGATTCGGTTGGAACTTTGATTAAATGAAATACTGTATTTACTTCATCTTGTGTTTCCATCCGTTTCCGTAAATACTTGGCTAATTTTTCATTGTCAATCATTTTAGAAGTGTAACTGTAGTTGTTTCTCCATTATTAAATAAATGATAAATACCACTTGGTAAATCTCTTGTATCCCAGATATGATGTCCGTTTAAATAATTCTCATATACTTCTCTACCTAACATATCATATATCTGAACATATCCATATCCATTAATATTCATAACACTATTTGATGGATTGGGCCACGCCAATAGTTTAGGTGCTTCTATCATAAATAGTTCTTGTGTTAATTGCTTAAACTGAATTGGATCCAATATACTCTGTACAAATTGTAGTGCCTGTTGTTGATTACCACCCAATATCATTTGAACCAAACCTATAACATCTAATACATTTACGATACCATCTTGTGTTATATCACCAGCTTCTGCTAAACAAGTATTTTCATTTACTCCCAATACTACATCTATTAACAACAACACATCAAATATATCTAAATCTCCATCCCCATCAAGATTACCACCAGTAAATACTAAGTTATTACAATCATCACAAACATCCCCAAGTCCATCACCATCTTCATCTTCTTGGTTTGGATTATAAACATCTGGACAATTATCCATTCCATTAAACACACCATCATTATCTGCATCTATAGTTTCTAATGCACTATTGATAATTTGTATAATAGCACTTTGGTTAAATCCTGATTGTGAATATAATACTGCTCCGTGATCATCTATAATAATATTATGTGGTATGTATCCAGTTCCAAATAAAGGATAGATAGTATTATTATCATCATCTAATATTGGATAAGTTATTCCAAATGCAGATGCCCATCCTTCACAACTATAAGATGTCCAATCACTTCCTGCGGCTATTATTACTACTGGTAAGTCTTGATATACCTGCCAAATGTTTTCTGTTAGCGGAGCCTCCGCTTGACAGGATGGTCACCAAGATGTGAATAAGTTTATCCAAGTAATTTTATGATAGCCATCTGTATTATAATTCCAATAACCATCTTCAAAACCACTATCGTTCGCACATATAGGTGCACCAAAATTATCTACTGTATCACCTACGGAATAAGTTTGTGCCTTTAGAGTACATAACATTAATGCTCCCATGGCAACTATTAAATGTATTACTGATACTTTTTTCATTTTTCTTTTTTCCAAACAACCCCATTCTTATAAGTTATTTTACTAATGTCATATCCCGAATCTGTTATCACCTTAATGGTTTTTTCAATATCAGGTTCTTTCAAAATCACTACCTTAACAGTTTGATTATTGATATCTACAAATACATTATTCTTATCAGTATAATCTAATTTACCAATACCTTTATTCAAACCATGTGCACAAAATGAACAAACAAGACCACTAACTTTAAATGTTAGGGTATCACCAGCGGTATAAGTCTGTGCTGATAATATTGATGTTAGTAATAGTATTAATAGTTTCTTCATAAGTTTATACTTAGTCCTAATGAGTTGTTATGTATCACTACTATTAAATAGAATACATTCAACCACGTTAAAGCTTTCTTCCTATTCACTTCTTTCATTTTGTTTAGTCCATAAAATGTTAATGCTCCACTTAATAGTTTAACTGCAACTATTCTATCGTTTGTAGGCAATTCACCCATGAGTGGGTTGACTTCGTGAGCATAAGTAATAGGTTCTATCTCATCAAAATAACTACGATACTCATCCATCATAAAAGTTTGTTTAGCATCTATCATACTCAATCCTGCTAAAGTAGTATATAGTGTTACTGATTCACCAGACCATTTTTCAGTTTGGCCCCATACTAAATCACACCACCCAAAAAAGACGAGAACTCCAACAATCCAATATATTGTTTTCCTAATCTTCATTCTTATCCTCATCTACATTAGATAAATAAAACGAACCAATACTGAATAGGACCATTATAAGTCCAAACAATACAATCGCTATATACTCTAATGATAAGTATGTGTTAACCATTTTTATGTTCTCCTTTAATATAAAGTTGTCCGTGTTTAGAACAAACTTTATTTACCATTGTTAATGTTTCACCACCAAGACAATCAGGACACCAACATAATTCAGTTCCATATTCTTCGTGGTTAAACTTAAATCTTTCCATACACTCTGTATGACTTTCTTCTCGTGGTCTACCATCATCACCAAATCTCAATCGTCTAATAGGCATCATATGTACATCTTCTAAATGGTCATAGAATCCTTGACCTGTTTCTGTTAGTGCTGTACATAATAAACATTTAGTTTTATTCACAATAATATACCTCTACGTTGTCGTGATTCTGTAATACTGACGCTGGAACATCTTCAGTTACTTCACCGTTCATTGCTACATTTAATATATTTAATTTATGGTCACCATTTGCTATCAACACTATCTTCTTTGATTCCATTATAGTTCCCAATCCCATAGTAATTGCTTGTTTAGGAGTATCATCTACTGAACCAAAAAATCTTGAATTATCTTCTATCGTTTGTTCATCTAAATTTACTACTCTCGTTCTTGATAGGAATGATGATCCTGGTTCATTAAATGCTATATGTCCATTAGTTCCTATTCCTAATATACACAAATCAATTCCCATACTTCCAGCTATCTTATCTTCGAATGCTGAAGTAGGTCTAAATGGAAAATGGGAATGGTCAGGATAGATATTAGTTTTTTCAAATAAATTCTTTCTCATATAATTTTGATAACTTTCTGGATGATCTACATTCATAAGATAAACATCAAGATTAAATGTTATTACATGACTCCAATCTAATTCTCTTTTAACAAGTTCGTCATACATACCAAGTGGTGTATCACCAGTTGGAAGAACCAATTTAGATAGTGGTTGTTTTTTAAGTTGTCTTTTTACTATATCTGCTACAGTTGAACTTAATTCTTTATAACTTTTTAATACTTTTATTTTCACATTATTTCTTTTATTTTAAATGGTGGAGCTGACAGGACTCGAACCTGCGACTTCCTCCGTGCAAGGGAGGCGTTCTCCCAACTGAACTACAGCCCCATATATTAAATCTCGTATCTCTTTATAACATCTTTTCCTATATCAAATGGTATAGACATAAATGTTCTTTCCTTTAGGTTATATCCCCCCGACCTTAAATATTCCAACTCTACTTCATTATTAGAATATTCCATTATTAAATATTGTGGATATACTAATAACTCTTTTCCAGATCTATTCAGTTGGATAAAATGAGTTGTGTGAGATTTGTTATATATCCCATTCCAATAATGATTCCGTTTCCTAATCTCTATTCTAAATCTGTTTTCCTTCTTCCATCGATTCCATAGACTATCAAAGGACAAATGAGATATTTCAATATCAAACTCATCACCTTCTAAATCAACATCATAATAACCACCTTCGGTTAAATGATGTCCTTTCTTACTAAACCATTCTTGTATAAGAATTCTATCATTTGTATCCTTATACTTTTTCATTTGTTGTCTGTTCATCTTACTGATACCCTACTGATAAATCTACGGACTCACCTCGTCCAATAGCATCTACCGTATCTTTAGCTTGTCTTAATCCCATATCCACTTTAAGTTCTTCTTTCATATAACTTCTGTAATATTTAATAGCGTTAATCTTTTGATTCTGGGATAGTAAATCTTTAATAGTATCTTCTACTTCTAACATTTCTAAATCATCCCACTCACCATTATGTATCTTA
>Ga0208113_1001095_pt1 | contig 13238 bp, 17 predicted proteins | sample Knorr_S7_td_NADW_FD_185598 | JGI IMG/M metagenome (GOLD analysis project Ga0208113, IMG submission 185598) | Marine microbial communities from Southern Atlantic Ocean transect - Knorr_S7_td_NADW_ad_2505m_LV_A (SPAdes) (version 2) | ecosystem: Environmental > Aquatic > Marine > Oceanic | place...
AACAGCTAAGGTTAAAACTTTAAACATATAAAACCTCCTTTTAAAATGTGTTTTACAGATTAATCAAACTCGACCAACTGGTCAAACTTTACTCTCGTACCTCGCAAACTTTACCCTTGAGTCTCGCTAACTTTACTCTTTAATCGAGCTTAATCGCGACCAAAACCTATCAGCTTTTTACCATTTAATCCTTTTTTATGCCATTCGGTTTGCTCTTCGCAAAATATTTGCGCGTCTAATTCTTTACTTGGCTCTTCATTTAAACTGCCTGCAGGTACAAGTAGGTATTTACTGTCTTGTGATTCAAATGGCAACGCAGAGCCACAGGTTTTACAAAACGCCCTAGATAATGCACGACCAGGGTAATTAAACCGCGTAATGTGATTTTGGCCTTTAACCCATTCGATAGCATCAGGTGAGGTAAACAAGTTTGCAGCGTGAGCAGTGCCAGTTAGTTTGCGGCATTGTTCGCAATGACAGAAGAAAAAACGCCTAAAGTTATCAGCGACTTTATAACTCACTTCGCCGCAGCAGCATCCACCAGTAAGTGTTTTAGTCATATTTATCTCCTTATTCGCTAAGCTAAAAATTTATACCCTAAACGATGCGCTATTTACTAATTTTTGGCAATAAAAAAGGCCATATTGCACTTACAACATGGCCTTTTTGCATTGACACAACTTAGAAATCTAAGTTTGATAAAACTTCATCATCAACGTTATTAGACAAGGTCACTTTAAGTTTAGGGGTACGAGCCATTTCACGTTTGATCGCAAAATTAGCTTCTTCGTTACGCGCCCAACTACGACGAGCAATACCGTTGTTTACATCAAATAATAGCATAGATTTCAAACGACGCTCGGCAGCTTCACTACCGTCTAGTAGCATACCAAAACCACCGTTGATCACTTCGCCCCAGCCAACACCACCACCATTGTGGATAGATACCCAAGTAGCACCACGGAAACCATCACCAATTACATTGTGAATCGCCATGTCTGCGGTGAAGCGGCTACCATCATAAATGTTTGATGTTTCACGGAAAGGTGAATCTGTACCACTTACGTCATGGTGGTCACGCCCAAGTACAACCGGACCAATTTCGCCACGATTAATGGCATCATTAAAGGCTTTAGCAATTTCAGCGCGGCCTTGTGCATCTGCATAAAGAATACGAGCTTGCGAACCAACAACCAGTTTGTTCTGCTTCGCATCTTTGATCCACGTGATGTTGTCTTGCATTTGCTGTTGGATCTCTTCTGGCGAGTCCGCCATGATTTTATTTAAAACGTCTGCAGCAATCGCATCTGTTTTATCAAGATCTTCTGGTTTACCTGATGTACATACCCAGCGGAACGGGCCAAAACCGTAGTCAAAACACATTGGGCCAAGAATATCTTGTACGTATGATGGGTATTTAAAATCAATACCATTTTCAGCCATTACATCGCCACCAGCGCGTGATGCCTCTAGCAAGAACGCATTACCGTAATCAAAGAAGTAAGTTCCTTTTGCCGTGTGCTTGTTAACAGCATCGGCATGGCGCTTAAGCGTCGCTTGTACTTTTTCTTTAAATACTTCTGGCTCTTCACGAATTAAACGATTTGACTCTTCATAGCTGATATCAACCGGGTAGTAACCGCCTGACCATGGGTTATGAAGTGAAGTTTGGTCTGAACCTAAGTGAATGAAAATATCTTCAGCTAAGAAGCTTTCCCATACATCAACCACGTTACCGATAAAGGCAATTGAAACCACTTCTTCATTTTGCTGAGCCGTACGTACACGCTCAACAAGCTCTGGCATGTTATCAATTAGCTCATCAACCCAACCTTGTTGATGACGCTTAATAGCTGCTTTAGGGTTAACCTCGGCACATACGGTGATACAGTTAGCAATGTTACCCGCTTTAGGTTGCGCACCACTCATACCGCCTAAACCAGCAGTTAAGAAGATCTTACCTTTTGGTGATTCGCCTTTTTCCAGTACTTTACGGAATGCATTCATTACAGTAATGGTTGTACCGTGAACAATACCTTGTGGGCCAATGTACATAAATGAACCCGCAGTCATTTGACCGTATTGAGTTACACCCAGTGCATTGAATTTTTCCCAGTCATCTGGCTTTGAATAGTTCGGGATCATCATACCGTTTGTCACAACCACGCGCGGTGCTTCTACTGATGATGGAAATAACCCCATAGGGTGACCCGAGTACATGTGTAGCGTTTGGTCTTCTTCCATTTCGCTTAAGTACTTCATGGTTAATAAGTACTGCGCCCAGTTTTGGAATACCGCACCGTTACCACCGTACGTGATTAGCTCTTCAGGGTGCTGTGCTACTGCTGGATCAAGGTTGTTGTCGATCATTAACATGATTGCGGCAGCTTGTTCGCATTTAGCCGGGTAATCGCTGATTGAGCGCGCTTTAAGTTCATAGTTAGGCTTAAAGCGATACATGTAAATACGGCCAAATTGCTTAAGCTCAGCGGCAAATTCGACGGCTAATTCTTGATGCCATTCTTTAGGGAAATAACGCAATGCGTTACGAATTGCTAATTGCTTTTCGTCAGCTGATAAAATGTCTTTACGTTTTGGAGCTCGGTTTGCATCACTTGGATACGGTTTTGGCTCTGGCAATACGCTTGGGATACCTTGCTTAATTTGTTCTTGAAAAGTCATTATTTGCTCCCTTAGTTAACTTTAAACGCTTGCGATTTAACAAGTGCAACCATGGCATCAATGTCTGGCTTAAGTAAGCGGTCTTCTTCTAGTTTGGCAACTTTGCTGCGAATGAGCGCAAAGTTTTCTTCAATAATGTCTGAACACTTGTTAGGACGTCTAAATTCGATTGCTTGCGCTGCATACATCAGCTCAATCGCAAAGATTTTATCAAGGTTACCTAAAATCTGGTTTAACTTACGACCAGAAATACTACCCATAGATACGTGATCTTCTTGGCCCATTGATGTTGGTACGCTGTCTGCTGATGGCGGGAAACACAATGATTTATTTTCTGTTACCAGTGCCGCAGTCACATATTGCGGGATCATCATGCCAGAGTTTAAGCCACCCGATGTCGTTAATAAACGTGGTAAGCCGTGTAAGCCCTCAAGCAGTAAATAACAACGACGATCAGCAATGTTACCAAGCTCTGCCGCTGCGATTGATGCGTAATCTAATACCATAGCAAGTGGTTGGCCGTGGAAACCACCACCCGAAATGGCTTCTTCTTCGCTGATCACAATTGGGTTATCTGTTACAGAATTCATTTCTGTTTCAGCAAGCTCTTTTAAATGGTAGTACGCGTTACGTGATGCACCATGAACTTGTGGAATACAACGTAATGAGTAAGGGTCTTGAACACGGTCACAATCAGTGTGTGAAGCCATGTTTTCAGACCCTGCAAAAAAGCTACGCATACGCGCTGCAACTTCAACGTTACCTTTAAAAGCACGAATTGCGTGTAACTCTTCACGGAACGGCGATTGGCTACCCTGCATACCTTCAATACTCATAGCACCTGCGATATCTGCAAGGTCTAATAAGTAACGCATTTTAGTAAGTGCAGTAATGGCATGCGATAAAATAAACTGAGTACCGTTAATTAACGCTAGGCCTTCTTTAGCATGTAATTCTAAAGGCGCTAAACCGTGCTCTTTTAATACCTCTGCTGCTGGTTTGATTGTGTCGTTTACCCAAAACTCACCTTCACCTAAAAGAGGTAAGAATAAGTGCGATAACGGTGCTAAGTCACCCGATGCGCCTACTGAGCCTTGCTCTGGTACAACAGGGATAATATCAAGTTCAATAAACTTAAGCATACGCTCAACAACGGTTAAACGAATACCTGAAAAACCTTGGCTTAATGCATGTACTTTGGTGATTAGCATCAGCTTTGAAATAGGTTTAGCGATTGGCTCACCCACACCAACAGCGTGTGTGATCAATAAGTTCTTTTGTAATAGGTTGGTTTCTTCTGGAGAAATTTGTGTATCACATAATGGGCCAAAGCCCGTATTGATACCATAAATGGCTTTATCTGAGGCAGCCATTTTGTCTACGTTTTGGCGGCTTTTATTAATTTTATCAATAGCTTCTTGGCAAAGCTCTGCCTGTAACGTACCGGCTGCAATAGCATTAACGCTGTCTAACGTTAATTGGTCAACACCATACTTAAATGTCATTTATAACTCCTAAAGAACAGGATTAAGTTTTATTTAGATGGAGTCTAGCTTGCTCTAGTTGTTTTACAAATGCATAATTATCGTTATTCATTCCAGATTTATCGAACTAAAAGAAGAGCTATGCAAGTTCATGACGTAGACCTGCGCTTATTGCGCGTTTTTGTAGCAATTGTTGAGTGTGGCGGGCTTTCAGCCGCAGAGTCACGTTTAAATATTGGCCGCTCAACGATCAGTGCGCATTTATCTGATTTAGAAGTAAGGCTTGGCATTAAATTATGTAAACGTGGCCGCAGTGGTTTTGAAATTACAGACGCTGGTGCCATCACTTATCAGGCATCGATTGAACTGCTTCAGCAATGCGAAGCCTTTGCTAATACCGTAGCAAGCTCTAAAAACGAGTTATCGGGGCGTTTAAGTATTGCCATGATAGATACCATGGTCAGCGACCCACGTTGTGCCATTCCCCGCGTAATCGCAAAGTTAAAAGGCAAAGGCAAAAACATTCAGTTCGATATTAATGTGTGCGAGGCACGAGAGGTAGAAACCGCAGTAGCCAATGGCCGTTCATTAGTGGGAATTGGTGTTAGCCGCCATCATATTCGCGGGTTAGATTACACCGCCCTACACAACGAAACTAACTTTTTGTACTGCGCAGTCGGTCACCCATTATTTGAGTGTGATGACAAACAAATAAATGAGCTCATTAAAGAAGCCGAAGTCATTACCAGTAACTACATGCGCGATAAAGAAAGCCGAAACGACGGTTTAAACTATCAAAATAGTGCTGTGGCTTATCACGATGAAGGTATCGCACATTTGATTTTATCGGGTGAGTTTATTGGTTATTTACCCGACCACTACGCACAGTTCTGGGTTGATAAAGGTATTTTCAAAGCTATTCAACCGAGTAAATATCACTACGATATTCCTGTGGTATTGATCACCTCAAAAACAAATGCCAGCTCGCCTCTAGCAAACGCCATGATTGACGAAATTAAGCGTTGTTACGCGGTTTAGTTTTAAGTTCTTTAATTAGCACAAGGCTAAACGCGATCATGGCAAAGTTTGTAGTCACAGGATTAAACGCTTCGATTAAAAGTGTAGGTTGTAAAACAGCAACAAACAGCATTAGTCCAACTAAAGCGACTATATTGAGAATATTGATTAAGATTGAACGGTAGAAGATAAAAAACAGCACGGCAAATATAATTTCACCTATGCCAGCTGCCCGAGTAATGAGCATTGAAATTTCAGCATTAAAACCAAAACTTGCCGTCATTTGTTGTTCTAAGGGGGCAATATGAATTAGTTTTGGCATCAGCCCATGATAAAGCCAACAAAAGCTGATAATAAATCGAGCGATGTGAATCGTACTTAAATGCTTCATTGGGTAAGTTTACTTTGTGTGCTCTGATATTCAGAGCACACAGTATAGCTTATAAGCTAGTAGGTTTACCGAAACGGTTCTCAGCTTCATCACCCGCTAAAAAACCATTTTCAATTAACGCCCAGATACCACCAATAACGGGAACTAAGCCAATCAGTACCCACCAACCTGATTTATTACGGTCATGCCAACGCTTTACTTGAACCGCAAGCGAAACCCACATAAGTGGGATATAAAAGATTAATGTGATCACAGAGATTGCTGTTTCATTACCCGCTGTTAATAATGCGACTAAGAACATAAAAACAAATGAAGCTACGATAATACCTAAGAAAGAATACCAATAGGTTTTTCTAGGTATACGACCATTAAAAGAAAACAAAATTTCTTTCATCGTTAAAGTGGTAGTTTCTGTTGATGCCGAAGCGAGGTTTGCTTCTGGGGCTTGATATACGTTTTCTGACACTGTCATTTCCTTTGATATGTGTTGTAGCAAACCGAATTAATCTAGTCTGCTGATTTATGTTGTTAATAGTGCTGAATTAAGCATGAATAATATAACACAAAATGATTGGATTTGGGTACTAAGAAATTGTTGATAAGCTTTAGACAGGTATGTACTAGGCCATAAAAAAGCACCCTTAGGTGCTTTTAATTAACTCGGTTGTTGCCAATATTTGGCGTATAAATTTGGGTAGGTTTGTTTTAAAAACTTGGCTTTATCTTTAAAGCGTTTACCTTTTGGTTGCTCAAGGCCTGATGGTACAAAGGGTAATTCGTCATCATTACGCTCTTCGTAAAGCATACCGGCAATTAAATCGTATTCATCTAAATACGGGTAAGGCTGTTCGTTTAAATGATAAACTGGCGTGCACTCAGCAATTGAGTCTGGGTTTTCAAGCGCCTTTAAAAAAGCCTGTTCACCACGTGAAATAAGCCAACATAAAAATTCAGAAAAGCCATAATCATCGTTACAACCGGCCATTACATAAGCGGCACCAAATAAGTCCCAGGTATAGGCTTTGCGCATACGTAGGTTAAACTGCTTATCAAATTCCATCAGCTGCTGGTCAGATAAATCAGTCAGCTTTGCTTTTAATGCATTACAAACAGATTCAGGCTCAGCAGTTTTATCTTCGGCGGTTACGAGTTGCCAAAATTCACTTTCACTTAAAACACTCATGATAAAATCTCTTTCACGCGCCCTACTTGACCATCATCAAGTTGAACTTTAATACCATGCGGGTGGTTTGGGGATTTAGTTAAAATACGTGACACCACACCTTGAGTTAACTGACCTGTTCGTTGATCTTGTTTTAATACAATGTTGACTTCGCAGCCAATTGAAATTTGTGAACGCGTAGGCACTGCCATTGCTATATCTCTTTCAATAATTTTTGCCGATTATAGCCATTTGCCGCTGGCTTACCAAATTAAACCTGTTTGATTGGGCTGTTTTTAAGCAGCGCCTTTGGCAATACCTCATTTAAACGTTCGATGATGGCTTCAGCTTTACCTTTTATTTGAAAGTCATAGCCTTGGCCGTTGCCATCTAATATGACGGCTAAATAGTTATCAGCAACTTTCAATTGCGTAATACGGCTTAATTCAAGAGTCTTTTCTTGCTCGCCATAATACACCTGCTTAACCGTAAGGCTTGTGTCTGTTGCAGTGAGTGTTTTACTAAGCGCTGTTTTGGCTGCAAATTTTTCTGTTGAACGATAAGCCTGCACCATAAACCCGATTGCAAATATAAAACCGGTAAAACTTGAAATAGGTAATGAGTCTGATTGCAAGCTGTACACACCTATACAAATAAATAACATAGCAAGGGCTAGATTTAACCTAACCATCTGTTTAGGGGTTAAATTTAAGTACATTATTATTCCTTTAAAAACGTAATTGCTTTTACATTGATAGCTAAATCTACAGCGCTCAATTCTTTGATAATTAAACTGGTAATTAACTGGGTTTGCTCAGCGGTTATCGGCAGCTCTTTGCAATAACAACTTACTTTTAGTGATTGTGGTAGCTTTTTTAGGTCAGCAGTATGCGTTAACCATGAAAATTCGTGTACGTGCTCTTTTGCTTGTTCGCAGGCTTGCGTTAAAGCCTCTCGAATAGCCTTATCTAGGCGCTTTTCAGTTTTAGTCATGTTCTGCTTGTTGTTTTTTAAATTCTTCGTAGCTATCTTGCTGGCGCTTTACACACTCATGGTACTCTTTATCTGCCATATGATTGCATTCACTTAAGCGCGCTGATTGAATTTCATGATAACGGGCATCTGAGCTACACGCTGATAAAACCACAGCAAGCGTTACAATCACGGCCAATTTTAAAGCATTAAAAAACATTAAATTTCCTTTATGTAGTTATACATTGGTGCTGCGTTTTCCTGTATATTGCGTGGGTTTAAATATTATAACCAAAGGGTTCTATATGATGTTGTCGCAGTTACAAGAGCTGTTTCAGCGTATCGATAAAAGTAAAATTTTTCAATCATTTGTTATTGCTGTCATTGTTATTTCAGCGCTAACAGTGGGGGCACACACCTACTCATTACATCCAACTGCCGAGCTTGCCTTACACTGGATGGACTTAGGGATTACAGTATTCTTTTTAGTTGAACTGGTGATCCGTTTTATTGCCAGTCGTGGCTTTAAAGATTTCTTCAGCAAAGGCTGGAATATTTTCGATTTTATAATCGTGGTTGGTAGCCTTTACCCTGCTGCTGGCTCAACCCTTTTCATCGCCCGATTATTGCGTATTTTCCGCGTATTGCGACTAGTGTCTATGATCCCAGAACTTAGATTGCTGGTTAACTCGCTTCTTAAAGCGATTCCACAAATGGGCTATATCGCCCTGCTTATGTTCGTGATCTTCTATATTTATGCCGCCATGGGTAGCATGCTGTTTGCTGACATTAACCCAGTATTGTGGGGCGATGTATCAATTTCTATGCTAACCCTATTTAGGATTGCAACGTTTGAGGATTGGACCGATGTTATGTATGAAACGATGGCTGTGTATGAACTCAGCTGGATTTTCTATCTAACGTTCATCTTCTTAACGGCCTTTGTATTTTTAAACATGATGGTTGGTGCGATTTTAGAAGTTATGTCTGAAGAGCATCGTAACGCCCGTGAAGAGCAAACATCTGATGCCGACATGCCAGCAACCAAAGGGCAAATTGCTCAGCTACAAGCTGAAATGGCCGAACTCAAACAACTATTGAAAGAAAAGCAGTAAGGCTTTTTTTGATATTAGGCGCTAGAACCTAGCGCCTTTTTTACCCTCTTTTTTCTACCTTCCATGGTGGGTTTAAGCGGTTTTCTCCGGCCCAATATAATTTAATTTTATTCCCTGATGGGTCTTTTAGAATTGCTTCCGTCCATAAATAACGCTGGGCGGTAGGTGGCTGTTCAAAGCGAATGCCTTTTTCAACAAGGCTTGCATAGAGCTCATCGAGCTGCTCATGTTCAAAATATATTACCGCACTGTTACTAAACTCTTCAGTTTCTAATGACAGCGAAAATGTGGCATCACCATCAGGGCATTGAAAGCGCGCATAATGCGGGGTATCCACTATCTGAATCATTCCAAGTGTTAAGTAAAAAGCCACCGCTTCATTCATATCCTTTACAGGTAACGTCACCTGATTGAGATTCATTTGCTACTCCCATGTAATGCTTTATTCGTTGCTTCAGCATATCGCGTTCATTAAATTAAGCAAAAGATAAGTGACGAGTTAGCGAGTTACAAGTTGCGAGAGTAAAGTTAGCGAGTTAGCAAGCTACAAGGGGAAAGTTTGTAGGAGGCGTTTCAACGCCGAACAAGTAGCAGCGATTTTATATCGCGTCCCAGAGCCTGAATCCTAACGCCCAATGTTTTCTATCGTAGGCGTGAAACTTGTTTCGCGCGTTTGTTTATAAGAGCCGTTCAACGCCGAATATTTATGGTTTACGGTTATTGACGACCTACACGAGCTCCAAGTGCAATATTGGAAATGGTTTACCCATATCATCTAAGGGCGAGCGTGAGGCAACTTTAAAGCCCATATGCTGATAAAAGCCAACTGCAAGTGGGTTTTGCTCATTAACATCCACTTTGTTGGCAGCTAATTGCTCAACCGCATAGCTAAGTAGGGCTTTACCTATACCCTTACCTCTTGCGGCATCTAAAATAAACAGCATTTCAATTTTGCACTCATGTACGCCAACAAAGCCTAAAATTGCCTGATGCTCATCCTTAATACACTTTAAAGTAACATTAGGAAACGCCTGCTCTATGATAATTGGCTTAAAAAAAGCGATGTCGTCTTCTGTTATAAAATCATGGGTTGCTCGTACTGAGTTTTCCCATACAGCAAGTAGCTCTAGGTAATCTTCAGCGTTCACATTGTCTATTTTCATTAATTAATTACTCATAATTGCTGCTAGCAAAGTAACATCAGGTTTTAAAATTCACACAAGTATTATTCAAGCAATAAACCAAAGTAAAGCATTGTCACGATTTCAAACATAACTCCCGCGAGCGATAAATATGACATTTAGTTGACAGGGGCATGGAATGTACTAACTTTAGTTTTAGTAATTAACATGCTTTTAACAAAGCAGTGCTAGATACTTTCCAACCAATTGGCAGCATTTGCGGGATGCAAATTAGCTGCCTATTCCTACTTCATGTTTAAGCATATAGCGAAGTAAAGCTTGGGCATCAGGGTGTTTATCTGCCCTTAACCCTGTTACAACACCTTGTTGATCCGCCGCCGATTTATGCTGGCCTAACTTCTCTTTTGCCTGAATTGAATCAAGTTCGATTTTAATACCCACTATGCCACGGAGTAACTTGGCTTGATAATCAGCTGGCAACAAACTAGTGTCGTTTAAAATACTTGGCTCGTATTGGCTAATTAGCTCATCTAGGCAGGCTAAGGTGTTGTTATCATCGAGGTATTCTACTTTGCCCTGGGCATGAACCGCAGCGTAGTTCCAAGTCGATACAGCTGGCTTCTCACTATACCAAGTCGGTGAAATATAACTATGTGGGCCATTAAAAACCACCAATACACGGGTATCTTGCAAGCTTTTGCCATGACGATTTGCCCGTGACACATGACCATATAAGGTACCAAACTCGCCCTCATCGGGTTTATAAACTAATGGTAGATGGGTTGCCTCAAACTCACTATCAACCATCAATGCAAAGCTGTAGGTTTTGATGAACTGCGATACTCGCTCTGGTGTCATTTTCCATTTATTAGGGGTGTGCATTACTTTCCTTTAGTGCTAAAAAAGGCCAGCAAACTGCTAGCCTAAATATTGAGTTGTATGATTAATGTTGACCATCAACAATAATGCGTAACATACGACGAAGTGGCTCAGCAGCCCCCCATAGCAGTTGGTCACCCACTGTAAACGCACTGATGTACTCTGGGCCCATTGCTAATTTGCGAATACGACCTACCGGAATAGACAGTGTGCCGGTTACTTTTACAGGCGTTAAATCAGTTGATGTAATGCCACGATCATTCGGGATCACTTTGACCCACTCATTGTGAGAAGCAAGAATTTCTTCAATTTGCTCAACGCTAATGTCTTTACGCAGCTTAATTGTCATTGCTTGTGAGTGACAGCGCATTGCACCAATGCGAACACATAAGCCATCAACAGGGATAGGTTGTTCGCTGCTGCCTAAAATTTTGTTCGCTTCAACTTGCGCTTTCCACTCTTCTTTACTTTGACCGCTTGGCATTGGTACATCAATCCAAGGAATAAGGCTACCTGCTAGAGGCACACCAAACTGGTCTTGTGGTAAATCGCTTGAGGCAATTTTTTCGGTGACTAACTTATCAATCTCAAGAATCGCAGCATTTGGATCTGCCAGTTTGTCAGCAACAGTTTCGTGAATTGCACCCATTTGCGCAATTAACTCTTTCATGTTGCGTGCGCCTGCACCAGACGCCGCTTGATATGTCATTGGGCTTACCCATTCAATCAAGTCTTGCTCAAATAAACCGCCTAGCGCTAATAGCATCAGTGATACGGTACAGTTACCGCCCACATAGGTTTTAACACCTTGCTCTAAACCCGCACTGATAACGTCTTTATTTACTGGATCTAGCACAATAATACTGTCGTCACTCATACGCAGTGCCGATGCCGCATCAATCCAGTAACCTTGCCAACCTGATTCACGTAATTGCGGGTAAACGGCTTTGGTATAGTCACCGCCTTGGCAAGTAACAACAATATCCATCTTCGCAAGCTCAGCGATATCATTGGCATCTAAAAGCGGTTTAGCAGGACCCGCAAGATCAGGACCTAATTGACCGGTTTGTGAGGTGGTGAAAAAAGTCGTGTCGATATTAGAAAAATCATTTTCTTGCTGCATACGTTCTAATAACACAGAGCCAACCATGCCCCGCCAACCGACTAATCCTACTTTTTTCATTGTTTGTTCCACTGTTTGATTCATTCCAATTACCTAAACTGTTAAAAATTAAAGTCCATTGCGTGAGAGTTTAATTTTTACAGAAGTAATCTAGCATTGCGGCCCAAGCAAAACCAGCGCTAACCGAGTAACATCAAAATTTTTCATCTTAGCATTGGACATGCGTCTGGCAGTACCATGTTTAGCGCACCAGCATGCACTTCAAAACGTTGTTGCTTTGAGGTGATTGGCTCGCCATCTAAGTTTATTGGCATTTCTGTTTGTGTTTGCCATTCAAGCCAAGGCACTTGAAAGCGTTTTACCCACTGTTGTGATGAGTTAGGGTAATTGCTGAGCTCTTCGATAACCGCTGGTACATCTGAAATTGCAAATGAGGTAAACGCCACTAAATCAACCAAGCCATCATTTATGTACGCATGGGGCGCAAGGGGCTGACCGCCACCCGCTTGGCGACCATTTCACACGGCAGCGGCAATAATATCGCCCGAAGTTCGTTCACCATCAGGCAGCGTTAACTCGCCACTGTAAGGCACAAAACTTAGCGCTTGTACAAGCCCTGCCAAGGTATACGCGCCACCACCGAGTAAGTTTTTCAGTGCAGGCGGTGTGGTTGCGGTAATTTTTGCCCCAAAGCCAGCACTGGCTACATTTACGAAATAACGCTTATCAACCTCTACCGTATCAATTGCATACGGCTGACCCTGTGCGGCAAGTTTAAGCGCTGGCAAGTACCCGTGAGGAATATTAGCGGCTGTAGCAAAATCATTTGCTGTGCCCATAGGTAAAATTGCAAGCTCTAAACGTTGTGACTTTTCCAGTTTCATTAATGCATTAACGGCTTCATTAACGGTGCCATCGCCACCAGCTACGACAATACGTTTTACACCTTCTGCGACGGCTTCATTGATAAAGCGCTCAATGTCACCGCCTTCATAGGTAACACGCACCGCCAGTGGCTGACTAGTTCGAAATTGACCAATGGCATCACGAAGCTGCTCATCAGCCGCTTTTTTACCATTTATAATTAACCGTAAGTCCATTTTTAATCCCTGTTTAAACACGTTGAACTACCATAACACGCAATGGTTTAATATACCCAAACTACCTCAAGATGCGAGTTTCAGTTGGAATTAAAAGCGATTTAGGCAAGGCATTGATTGCAAGTAATAGTGGTTCTATTGTTAAAATCAATAACGCAGTATAAATCGCTT
>Ga0208113_1001097_pt1 | contig 13220 bp, 14 predicted proteins | sample Knorr_S7_td_NADW_FD_185598 | JGI IMG/M metagenome (GOLD analysis project Ga0208113, IMG submission 185598) | Marine microbial communities from Southern Atlantic Ocean transect - Knorr_S7_td_NADW_ad_2505m_LV_A (SPAdes) (version 2) | ecosystem: Environmental > Aquatic > Marine > Oceanic | place...
TCCGCCATGAACAAGGCTACGACGATGTGCCTTTAGAACTTCAGCGACATTGGGACACATCTGGTCTTGGATTTAATGGAGACTGTTTGTTGGTAGAGCGAGTTCCTGACAGAGGAATAAGATGACCTACGATAAGGCGCAATAGTGCATCAAAACACCCAAGAACCAAGCCGCGGAAGAACGAAGGCGGGACGCCCGACGGTTCGTTCGGCAGATCAGGTCAGCCACTCGCAAGAAGCGCACCGCAGAAGAGAAGGATCAGGTTCAAGAGAAGGTAGAGGGCTCTCCAGGTTCCAGGGGCAAGGTTCGGGCAAAACTGGGAGTATCCAAGAGCGACTGCTGTTGCTGGAGAGCCAGAGCAAGGCAAGGAAGCCTTTAAGGACCGAAGGCATCCAGGATGTTGCCCTCGAGCACACCGATCTCTCCAGCAAACAGTTGGCCGCGTGGTTCACCGACAACAAAGGCTTTTCAGTATCAGATCCACTGTGTATAGAATCCTCAAGCGTCAGGGACTGGCAAAGAGTTCCATGCCAAGACCATTCGTCCTCACCAGATGTGGGCCACTGACGCTTCCTACTTCGGAGTCTGTGGATGGGGCTTCTACGACCTGGGTACAGTGATGGAGACTTCTCACGGTTCATCATCGCCTGGAGGCTCCAACGAGACATGACGTCAGACTCGTTCATCGAGGTGGTCCAGGACGCAGTCGAACTCATAGGCATGACCGATGTTCCAGGGAATCTGGAAGTCGTGATGACGGAGTTCGTGAACTAATACAACAATCGGCGTTATCACAAGGCTATGGGGAACGTCACTCCCTCTGATGTCTTGGATGGTCGCAGTGAGGAGATCATGGAGAGACGAAAGGGGTTCAGACTCAGATAATTCAGCGTAGACGATTACACAATCAGCGCCGAATCTCCATTAGCTTTCTGTCCCACATTCGCTGAATGCTTACAGGAACCAGCTTCACAGAAGGCACATAGATGCACGTTGGCAACGCTCGGATGCTCATCCTCACACTGGACAACCTGAGCGACGCGGAAGCCAATGCGACCCTCACGCTGAATGTGCCGGATGGGATAGACTTGTTCGGCGTTAACGAAACACGAGTTTAACCACGAATCGAGAATCATCTTCAGGTCTCGCGTCTCAGATTCTGGTCGTTTTTGATTACTTGATGCCACCCGCCCTGGTCGTCGAGATCGTAGTCCTCGGCGTGACCGCGTGGTTCCCATCCCAGAACCTCCTTGGCGTGGCCGATGTCCCTCCATCGGTACTTGTTATCGGAGATGGCATTGAAGGTGTCGAACTTGAGAGACTCCGGCGCGGCGAGGCACCTGTCAATCATGTCGACGCAGTCCTGTTGATCCAGCCATCCGGGATATTGACGCCTCAGTGTTGGGCGGTTCTCCGCTAACACCGCACCCAACCGGATGCATAGCACAGACATATCGTATCTGTCCGAGTACCAGTGACCGAGAGCTTCGCAGAAGATTTTGCATGCGCCGTAGACGCTTTTTGGTCGAGTCGGGTCCGTGTGAGTCAGCATCCTCCACGGCTTGTTGACTTTGTTGTACTCGCCGGCGGCTAACTCACCATAAGGGTAATCCATTTCGTAGCCTGTGGTCGTGTCGCCGGTGCTTCCAAGGACCACCCGTTTGACGCCGTTTAGGCGCGCAGCCTCGTACACATTGCGCGTGCCTATAATCCCCATGTTGAGGTGCATATCCCACGAGTCAGCATCGCCTGTGTAGTTTGCCATGTGGACGACCATGTCGATGCCCTCGAATGCGGGCATTATGGCATCGAAGTCGGAGATGTCACCCTGGGTGTTGGGAATCTCAGGCACTGCACGTCGATTCAGGCCGCTGAACTCATACTTGTGGCCGAGGTTACGCCACGTCAACCCGCCGATCAATCCGCTGGCGCCGGTAATCAATACTCTAGGTTTGTCGCTGGACATTGTCTCCTCCATGCATGGGTAACTATGCGAGGTAGTAGTTCGCGCCTCGCCAGTTTCATTTCCTTGGGATGCTCCCAATAATAATGCTTTGGTTGATTATGGACAATCGATTCCCTATAAGGCGCACCGATTCTCACGTCGGTCGCCCATGTGACTCTCAGAGGACACGGATTTGAACCATTTCCAGGCGCGCATGGTCACTGGCATGATCGAGGATGTGATAAGTTAGGCGTTGGGGAATACGCGGAAGCAAACCTCCCGGTTATCGACGTGAATCCGGGAGCAATGCCAACAGTTACTAATAACGAGGTGGGTCAATGCCAGTTGTAGGTTTCGATGTCAATACTCAGAGGATTCTAGCGGATGGCAAGTCCTGGGGGGAGGTTGGCCCTTACGAGGAACTGTTGGGCACGCTGCACTTCGCCACCGATCCGCTGAACGGCGCCAACTCACGAATTACCGATGTCGGACTTGCTAGACGCAGCGATGAGGGGATGGTCGAATTCACTGCCGACGTTTCCATTATTTTGCCTGTCGAGCGATCACGAGGGACAGGCAAATTGCTCCTCGATGTTGTGAATCGCGGCAACCGCGTAGGCTTGCCTGTCTTCAATAGCGCTCCAGGCGTTGCAATAGAAGTCGACACGCCAAAAGATTATGACTTGAACCTGGGCAACGGGTTTTTGATGAGGCACGGCTACACAGTCATGGCATGCGGATGGCAAGTGGACACACCAAAAAAATCGGCCCTAATAACATTGCAAGGCCATACAGTTGAGGGAATGACCGGCCAGGTCTATACCCAGCTTCAGTCGCAGACAGACACGCACAACCTTCTTCTGTCTGACAAGGGCCATCAGGCGTATCCTGCCGCCGACATGGTGGAAGCAAGGGCAGTTCTCGAAGTTCGCGATATGCCCGACACCGAGGCGCACAGCGTTCCTCGAGACGACTGGCGGTTTGGCAGAATAGATGACGACGGCAATTACATCTCAGACCCTGACTACATATGCTCGGAGCAAGGGTTCGAGAAGGGCAGGCTGTATCAGATCGCATATACCACCGACTGGGCGCCCATTCTGGGCCTGAGCTTCGCGGCGCTGCGGGACTCTGTATCTTGGCTCAAATACGGCTCGGATGAGACGGCGCGACCAATCGAAAACATTCGGCACGCCTATGCGTATGGAATCTCCCAAACCGGACGGTACCTTAGAACCTACATCTACAACGACTTCAACCGAGACGAATCGGGCAGGGAAGCCCTCGACGGAATAATAGCCAACGTAGCCGGGGGAATGCGCGGCGAGTTCAACCAGCGTCTGGGCCAGAACTCCAAAGACCGCAACAATATGATGACCCATCTCTTCCCCTTTGCCAGCGTGCCTCAGACCGACCTGGAGACAGAGGAGACCGACTCTCTCCACAGGCGGATGGACGACCGGGGCAGTCAGGTTAAAGCGATGTACACCAACTCCTCGGCGGAATACTATCGCGGCGACGCTTCGTTAATACACACTGATCCTGATGGAAATAGAGACATTGATGTCGCGTCCAATGCAAGGATTTATCATTTCACAGGCACGCAACATGGCATCGGGATATGGCCTCCCACTGATACTACTGAGAGCATCGAAGGGGTAAGCCGTTCTCAAAACATCCGCAACGTGATCGACTACTCACCGCTTTTGCGGGCGTGCCTGTTCAATCTGGACCGATGGGTCAGCAATGGCGTAGAGCCGCCGCCCAACAGCCATGCTCGGATTGACGACGGCACGGCGGTTCCGTTCGAGTTGGTCAAGAAGGTTTTCGACGGTATCCCAGAGGCGCATCGTCCTGACCGGATTGCCGTTCCTCACAGGCGGGACTACGCTCTGAGAGATGACGTTGAGCAGATCCAGAAAATGCCCCCAACCGTTGGCAAGGCATTCGCCACGTTGCTCCCGGCAGTCGATGCTGATGGCAACGAGATCGCGGGTATTCGCTTGCCGGACGTAGCCGTCCCTCTCGCAACCTACACGGGTTGGACGTTAAGGCATAGGGACATCGGAGGCGAGACTCAGCTTCTCATGTTCGCAGGCGCCACGATGCGATTTGCGTCTACCGAATCTCAACGAGTGGCGTCAGGAGACCCTCGTCCCTCCATCGCCGAGAGGTACCCATCGAAGGATCAGTACCTGGCACGAGTGCGCCACGAGGCAGAGAAGCTGGTGGAACAGCGATACATGCTCGAAGAGGATATCGAGTTCAGCGTTGAACGAGCCGAACGGTTCTGGGACTACTTATCAACAGAGGGGTGATCTGCCATCAAGGTCCCTTGAATCGTGTAACAGATCGTGTAACAGTTGAAGTTTCGATAGGACAACCGCGATGCTGTTCAAGCAAGAGTTCCATCAAAGGTTAGTTGACGGCACGATCACGACGACATACCGGTGGTGGAAGACGGCCAAAGTGAAGGCCGGAAACACATATCGACTCAATAGCGAAGGCGTCGTGAAGGTTGATGGAATTCGCAGGCTAGCGATGTCAGATATCAGTGAAGATGAAGCTCAGGCCTCGGGATTCGAGAGTCGTTAGGCGCTGATCGCTCAGATGGCGCGGCCGGGGACAATAGGCGAAGATTCGTCGGTTTTCAGAGTGGCGTTTCACTATGTGTCGTCAGACAGGAATCCGTTTGCCGATGTATCTGATGATGTGACCGCGGACGAGTTGAGAGCCTTGATTCAGCGGCTCCAGAAAACGGACAGTCGTGGTCGGATTGGCTCATGGACTGCTCAGACGCTAACGCTCAAAGACGCCAATCCCATAGTCGCGTCTTCACAACTTGCGCCGACATCCGGAATGGAAACAAAAACTTTCAAAGCGAATGTTCGCAAGCTGAAGCGGCTCGGTCTCACGATTAGTTACGAGACCGGACACGGGCTGACTTCACTCGGTTCACGGGTTTTATCTTCGATTGTTGATGGAGGTTTGTCATGAAGAGGATAGGCAGGGAACATCACATCTACGTCCTTGATCCTGGGAACGATCCTGCAATCACGGTTGACTCTGGTGAAGAGCTGATGGTCGAGACTTGGGACGCCTTCGAGGGCGTGCGTGACCCGGACGTCTTGCAAGCCAGATCTCTGAAAGGCCCGGCCACAGGGCCTATCTACGTCAATGGAGCAGAGCCAGGCGACGCACTGCGAGTAGATTTTATCTCGATAACTGCCAAAGAGGGCGCCACGCATATGGTGCTGCCCGATAGAGGTTTTCTGGAGGAGGAATACACCGATGCCTATCCAACAATCATGTCACTTGAGGATGGGAATTTGGTGATGCCCACCGGCGTTCGATTGCCTATCAATCCGTCTATGGGAGTGGTCGCCACGACTCCAACATATCCGCAACAGACCGCCAGCGATAGCGGGCCATACGGCGGCGATATCGACATGAAAGAACTTGTCGCTGGAAGCACGATTTACCTTCCGGTGTTCGTGCCTGGAGGGATGCTGGCGCTGGGAGATTGCCACGCTATCGTGGGCGATGGCGCTGTGGCAGGCACCGGCGCTGAATGCTCGTCTGACGCTCACATACGGGTAACTGTTGAGAAAGGGATGGGCATAACCAGCCCCAGGGCGCTCACGCCCGACCACTTTATTGTGCTATCTCATGGGGAGGAGCTTGGTCCGGCGATGAAGCAGGCCGTGAGGGACATGGTGGATTTTCTGGTGGAGGCCAAAGGCATGTCGGCCTATGACGCCTACACGTTGCTGAGCCTGGCTGGTGACATTCGAGTCTCCCGCACATTCCGCCCGATCAGTCCGGTGAAAATGATGCTCTCGCGGGTGGCTTTAGATCAGTTGGGATGAGTAAGCGCGAGTTCTCTCCCAACCTTCTGCCTCAGTTGGGTTGGTAACCAAAATGCGGCATAAATCGGCAACGAAACGGCCTGTGTTGACCATAAAGTCGCCATCGGCATTGCAGTTAGAATCATGAAAACGAAAATACGGTTTCGCATCTTCATAGGAGTCTTCAATCTAGCCATCCCACACTCCCTGCCAAATATTTTCCGATTGAGCTCCGGATTGAACCAGGCCTCTGAAATTCGCTGCCTTCGACGGCGACATTTTCCGAACTCTGGTTAACCTCATAATATTTGACTGCTTCGTGCGGTCATCACAATGATAATCCGTCTGGCGATCACAAGATAGCAACTGGGTTGCTCGCAGAGCGTCGCCCTGGCGACACATCTAAGGAAATCGAACAGCGCATTTTCAGACGGTTTGGAGTGGAAGACAAAAAGAGGCATTTCATATTGACACGTTCACACGAAGTTTGACATTATTCACAGGCGAACCAAAGTCGCCCAGCAAACGCTGAATATTCAGGAGGAAAACATGACCGAGGATGGAATCAGGGACTGGCTTTGCGGGCCGATGGTCGCAGTGGCGACACCGTTCACCGAGGACTTTGAGCTCGATCTGGACGCCCTGCAATCAAACATCCGATTCATGATCGACGGCGGCGTTCGCAATGGGCAGGGGACCTTGCTTGTCGGCGGCGCGGGCGGCGAACACCCTGCTCTCAACATCTCTGAACGCAAAGACGTTATGAGCGCCTCGGTTGAGGCGGCGAATGGCGAAGCGCCCGTGCTCACCAGCATCCAGCACACCGATCCTCGGTTAACACTCGAACTCGCTCAGCACGCCCGCAAGGCCGGCGTCCACGGAGCGCAGCTTGGCCCCACGTACTATTACGAACCTACAGAGGAAGACGCTTACCGCCTGTTTGAATACATCGCTTCGAAGTCGGACGTGATTCTGATGATTTATCACACATGGTGGGATGGACTAAGCATGAGTCGCGGACTGATTGAGCGCCTGGCTAGGTTCGACACGGTCCAGGCAGTTAAATGGTCCACGCCTGACGATGGACATTACCGAGACGTCATGACAAATCTGTCTGACGACCTTGTGTTCATCGACAACTCCGGCCAGCAAATCCTCAGTCACATTTATGGCGCGAGAGGGTTCATAACTCACCTGTCTGGATTCTGGCCGCAGTATCCTGCAGAGCTTTGGAGGAGATTGGAAAGCCGCGATTACGCAGGCGTGAAAGATCATCTGGCGGCGTTCAAGTGGAAGTGGGTGAAGTGGCGCAGCAAGGTGAGCCAGCTGACCGGCGGCGAAGGCCCATTCATCAAAGCTGCAATGGAAACGGTGGGTCTGCAAGTAGGGCCGCCCAGACCGCCATCTGTCAGGCCGACCAAGGAGTTGCTAGAAGAACTGAGCAGGCTTTTCAAAGAGTGTGGTGTTCCATATGTGGACGGTGGGGATCGCTAGTAGGCGACTTCCACGCGTCATTCGCTGTTTATGATCTAGATTTTAGCCACGACCAGCCGATTGGCAAGGAAGCTAAGCGCCACGCTCGTAAATCTGGATTCGGTGTCGGTTGCTTTCGGTGACGTATATCTTGCCTTCGGCGTCCAGCTTTACCGACACAGGCCCCCAGAAATACTTTTCGGTATGAGCGGACTCCTCATGCGGGTCGCCGCCAAACAATTCAAGGTCGGGTTCCAGATTGGCTTTGGCTCTCGCATCTGCCTCCTCGGCATTTGTGCTCAAGAAATCTTGCGCCCATCTTGACACTGTGGCAGTCCCTCTGAGCTTGGTTATGAAGTCGCAATCTGGGCCGAAAACCTGCACTCTCTCGTTGCCCCAATCGGAGACATAAATGTAGCCTTCGCCATCCACCGCGACGCTGGACGGCCGATTGAATTGTCCATCCCCGTTGCCGGAAGAACCGAAGGCGCGAAGAAACTTGCCATCTGAAGAATACTTGCTGATCCGATCATTGCGCCAATCGGCGACGTAAACCTCGTCTCCGCCATCCACCGCGACACCCCAGGGTAGATTCAACTTGCCTTCGCCATCGCCTTCAGAGCCGAAGCTGAGAACGAACGCGCCGTCCTTTGTGAATTTCTGTATCCTGTGGTTTCGGTGATCGGAAACGTAGAGATGGTCTTCGCCATCGAAAGCCATACCCGAAGGCCCATTGAATTGGCCTTCTCCTACGCCTTTTGATCCCCAACTCCCCACAGACTTGCCCTCGCTGTCAAAGATGTTAATCCTGTGAGAGTATTCGTCGGCAACATAGACATGACCGTCACTGTCGACCGCGATCGCGGAGGGCAGTTTGAACTGTCCCTCATCTTCGCCGAACGAACCGAACGTTCCAAAAAAAGCGCTGTCCAGATCGTACGCAGTGACCCTCTGGGTCCGTGAGTCACCCACAAGCCCGCGACTTACGGTATAGATGCGCCCTTCTGGCCCGATAGCGGTGTCCGATGGAAACATGAATCCTCGGCCATCCATCGTGCATAGCCCGATTGTGTGACTGTACTTTAGAAAATCCATCTGATTGGTTGAAGCAACTGAACTGGTCATCGCGATTCTCCTCAGGGTTTGCCGATCAAACTCATCGAGATATGAGGCCTTTTACGTTCTCTGGAATTCAGGAACAGAGGCGACGAGCCGAAGCAGGTCTGAAACGTTTTTTTGAGTCTCATCTGAGGAATCCGCAGACCTCGACTCAAACGACTGGCTGGAAGCAAATCTCACAAGCGCGCTCTTGGTGTCTGGCGACACCTCGATTGCTCCCAATTGGTCCAAGCACTTATCGACAAGTCTCTCTGCAGAGATAGGCTCCGATTCGTCCTGGAGGATGTTTCGGACCATCGACTTCACGCCTGGTTTCTCCAAGTCGCCCAGTTGTTGCGCGGCAAAGTTGAGTCTTTCAATCAACGATCCCGTCTCGATCCATTCAACGCCCTGATGCCAACCCTCTACCGACGGTGGATTCAGAAGTTGTTGGCCCATGAAACTCATCTGAGAGTTGCGATCCCCGATCTCGATTGAGGGGCCATCGAACTCCTCCGTCAACCTGATTACCCCAGTAACCAGTTCAACAGGACTCTTGACCTTCCCATATCTGCGCTCCTCGGATTGGAAAAAGTCCGAGTTGAACAGCACGCGCAACATCGAGCGAATGTCGTAATCGCTATCGAAGTAGGCTTGAGCAAGCATCTCGATGGCTTCCGGGTCTCTTGGCGACTCATACGGCCACTGTGGGACGGGAGGTTCATCCGCCACGAAAAAGTGGTACATATGCCTGGCGATGAATCGCGCGGTCGCCGGTTGTCGGCAAATGATGTCTAGTATGTCCTCGCCGTTGAAACGACCGGTCTCGCCTAGGAACGTCTTCTCTCCGTCGTCATGATCTTCGCCGTGGTATTCATACCGCCACGCGATTTTGCCATACGGCCAGATGGAGTTTCTGACGGCGAGTTGCTTGGTGTACTCGGTGTTTGCCACACTCCAGCCTGTAAACGCTCGCGATGCCTCTTTGACGTCTTCCTCGGTGTAGTTTCCGACTCCCAGGGAGAACAGTTCCAGAAGCTCTCGACCGTAGTTTTCGTTTATCGCCCCATTGTGGTTGTCAACATTGTCCAGCCAGATAATCATGGCCGGGTTCTTGGAAAGCTCCAACAATAGCGACTTGAAGCTGCCCATACCGAGGTTTCTGAACATCCGAATCTGGTCGGTCAAAACCTTGCCAACTGTGACCTTCGCGTAACCTGTTGCGAATATGCCATGCCAAAACAGGGTCATCTTCTCACGGAGAGGGTCGTTGGTGGACACGAGCCGGTACAGCCAGCTAGAACCGGCGCCTCCAGACTCGAAACCTGCGGATTGGTCAGGATGATACCGTCTGATCAGATCGTCGGCCATCGACTGTGGTTCGGCGAAGTCGAGCAGCTCGTCGACCGTCGCTTGGTAGCCTTTGGCTGCATAGGCGTCAAGCTGCTGCCGATTGGCCCCGAATCCGGCGCGACGCAACAGGTGGGCGATCAATTGGTGTTCATTGCTCATTGAATTTCTCCCTAGACCAACATTGCATATCCAACTGTCTACGACTGAACTATTGCCAGTCTAGACAAATTCTATGACAAGTTTTCTGACATGCTGACCCCACGAAGCCGAATTGTCAACCAATTCGACTGGAGGGATAATCGATTGGGTAACCCATATTTGGAACTCCAGTCTTCACGAAGATGTTGAGAAGGTGGCGGATAACCGTAAACTGGGGAGGGCTGCCCTCCCCAGTCCCTGTGTTGAGGTGTGACCAATCGCGGCGTCTTGACCTCGTTAGATACCCACGCGGCTTTCCATCCGCTCTCGCGCACCCAATCGGACACGAGCGGCGTCTTGCCAAATCCGGCTGGCGCCGACACCAGCGTCAGAGCGCGCCACGCGCCGGCCTGCAACAGCCCGGTCAAACGCACGCTCGGTATCAGGTCGGGTCGGGACCTGGGTATGAACAGCTTGGTGTTCAGCAGCGGGTTGGATATTTGTGCCATAGTTTCGCGCATCGCCATATTTGATGCGGCAATTATAGCCCAGCGTAAGAATTAAGTCGCAGCAGTAATCAGCTTCAGAAATATTGTTGACTCATTTGTCTCAAGTGTCTACATTCTTCCTAATGATCGTGATAAGCGGTCCTCGGGCAACATTCCGGTTGAGCAGATGTAAAATCAAGGAGGCCCTTATGTCGACGAACTCCATTTCGTTACAGCATTTTAAGACGAACGGCATCACTCTAAGGGCGGCGGTCGAAGGGACTGGCCCATTGGTCATCATGGTGCACGGATGGCCTGAACTCTGGTACTCTTGGCGGCATCAAATCCGCGCCGTCGCAGATGCAGGGTACCGAGTCGTTGCGCCGGATGTTCGAGGTTATGGAGGCAGCGACAAACCCCATCCCGTCGAAGCCTATGACATGATCCAACTGACCTCTGACGTCGTTGGATTGATTGACGCCCTCGGAGAGGAAAAAGCCATACTGGTGGGCCACGACTGGGGCGCCCCGATCTGCTGGAACACCGCTGTTCTTCAACCTGACCGAGTGTCCGCTGTCGCAGGACTGAGCGTCCCGTATTTTCAGCGGGGCGAGATGTCCTCCATTGAACGATGGAAACGGATGTATGAGGGCAAGTTCTTCTACCAACTCTACTTCCAAGAGGAGGGAGTCGCCGAAGCTGAACTGGAGGCCGATGTTAGGAGATCTCTCAAGAAGGTGTACTATCTTTACTCAGGCGATCCCACCCAGGAGGACAAGCAAGCACTATTCTCCAAAGGGCCAGCCAGTACGTTGTTGGAAGGCATACCCACCCCTGACCCATTCCCTGACTGGCTCACTGATGAAGACCTCGATTATTTTGTCGACGCCTTCACTCAAAGCGGTTTCAGGGGGCCTTTGAACAGATACCGGGCGCAGCAACGAGACTGGGAACTTCTCCCCCAGCTTTCTGATCTGACCGTTGACCAGCCCAGTTATTTTATCGCTGGCGCTCTTGACGCTGTTCGCACGTTCATTCCTGGAGTCGATATGTACGCGAACCCCGGCGTGAACTGCACAGACTTCCGAGGCGCAACGATTATTGAGGGCGAGGGGCATTGGATACAGCAAGAAGCTCCCAATCAGGTGAACCACGCGCTTCTGGGTTTCCTCGCTGATTTGTAATCCACTGATGATCAATTGTAGTATCGTGCGATCGATTTATTTAGTCGTTTTTGCAACGCAGCGAGAACGGGAACGTGGGTTTCTCTGAGACAGCCGCCTGCATCTAGGTCGATTTGTGGCCTTGATTACAACGATGTATGGTGGTTAAATACACCCTTGAACTCACTACAGGCTGGAGGAATTTGATGGTTAGAATCAACAAAGTAATAGAACTCATAGAGCAGGATCAGGCGATCTTTTCAATCGGGGCGCCCGAACTGACCTATGAATGTGGCAAAGAAATGTCACAGACATGGGCCGACATGATTCAATTCGACTTCGAACATCACCCGTTCGACACAGTCGGACTCTCGCAGTTCATGAAAGGATTAGGGGATGGAGGCCCCACTCCGAGCGGCCATCGCACCCCCGCTGTGATAACCACCCTGCCTTCCAACTGCATGACACCGGAAGAGGTGATCTATAACGCCTGGCAGGTTCGGCATGTCCTGGCAACCGGAGTCCACGGCATCCTTCACACCCATACCCGTAGGGCCGACGCGGTCGCCACATTCGTAGCCGCGAGTCGATATGTCTTCCAGACAATTGGCAGGGATATGGGCATTCCTGAAGGCCTCCGAGGGGGAGGAGGCCAACGAGAGCCGGCCGCTATCTGGGGAATGGAGCCGGTCGAATATATGAAGAAAGCCGATCCCTGGCCTCTGAATCCCGACGGGGAGCTTTTGCTTGGCCTCAAGATCGAGGACAGGTTCTGTCTTCCCGACGCGGACAAGATCGCGGCGGTTCCGGGCATCTCATTCGCCGAATGGGGACCGGGGGACATGGGCATGTCATTTGGCGATCCTGAGCAACACGACCCGCCTTACCTTCCAGAAATGGACAACGCACGGGAAATCGTCAAGAGCGCATGCGACAAGGCTGGACTCACGTTCCTATGTAGCTGGCAAGACCCTAATATGACTATCGAGGAGCGCGCGCGCCACGCTCTGTTCAAAATAGGCGCCAGAATTCTTCATGTTCCCGATGCAGATGTGGCCGACACTCTGAGAAAAGAGATGGGAAGGACCATGCCCTGGTAGATCGTTGATTCCCTGATTGAATTCATGTCCTCAGTCTCCAACATTCGCGCAAGCGGATGTTGGAGATTTTGTCTTGAGGCTTATTGATCCAATACTTCTCGAACTTATTGGACCTGTTCGTCGGGAAAGAACGGTTTCTCCACGATTGTTGCGCCTCTGTGTTCGATCTCGCGGCGGAACTTGGCATCGGCCACGTACCCCGACATGAATATCTGACGAATCTCCGGGAGCTGGGCGCCAAGTTGCTCTGATAACTCTTTTCCGCCCATCAAAGGCATCACCACGTCTGTCAACAACAGTTGAATCTTTTCGTGCGGACTCTCCTCGGCAACTCTGAACGCTTCGATCCTATTGTTTGCCTCAAGGACGGTGTATCCTTGCGCTCGAAGGGCTTGCGCAGCTAGATTTTTCACCTGGTCCTCATCCTCCACATCAAGCATGTTTGTTGATGACTTGATGTTTTTAGATGGACCAACGCCAGCCTTAATGAAACGGCCCATGATTCGATGCATGCCACGGGAACTGAGACAGTTTGAAGGTTGTGCAGACACTGAAGCTTGAGTAAGATGACGAGCGGAACGACAACAGATCAATTGGCTGAAAACGGCCACGAA
>Ga0208113_1001105_pt1 | contig 13167 bp, 10 predicted proteins | sample Knorr_S7_td_NADW_FD_185598 | JGI IMG/M metagenome (GOLD analysis project Ga0208113, IMG submission 185598) | Marine microbial communities from Southern Atlantic Ocean transect - Knorr_S7_td_NADW_ad_2505m_LV_A (SPAdes) (version 2) | ecosystem: Environmental > Aquatic > Marine > Oceanic | place...
ACCTAGACGGCGCGCCCGGAGATATAAGCCCGGAGCTAGGGTCGGCTACGCACCCCCATCCTAACCTTCCCGCGTAAAGGGGGAAGGGACTAATCTCCTCCCCCTTGCGGGGGAGGATTAAGGCGGGGGGATGGGCATTTCATCAAATCCACTAGACTGAGGCATCATCCTGGTTCTCATCCAGCCATCTCCTGCCGTCCTAAGAAACCCTCGCCACCCGGTAGGCCCATATTCCGCCCCGCTGGGGCTCCCTGCCTGCCAGAACGTCCCGGAAATGAGGCAGCTCATGCAAGGGCGTCCGGTTGGACATGGCGTCAACCAGATCTAGGGGTATCTTCGGGTAGTCGCGGCCTGCGGCGCTGTAGGCCAGGTAGTTCATCCGGGCCTGCTCCTCAAGCTGCAACATGGCCGTTACCGATTCTTCCAGGTCCTTTCCGGTGGTGACCGCGCCGTGCCCTTGCATCAAGATTGCTTTGTCGCCGCCCATCAGAGTGGCCAGGTCCATCCCTTCCTCGTCGGTCTGGATGGTCTTGACGTGGGGATAGACTTTCAAAGGGTTGCGGACCAACGGCGCGCCTTCCTGGCACATGGGAACGATGGTCACCCCCAGGACGCTGAGGAGAACGGTATACCGGGGGTGGACGTGTACCACCGAGTTCACCTGAGGTTGGGTTTTGTAGATGCAGGAGTGAATCTTGATCTCGGAGCACTGGGTCAGCTCAGGGCGTCCGCCCACCTTGAATCCCTCGGTGTCGCAGACCACCATATCGTCGGCCTGCATCTCCGACAGGGCGTCAAGCTCGTACTCCCTCCCCTTGACCACGAATTTGTTTGGCTCGGAAGGGACCCGCATGCTGGCGTGGCCCAGCGCCGAAGTCACTCCCACCGCCAGCCCCAGATCGGTCAGGATGCGGTTGGCGGCGGCTGTCTGTTTCTGAACGTCCTCTAGTTCGGTGGGCATATCTGTCTACGTCTCCTTATGTCGTTGATTATGGAGTTACATAATCCGCCGCCACCGCTGGCCGGTCAAGAGCAGTGGTGGCGGCGGGCGATGGTAGAATTGTTCTATCGCCCTACGCGTATATCGCCATGGGACGGAGGATTACTTCCACGCTATGGAAAGAGAAGACATTCTGGAACAATTCGACCAATTGGGCGGCATGCCGGAAGACCAGATCGACCTGGCCTGGGCGGCCCTGCTCATCGCGGCTTCCGAGTATCCCGAACTGGATGTCGTCGGCCAGATGGAGGTCCTCGACAGTCTGGCCGCTGGCGCAGCCAAGGGGATGGGCGACGACGGCGACCCCCTGTCCAGCGTCAACAACCTCAGCGCCTATCTATTCGACGAAGTGGGGTTTCACGGCAACGAATCGGAATACTACGACCCTCGAAACAGCTACCTCAATGAGGTGCTGGCTCGCCGGATGGGTATTCCCATCACGCTATCTTTGGTGTGCATCGAGGTTGGCAAGCGTCTGGGGGTCCCTTTGGAGGGGGTGGGGATGCCGGGGCATTTTCTGCTGCGGCACCGGGACGAGCCCGGCATCTTCATCGACCCCTTTCACCGGGGCATCCTGCTGTCGGAAGAAGAGTGCGCCAAACTGCTGCGGGACGCCACCCGGACCGCCGTCCCGTGGGACCAGAGTTATCTGACTACCGTCAGCAACCGGGAGCTCATCGCCCGCATCCTCAGAAACTTGAAGGGCATCTACCTGAATCAACGAGACCACCAGCGGGCTCTCGGCATCGCCGGCCTGGCGGTGTCCCTCCAGCCCAGCATCATCGGGGAGCGCCGGGACCGGGGCCTTATCCACTACCAGCTAGGCAACCACCAAGCCGCCCTAGAAGACCTACGCATCTACCTAGCCGCCTCACCACCCGGGGCGGACACATCGGATGTGCGGCGGCTGGTTGACCGGATTGGCGGGGAGCTGGACGGGTAGTGGCGTCGGTTACAGATGCGATACCGGAGCGGCTTCACGGCCGGTATCATCGGTCTGTAACGCCTTCACCACTTGCTCAAACTGCGCTTCGAACTTGGAGTTGTCCTTATCCCAATCGGTGAAATCGGGAGCTAGCCGGGATAGCACTTCCTGCTTCTTCCCACTTTCCCATTCGTCGCTAAACAAATAGCCGTCAAGGTTGAGGGGAATCAAGGCCAGTACCTTCTTCCCCCGCTCAGTCATCAGCCTGCGTTCTTTCCTGAAAGCTCTATCGATTTCGTTGTCTACCCACCAGCTGGTCAAAGCGTCCTTGGAGCAACATAGCAGCACCTTGTCCCACAGGCGAATACCCCGATCCACTTGTTCGTAGATGTCGTCACCGGGAAGAAGTTGTTTCTCATCGAGCCAGCAGCGAATACCGCGGCCCTGGAGCGCGTCATATAACCGGCGCGCGAATGATGCATCTTGGTGGCTGTAGCTGATGAAGCAGGAATAAAACTGGATTGGCAATCCCATTAGAGATGGCAAGTAGGATATCAACGTTTCATCGAGGCCGCAGCCCCGCAGGAATGCCTCTGGAATAGCGCCTCGCGACTTGTAGATCGTGTCGATTCCGATGCTTGACGGTCCCGCGATGGATCACTGAGTCCAGACCCTTGACTGCGCTGAGGTCCACATCCGAAAAAGAAGCGTTACTTAAAGTGACCGCGCTAAAGTTGGCTCCGTCAAGTTCTGTTGCGTTCAGATGCATCCCAGAGAGGTCCGCACCGCTAAGATCGGCCTCGCTAAGGTCAGTCCTGGTGAGGTTCCCGCTCTTCAGGACTGCGCCGCTAAGATCTGCTTTGCTCAAATTGGCCCAAGTGAGGTCTGAGGATCGCACCTTCGCTCCGACGAGACTCGCTTCGTGGAGATCGGCCCTATGAAGGGAAGTATGCTCGAAGTGTGCCCAGTTGAGCTTCGCCCCAGAAAGATTAGCCTCATAGAGGATTGCGTATTCCAGCCATGTCCCGTAGAGGATTGCCGTTTCGAGGTTGGCATTCGTTAAGTCCGACCGTTCCAGGTTTACGTCATGGAGATTAGCGCCACTAAGGTAGGCGCCTCGGAGGTCTGACCGGGCGAGGTTTGCGTCCCGGAGATCCGCCCCTCGGAGAGCCGCTCCAGCGAGATCTGGAGTTACCTCAGGATTATACGATCTCCACCGGTTCCACGACACTGCTCCCTGCATGAGCAATGCAAGATGTTCGTCGTTTGCCATCGGACTCAATCTCCAAACAACTAATTATCGGAGCCGGAGTTATTCCAAGCGCTGATGCGTGGTCACACTTGTCAGCGACATCCTACCCCTGCAACGCCCGCCAAATCTTCTCCGGTGTCAGTGGAGTGTCGATGTGGCGGACGCCGGCGCTGGATAGGGCGTCTAGTACGGCGTTGGCTACTGCTACCGGGGAGGGGACCGTGGAGACCGACCCCACGCCCTTGGACCCCAGCGGGTTGGTGGGTGAGGGGGTGTCGATGTTTTCCATGATTAGGTCGGGGATATGGGCCGCCCGGGGCAGGGCGTAGTCCATCAGGCTGGCGGACAGGGGCTGGCCGTCCTCGTTGTACGCCATGCCTTCGGTTAGCGCCTGGCCGATCCCCTGGGCGATTCCGCCATGGATCTGGCCTTCCACCAGCATCGGATTGACGATGCGGCCGCTGTCATGGACCCCGGCGTAGTTGAGGAAGTTCACGTGCCCGGTTTCCCGGCTGACTTCCACCACGACCACGTGGGCCGCGAAGGAGTAGGCCGGACGGGGCAGGGTGAAGTTTCCGGTGAAGTCCAGACCGGTGTCATCGCCGCCGGGCAGCAGCTCCTGTTCCCGCGCCGCGGCGGTCAGTTGGGCGATGGTCATGCCGTTATCCGAATCGTTCCGGTTGTAGACTTGGCCTTCCCCGAAGCCAACGTCGACTGTGGAACAGCCCAGCACCTGGGAAGCCAGGGAGGCCAGCTTTTCCCGTGCTTCCTGGAGCACTCCGTACAACGCCGACCCTCCGACGATCAATCCCCGGCTGGCGCTGGTGCCCACGCCGTTGGGGAACAGGGACGTGTCGCCGTGCACCACTCGCACCTGGGACGGGTCGACGCCCAGTTCATCCGCGGTCATTTGGGCAAAGGACGTACCGTTGCCCTGCCCGTGGGGTGACAATCCGGTTAATACCGTGATTTCGCCGAAGCGGTCTATCTTCACTTGGGCGTGCTCTATCCGGTGGTCGCCCGACGACCCGGAGGACTTGAGCACCGTGGCCAGGCCGATTCCGATGGCCGGTTGGTCCGGGCCTCTCTGGGCCGCTTTCTGCCGCCAGCCGTCGTAATCCGCTAGTGCCAACGCCCGGTCCAGACCCTCGGTGTAGGCTCCCGAGTCGTAGGTTGGGCCGGTGATGGTTTGGTAGGGGAACGATTCCGGAGGGATGAAGTTCTTCTTGCGAACGTCGGCCGGGTCCAATCCCAGGTCTTTGGCCACCAAGTCTAGCGTTCGCTCCAAGCAGAACGCCGACTCGGGCCCTCCGGTGCCCCGGAAAGCGCCGGTGGGGGTCTTGTTGGTCACCGCGGCCACCAGCTCCACGCTGACCGCCGGTATGACGTAGGGACCGTTGATGCGGCGCACCGTGTTGAATATGGGCGAGGGAGAGGTCAGCAGAAAATAGGCTCCGGCGTCGGCGACCACCTGCACGCGCATCCCCAAGATTGTGCCGTCATTCTTCACCGCCATCTCGATGGCCAGGCTCTGACCCCGGCCATGATAGGACAGGATGTTTTCTTGCCGGCTCTCTAGCCACTTGATGGGACGGCCCAGCTTCATCGAAAGATAGGGGACCAACAAGTCTTCCGAGTAGATGCAATCCTTCATGCCGAAGCTGCCGCCTACGTCGGGAGCGATTACCCGCACCTTGTCAGCGGGCACATTCAGCGCTTCGGCAAGGTAGCCCTTGACCCGGTGGGGCGCTTGGGTTGAGTTCCAGACGGTCAAGGTTTCGTCATCGACCTGGTAGTCGGCCAGGATCCCCCGAGGCTCCATGGGTGCGGGGGCTATCCGCTGGGAGTCGTATTTCTGCCGGACTACGTGGTCGGCTTGGGCGAAGGCCGCCGCCACGTCTCCCCCTTCCGTCTTTAGACGGATCGACACGTTGGCTCCCAACTCCGGGTGAATCACCGGGCACTCTGGCTTGACCGCTTCGTCGGGGTCCATGATGGGCGGGAGGGGTTCGTAGTCCACTGAGATCAGCTCGATAGCCTCGGCGGCGATGTAGTGGTCCCGGGCTACCACGATGGCGATGGCCTGCCCGGCATAGCACACTTTGTCCTTGGCCAGAACGGGATGAGTAGGTGGGTGCATCTCTTGAATCATCTGCTCGCCCGCCATGGGCCTTGAGGGTATATCCTCCAAGGTACCGGCGATGTCCGAGGCCACCAGCACTTCGACCACACCCAGCAGGTCGCGGGCAGCGGAGGTGTCAACCGACCTGATGCGGGCGTGGGCATAGTCGCTGCGCACCATGGCGGCGTAAAGCATGCCGGGCAGCGGCACGTCGTCCAGGAATCGGCCTTGACCGGTCACCAAAGGAGCGTCTTCGAACCGCTTCACGGGCTGGCCTACGTAGGTCATCACACATCTCCCGGCGCCAAGCTTTGACGGCTATGATAGCCATCAGGCGTGTGGGAAGCAAATACGTGATTGCCACAGAGACACAGAGGCACGGAATGTTTTTTGGCTTTGGCTTCCTATGTCGCGGCCATCAGGTAAAATAGCGGCGATCGATGCAGGACTGAATCACGTGACTTAAGAGGGAGCAAATATGCAGGAAAAACCGTTGGCGGGGAAAGTTGCAATTGTCACCGGCGCGGGCAGTCCGATCGGGCTGGGCCGGGCCATGACCGAGGCCTTGGTGGGGGCTGGGGCGCGGGTCGCCATGCTGGACATCAACGAGGATTGGCTGGAGTCGACGGCCAACGACATTCGTGAGATCGGCGGAGACGATTGCGTGCTCCCCATCATTTCCGATGTGTCCAATCCCGATGACGCCAAAGCGTCCGTTCAAAAAACCATCGACGGCCTGGGCGGTCTTCACATCCTGGTGAACAATGCCGGGACCAACCCCAGAGCCGCCGGATTGGGCAGTGGAGGGAGGGTCCCATTCTGGGAAATTTCACCCGAAGCCTGGAGCAGGGTGGTGTCCATCAACTTCTCCGGACCCTTTTTCATGTCCCAGGCGGTGGTGGGCCACTTGCTGGCCCAAAAGTGGGGGCGCATCATCAGCGTCACCACCAGCTTCGACACCATGCACCGGGAATACGGCTCTCCTTACGGCCCTTCCAAAGCCGGCCATGAAGCCTTGGTGTCGACCATGGCCAAAGAGTTGGAAGGGACTGGGGTCACCGCCAACATCCTGGTGCCCGGCGGCGCGTCCAATACCAACCTGATCGACCCCCGGCCCGGCCTTGACCGGGACATCCTGATACAAACCGATGTGATGAAGGCGCCGGTGGTCTGGCTGGCGTCGGATGCTTCGTCGGAAACCAACGGCCGCCGGTTCATCGGCCAATTCTGGGACGAATCGTTGCCCATGGAGGAACGTCTGGAAAAGGCCGGCGCCCCCGCCGCCTGGCCCGAAAAGGCCCGGCAGGTTATTCCGCCGCGGTAGTTGCCCGATCGGGTTTCGAGGGGGCAGCTACGTCTGGACTTGGGCCTTGAGGGCGTTCCTGGGGTCGGTTACGAAGAGCATCAGGAGCATCGCTGCCAGGTAGGACACCGCCAGGACCGAGAAGGCCACTGAAAATCCCAGGCCTTGCATGAGGAAACCGACTGACAGGGCCCAGAGGGGACCCGACGCGAAGCCCACGAAGAAGAAGACGCTGAAGGCGGCGTCGCGGTCGGCATCAGGCAGGGAGTCCGCCACCAGAGCCTGGGTGAGAGGCATGCGCGACCGGGTGACCGTACCGTAAATCACCAAACTCAACAGCAGCAGCGGCAGGAAGGCGTCCTGGAAGGCCAGCCAGACAGTAGCCAGGGCCGAAAGGCCAAGAGACGCCTGAATGACGCCGGTGCGTGAGACCTTATCGGAAAGCCAGCCCAACGCCACGGGTCCAATGACGCCCCCAACCCCTAGAGCGGCTAAGGCTACCCCGACCATGGACGGGGACAGGCCCAGGTCCATCCCGAAGTGAATGCCCATGAAGGCCATGATTGCGCCACCGCCGCGCCCCGCGCCCCCCACCATCATTACCAGGGAAACCAGCAACATATTCCTGTTCCGGAAGACCCGAGTGTAGCTTGCTCTCCCCTGGATCAGTTTGGCCTTGCTGGAGCCGGCCGTCTCCTCTGCGGAGACGCGGGGATTTCTGAATACGAAATAAACCAGCCCCATGGCGAGGCTCATGAAGGCGACAATCATGAAAACCTGCCGCCAGTCCATGATGAGAAGCATGGCCCCGGCAGTGATAGGCGCCAACAAACTGCCCACGTTGGAGACGCTGCTGTTCAATGCGATTATTTTGCCTCGGGTTGCCGGGAAATATCCCGCCAGCATGCTGTACCCCACCGGATGTTGGGCGCTGGCTCCCACCGCTGCCAAGCCGCGGGTCCCCACGAGTGCACCGAAGGAACCCACGAAGCCCGTTGCCAGGGTCCCTAAACCCAGCACCAAGTTGCCGATGCCCAGTAGCCACGTCCGGCGGATAAACGGAGTGGCGAAGCCGTAGAATCCCTGGGTGGCGCCGCTGAGGAGGCTTACAACCGCAGTCACGATTCCCAATTGAGCTGCATCGAAGCCTATGTCCGGCATCATGACGACGTACAGGACCGCCACCATTTGAGCCTGGAAGTGGTTGACACCGTGGGAAACGTTGGTTAGCCACAGAATGAAGTTGCGCTCTACGGCCGAGCCTACGGCTTCTTGCGTTATGGCCGGGCTTGATTCTGCTGCCGATTCTTGCATGCTTTGCTTAGATTCCCCCATTGCCGGTTGGCCAACCTGTTGACCCGCCAAACGTAGGACAGTATACTCCCGCACAATATACCGACGAAAGCGAGCAGGTAATGGCGAGAAATGGAGTCAGTTGCTCGTTAAGGGTTCGAGAAAGTAAATAATTTTCTTATCGAGGTGTAACCATGGGAGAAATACTGGGTGTCGGCGCGACTCACTACCCGCCCGGACTGGTCCCGGACGAATACAAGCCCTGGCCCCTGGCCAGAATGTTGCAGAGCGATGAGCGGATCCCTCCGCACTTGAAAGACCCCGCCAACTGGCCCGAAGAGATGCGCCTGGAATGGGGAGATGACGAAGGGATAACCTCCCACAAGGCCCACCGGGTCAGGGTGCTCAAGGCTTTCCAGAAGATCCGCGATGAGATAGACGCCTTTAATCCCGACTTTGTTCTCATTTGGGGAGACGACCAGTACGAGAACTTCAAAGAGGACATCATCCCGCCCTTCTGCGTGCTGGCCTACGACCAGATCGAATTCCAGCCCTTCAAGCGCACCCGGGGTAGGCCCAACATATGGGGCGAGCCGGAAGACAAGGTGTTCCGGTCTCCGGGACATCAGGAAGCCGGCCGGTACCTGGTCACCGGGTTGATTAACAAAAGTGTGGACATGGCCTACGCCTACAAGCCCCTCCATGAGGAGGGACTTGGCCACGCCTTCGCCAATACGCTGCTGTATCTGGACCAGGACCGGAGTGGATTCGACTATCCCATCTTGCCGGTGGCGGTGAACTGCTACGGCAGCAACATCATTCGCATGCGGGGCGGCTCCAACGAACACTCGGACGAGCCGGACCCTCCGTCTCCCACCCCGAAGCGTTGCATGGAGATTGGCAAGGCCACGGCGCAGGTCCTGATGGACAGCCCGTACCGGGTGGTGGTGATGGCCTCTTCCAGTTGGTCCCACGCCTTCCTCACCAAGAAGAACAATTGGATCTACCCGGACTTGCCCGCCGACCGGGTATTGCTTGAGCATTTGAAATCGGGGGATTACCAAAAGTGGCGGGATTATTCCCTGGCCCAGATCGAGGATTCAGGGCAGCAAGAGGTGCTCAACTGGTTCTGTCTGGTGGGGGCGATGGAGGAGCTGGGCCGCAAGCCCGAGGTGTTGGACTGGGCCGAGACGTGGATATTCAACGCGCCCAAGTGCCTGGCTCTGTTTAAGTAGACTGGTCTTAGCTAAGGTTAATAAATAAGGCGGTGGGCACGCGAGTGCCCACCGCCTTTGTGTTTCCGGAGTCTGTAGGTCTGCTGACCTAGATGTTAAGCTCCAGTATGTACATGCCGCCCTTGATCCGGTCAACCACGTACATGATGCCGTTCTCGTCTACATGGATGTCGTTGATACCATTCGCGTCCGCGCCTTCAGGTATCTCCGGTACAAAGTAGGCAACTTCTTCGGGTTGGAAGGCGTTCTTGGTGTTGAACACCCGGATTCCCGCGTTGAAGAATGTACCAAATACCAGGTCTTCGTCGATGCGCATGGACGTCTCGCCGGGTTGGTTCTCATAAACGTTATGGGCGCCGTAACGGCCTGGCCGGTTGAAGAAGTCTTCGGCGTCGGCCATGGGCAGAGTGCTGGTGATGATTGGGTTGGTCTCCACCCGGTTATCCATCAGCCAGACCAGTTTGGGGTAATCCTCACCACCCTGCCGGACGGCCTCCTGTGTGACTACCAGCATCTCGCGTTCGAACAATGGCAGCACCGTGTGGGTGAAGCCTGGGAACGGCGGCGCGTAGTTGACGTTAGCTAGCATGGAGATGTTGGACTTGTCGGAGATGTCCAGGGTCACCACTCCGGAATCTTTCCAGGCGCAATAGGCCCGGTCCGGACGATCGGGGTATACGTTGGCGTTGTGCAGGCTATGGCCGGCGTCGAACTGGGGATGCCTGGCCAAGGGAGGCGCGCTGTCACCTTCTTGGGTGCCGGGGAAGTGCCAGCGTCCGGCCTCTACGGGGTTGGACGGGTTTTTCACGTCCAGAATCACATAGAACTGATCGTCCTTGGGATTGGTGGGACGGGAATCCGGGGTTCCGGTTGACAGGTGAGCATATTCGCCGTCGGTCCACCACAGGCAGTGGCAGCCTTTGGACTGGGCGCCTTGGGCTTTCCAGAAACCGATGCGCCGGGGTTCTTCCGCATTGGATATGTCGTAAACACCAACACCCGTGCCCGGCTGGTTGTGGTCGGTGGACTGGTAAGCTACCAGCATCGTATCGCCGACGATGGCCAGTGAGTTGGACCGCAGATGGGGATAATCCAGGTCGGTCTGGGCAATGAGCTTGGGGTTGTTGATGTCGGTGACGTCAACGCTGGTGATGTCTTTGGGAGCGGCCACGTGGGCCATGTAGAAGATCCGCCGGCCGTCCCGGGTTTTGTGTATGGCCACGCCCTCGCCGATATTTCCATAACCATTCAGGTCATGGTGAGAAATCAACCGCATGTTCTTTATTTCTTGAGTGGTAGCCGCCATTTTTCCTCCTTAAGGAATATCCGTTCTCCAGTTTGAAACTGGCCCCCTGCAGAATGATGGCAGGAGGCCAGTCGCTGTTGTGTCATCCGCGACGGATTCTGGATCTAAGGGCGTATGATGCGGCCCTTTCAACGGAATTTCGTGAACCCGTTACTTAGCAGCTCTCAGTAGGTCCCAGTGGCTGGTTTTGGAGCCGGAGGTACCAGGGAAGGTCCAGCTCTCCACGACCTCTGGATTAACCATTACCGACAGACGGAACCAGAATAGCGGAATATCATGAAATTCATAGAACCTCTGGTTCCCGACTTCCGTGATTAGGTCGTCTATAGTCGCGTCGTCTATCATTTGGAGAGCCATGAATTTCTCGTAGTTATCCAACATGAGATCAGTTTGAGTCCAGTGGGTGTTCGTCGAGGTCCAGTTACGTAACATGGTCACCATGGACCGCATGGTAATCACATTGCCCCACCCGCCTTCTTTGATCTGGGGGGTCTTGTTCCGGTAATATTTTCGAATTGTTCCCCAATCCGTGTCCTTCAGGTTCACTTTGATGCCCACTGGCTCCCAGTAGTTGATCAAGGCCTCGATCATCACCGGAGTTTCAGGCTCGTCGGAGGATATATAGTTCCAGATGGTAAATTCGAATGGGTTGTCCGGTCCATACCCCGCTTCTTTCAGGAGTTCGATTGCCTTATCTGGATTGTAGCCGTACAGCTTATCAAAGTCCTTCTCCCACTGAGGGTTCCAGCCCCGTAGGATGGGGTGAAAGGTATTGTTGATCATGAGTTCGCCTTGACCGCGCAGCACAAAGTCCAACATTTCTTGTCGGTCAATGGCCATGTTCATGGCCTGGCGCACCTTCGGGTCTACCCATGGCACTAGTGGGTCAAGGTGGGGGCTGTCTTTTGTGAAGTACATGCCGCCGAAATACAAGGTCAGGTAGTTTGTAGGTACTCCTGCTTCGACGACTTTATGACCGCGCTTCATCGCTTCGATCTGGAGATCCCTCGAAAGGGAAGCGATATGGGCTTCGCCGGTTAGTAACATTGCCAACCGCGTAGCATCTTCACGGACCCACTTGATCTCTACCTCGTTGAAGTCCGGGTTCTCACCACGCCAGTGGGGCTGGGGGGCCTTCTCAAACCAGATCCCCTCGCCGGTCTTTCGGCCCCCGTATTGGTACGATCCCGTGCCGGCCGGCTTTTTGTCTAATCCCTCGAGGCCTTCCTTTGCTATTTGTGCGGAGCTGATCATGCTCGTTTCGCCGCCGCCGAAACCTCGGGACAGCATGGCAGGCAAATCCGTTGTGGGACCCGCCATGTGGAAGGTGATCTCGTGTGGCCCTTCTGTCGACACAGAGCTGTCCTTCATATAAGTTGCCCATAGGGACTTCGCGTCGGGCCCCTGGACTAGCTCAAGGTCCTTAAGCACATCGGCAACGGTGAACTCACCCCATCCAAAGTGGAAGGGCACGCCCTTCTGGAGAGTAAACGTCCAGGTCCTGCCGTCGGGAGATGCTTCCCAACTGTTAGCAAGCCTGGGTATGCGCTCGTTGGTTTTCGGGTCAAGCCCTACTAAAGTCTCAGCCCACGGGTCGAACTGATAATAGGATGGCCGGGAAACAGTCCAATGGCGGTTGGATTCTTGCAATTCACCGAAGGCATAGATCACCCGGTCGACCTTGGCACCGGTGACCATCCCTGGCGAATATCCAGAGATGGGGGTCGGCGTGGCCACCACCAGCTTTTCGACCACCGTTTCTATAGGAATCTCTTTAAGGACCTCGACCTCTTTGATCACCTCTTTGATCACGGGAATCTCTTTAATGACTTCCTTAATCACCTGTTCCTTAACGACCACCTGTTTTTCAACAGGAACCTCTCTGATAACCTCTTTTTCAACTATTACCTCTTTCTCGATGACCCGGGGCTCAGCCGCAGTACCACCGCAACCCACTATTAGTAGTACGCCCAGTAGCAGTATTATCAACTTTGCGGTGTAGGATGCTTCTAATCTGGTAGACACCATAATATGACCTCCAGCGATGATGTTATATAGGTGGTTCGAGTTGTCCTTCCGAGAAATCATCAATCTTGTGCGGGGGAGGTGGCTGATGGTTTTCTATATTAGTCACATCGGCCTCAGAGCGTCTAAGGCTTCGATACTGAGGCACCTTCTACTAACCCTTAAACCTTAACAATCAGGCCCGCTGAAATTATAGAAAAGGCCAATGGAGAAGTCAATCCACCTTACCAAGAATCATAATCCGGCTAGGTAGTGGATAGCTGGAACACAAAACGGGTTAATTAGGTGCCGTTCACGTGTCTTATCCCGCCTATGTCCCAATAAACTACATGTACACGCATATCGGTACGTATAGTAATATTAAATGGACGTAAAATGGACGTAATCTGATTTCTAAGTTGTCTATTGACAACTATTGGGTGAGGGTTTACATTGCAAATCCAATCGCCCGGATGAAGACTCAGCCCAGAATCCGTTGATCGACCCTTTTGATTGACCTTGGGACTCCATCAGCGATGTATTCTTGGTCGTGTGAACAAGCCCCAAAACAGTAAGGGTCTTCGCTCGTCTGTAGCCCGAAATTGAATCGGCGGTGGTCATGCAGCGTTTCGTTATCGTTCGTGTTTTGCACGCCGTCATAGCTCTTTTTGCCGTTAGTATCATAGTTTTTGCACTAGCTCGGATCTCGGGAGACCCCCTCGATACT
>Ga0208113_1001106_pt1 | contig 13156 bp, 11 predicted proteins | sample Knorr_S7_td_NADW_FD_185598 | JGI IMG/M metagenome (GOLD analysis project Ga0208113, IMG submission 185598) | Marine microbial communities from Southern Atlantic Ocean transect - Knorr_S7_td_NADW_ad_2505m_LV_A (SPAdes) (version 2) | ecosystem: Environmental > Aquatic > Marine > Oceanic | place...
TCAGGGTCGAGTCCGGCCCAGACCGGATAAAGTGCCCGCAGCCAGCCGAAGAGTTCTTTGCCAAGGGCGGGTACAAGCGCCCGCGTCAGGGTCTGGTAAAAATGATGGTGCGTATTGACTAGGCCTGGCAGAACGACGTGTTGAGATGCGTCAAATACCGTGTCGACCGATTGTCTCGGTTCTTGTCCCGCTGCGACACGTTCGGCAATCCGGTGTCCTTCGATGATCAGACCGCGCTCGGCGCCATCAGCAAAGATTGCAAGCGGGTCTCGAATCCACAGTCGAGACATGATGACTACGCTAGCAACTTAATTCAGAACAAAAAACCCGCTCCCGTAGGAGCGGGTTTTCGTTGAGACAACGAGTGGATCCCTACTCGGGCAACTTGTCGTCGACGCCTTGTACGTACCAGTTCATCGTCGCCAGCATCGGGAAGTCGGCAGCCACTTCACCCGCGGGAACCATTAGTTCGCCGGCCTGGTTGTAAATGGGGCCAGTAAACGCATGGAGCGCACCAGAGGTCAGTGCTGCCGTCGTATTCCGGGCCATTTGTTCCGCCGAATACGGCATATTTGTAAACGGCGCCATGACTACCATTCCTGGGCCCATGCCATGCCAGGTGTCCCCAGATGTCCATGTGCCATCAAGGACGGCCTGGGTTCGGGCGACGTAATACGGTCCCCAGGCATCAATGATTGCTGTCAACTGGGTATCCGGCGCAAAGTGGATCATGTCAGAGGCTTGTCCAAAAGCCTTGATCCCCCGAGCCGCTGCCGCCTGGATTGCTGCGGTGCTGTCCGTGTGCTGCGTAATGATGTCGGCACCCTGATCCATCAGCACCTTGGCTGCGTCGGCTTCTTTGCCCGGGTCATACCACGTGTACACCCACACGACTTTAACCTTCATGTCCGGGTTTACAGTTTGCGCGCCTAGCATGAACGCGTTGATGCCGCGCACCACTTCTGGAATCGGGAACGAAGCGATATAGCCGATGACACCGCTCTTCGACATTTCCGCGGCGATCTGGCCTTGCACATAGCGGCCCTCATAGAAGCGCGCTGAGTAGGTGGCAACATTGTCGGCCTGCTTGTAACCCGTGGCATGTTCAAATTTGACGTCCGGGAAACGTTTTGCAACTTTGAGTGTCGGTTCCATGTAGCCGAAGGAAGTGGTAAAGATGAGTTGGTGCCCGGTTTCGGCCAGTTTAGCGATTGAACGTTCGGCATCCGGCCCTTCTGGCACGCTTTCAACAAATGTGGTTTCTACCAGATCACCGAGTTTTTCTTCGACCATCAGCCGGGCTTGGTCATGGGCGTAGGTCCAGCCATGGTCGCCTGGTGGGCCGATATAAATAAATCCAACTTTCAGCTTGTCTGCAGACGCAGTAGAGACCACGCCGAAACTCAACAGCGCAGCGAGCATTACCGTGGCCAGTTTGATGAGGTGCTTCATCTTCAATTTCCTCCGTTTATGGTGAGAATTTCAACAGGTGTAATTCTACTCAACGTTCGGCCCGAAATGGCCGACCCAAACAGGCCGGGGCGTTGAGACGAATTTTGATCGCATCCCTAGAGATCAAGACTAATACAACTATGGTCGCAATGTAAGGGAGCATGGACATGAAAGCGGCGGGAATACCAAGGCCAGCCGCCTGGGCATTCAACTGCAAAATCGTGATGCCCCCAAAAAGTATGGCGCCGAACAGCACCCGCGCAGGGCGCCAGCTGGCGAACACTACCAGAGCCAGCGCAATCCAGCCGCGACCGGCCGTCATGTTTTCAGCCCACAGCGGCGTGTAAACCAGAGACAAATAACCGCCGCCGAGTCCTGCCATGAGGCCGCCGAAAGTGACCGCAGCGAAACGGATGGCGATGACGGGATAGCCGATGGCATGGGCCGATACATCGGAGTCACCCACTGCGCGCAGAATCATGCCCCAGCGGGACCGGTTCAGAAACCAGCTGGAGCCAAGCAGAATGAGGATCGCGAGGTATACCAGAGGATCGTGACCGAACAGCAACCTGCCAACGATCGGAAGATCGCTAACAACCGGAATATGAATCGATCCGATCTGGTCGATGGTCTCCCCGACATAATCAACTCCGACCAACGCCGAGAGGCCTGTGCCGAAGATGGTCAAGGCCAGACCGGTTGCAACCTGGTTCGAAAGCAGGTTGAGCGTCAGGATGCCAAAGATCAGAGCAGCGAAAGCACCTGACGTCGCAGCCACCAGGAGACCAAGGGTGGCATTGCCCGTGACCGCCGCAGCGGCAAATCCGAACACTGCGCCGATCAGCATCATGCCCTCAAGACCCAAGTTCAGCACACCGGATCGTTCACAGATAAGTTCGCCAGTTGCAGCAAACATCAAAGGAGTTGCTGCAGTCATCATCGTCATGATGGAAGCGAGGATGAGTTCGGTCATTGTTGAACCGTTTGTCTGGATGGCAGGACGATTTTGTAACGCGTGAAGAGATCAAACGTCAACAAATAGAACAATATGATGCCCTGGAAGAGGCCGGTGACCGCCTTCGGTAAACCGGCTGAGATTTGGGCGCTTTCTCCGCCAATGTAGGTGACGGCGATCGCGATGCCAGCGAGCAGCACCCCGACGGGATGTAATCGCCCGAGAAACGCAACGATGATTGCGGTGAATCCATAACCCGGGGAAATGTCAGGCATCAACTGGCCGATGGTCCCTGCCGCTTCGATAACCCCGGCAAGCCCTGCGAGTCCTCCACCGATCAGCAGCGATTGCCAGATAATCCGGTTGCTTTGCACGCCGGCGTGGCGTGCTGCGAGAGGCGCTGACCCAAATAGTTTTATCCGGAAGCCAAACCGGGTTCGTGCCAGCAGGAACCAGGCGATAAATGGTACGGCCAGAGTAAGTACGGTCCCGAGGTGTACGCGTTTGCCCGTGAAAAGCAGGGGCATGGTCGCCGCGTCTGGAAACACGCGGGTGCCAGGAAAGCCCCAGCCCATGGGGTTTCGCCACGGCCCTTGGACTAGGTGCACCAGCAGCAACTCGGCCACGTAAACCAACATCAGTGACACCAGAATTTCATTGGCGTTAAATCGGGTTTTCAAAAGCGCGGGAATCGCAGCCCAGGCCATCCCGCCGAGAATGCCGGTCAGTAACATTGCGGGGAGCAAGAACGCGCTTGTACTTTCGTACCAAAAAACTGCGAGTCCCCCGCCGGCGATGGCGCCCGCGATGTACTGCCCCTCGGCGCCGATGTTCCAGATGCCTGCCCGAAAGCCAAACGACAAACCGATGCCAATCAGTACCAGGGGGCCTGCTTTAACCGCGACTTCTGATAGCCCGGAACTCGATGTCAGGGGTTCAACAAAATAAATGTAAAGCGCTGTTGCCGGATCTTTGCCCATCGCGAGGAAAATTATCCCGCCCGTCACGGCCGTTAACACCAGCGCCAGCATTGGCGACAGCCAGGCGGCCGATAAGGACTGCGTGCTTCTTGGTTCAAGCCGCAGCATATTTCGTCTTCTCTTGTTGTGTGTGTCGAACACCCATCAAAAGGCCGATATCTTCCGGTGTGACATCGTTGGCCGGGGTCGCGCTTGACAGCGTGCCTTGTGAAATTACGGCAATCCGGTCAGAGAGCAGGAAGATTTCATCAAGGTCTTGGGAAATCACGAGTACTGCAGCGCCGGCGCTGACCAAACGTTGAATTTCTTCATGTATGGCTGCAGCTGCGCCGGCGTCCACGCCCCAGGTCGGTTGCGATACGATCAAAAGCTGTGGCTCTTGAAGCATTTCACGACCGACAATGAACTTTTGCAAGTTGCCGCCTGAAAGACTGCTGGCGAGCGCACTGACGCCGGTCGTTCTGACATCAAAGTCACGTACGATGTTGTCGGCGAAACTGCCTACAGCATTCCAATCGATCAGCCCATTGGGGGAAAATTTCATTCGGGTGGAAGCTGTCAAAAAACTGTTTTCAACCAGTGTCATGTCGGCGACGGCGGCTTGTCCGATCCGCTCCTCTGGCACGAATACGGCGCCGAGATCGCGCCGTTCGTTCGGGTTTAGATGAGTTGCATCTGTACCTAGAATCTCAATTGTGCCCCCGAGTGGCGCGCCGGTTTCACCCGAAAGCGCGTCCATCAGTTCAATCTGTCCATTTCCGGCGATACCGGCGATGCCGAGGATTTCTCCACCTCGGACCGCGAAGTCGATGTCACTTAAATCCATCCCGTGTGGTTGATGGGAGTGGGTCGTAAGGGAGGACACCTGCAGGCCGATGTTTCCCTGTTGGGTTGTGGCCCGTTTTCTTACCGACTCGACCCGCTTCCCGATCATTTTCTCTGCGAGTGACCGTGCAGTTTCTGCCGACGGAATACAGTCATCGACACGCCGGCCGTTCCGAAGGATCGTTGCCTTGTCACACAATGATCGCACTTCCTCCAGCTTATGACTGATATAGAGAATCGCGCGTCTCTCCGCAGCAAGCTTACGCAAAGTTTCAAACAGCGTTTCTGTTTCCTGTGGGGTCAGGACGGAAGTCGGCTCATCGAGGATTAATAGCTGTGGGTCTTGCAGCAGACAACGGACGATTTCAATTCGTTGCCGCTCGCCCATCGAGAGTTCGTGTACGTGTCGGTCGGGCTGCAAGGCGAGACCGTACGCATCGGCAGTTTCTACCAGGCGGGCTCGCAATTTATCGTGATCTTCGCGTGGCAGGGCGAGGGCGACGTTCTCGAGGGTTGTCAGTGCCTCGAACAAAGAGAAGTGTTGGAACACCATGCCGATCCCGAATTCTCGCGCCTGTGCCGGATTGGCAATTTGCACGAGATCCCCATTCCAGTGGATATCTCCCTGATCGGGTCGCAGTACGCCATAGATGATCTTTACCAGCGTACTCTTGCCTGCACCGTTCTCACCCAGTAGGGCATGAATTTCCCCGGGTTGCACATCGAGATCAATCGCGTCGTTTGCGATACAGCCGGGAAAGACTTTACGGATTCCGGTGAGGGAGAGAAGCGGAGAGTCAGGGATGGGCACGGGCAAATAGGTTGACGAAGATTCGATCTTTCGGGACCAAATTAATAAGGAATCTTATCTTCTTTTTTTGTCCAGTCCTGAAAAGCGAGCGCCGCGACACGACTTTCACATCGGATCATTGGGATTTGGCGATCTGCCAAGTTCCGGCCGACCTCGCGGTAAATTTCCGCATCATCGAAGCCGATTCGAGCCGCATCCTGGCGGGTGTTAGCGTAATAGACGGATTCCAGCCGTGCCCACCAGATCGCAGCGAGGCACATAGGGCAGGGCTCACAACTGGTGTAGATGTTGGCCCTCTCAAGTGAGAATGTCGCAAGCGCACTGCAGGCATTTCGGATCGCGACAATCTCAGCGTGGGCACTTGGGTCACACTGAGATGTGACTTGGTTCCAGCCCTGGCCAATGATCTTGTCATCACGAACAATGATGGCGCCGAATGGCCCGCCTTCTCCGGCACGCATCTTTTCTTGCGAAATTTGCCCAGCAAGATCCATGAAACGAAGGTGTTTTGGATCCATTGTATTTATCCCTGTTGGTTCGAAACTGAGTCCGATTGGGAATCTACTTCTACTCGGTTTTCGGTTCCAAGCTCTTCGAATACCGTCAGAATTTCCGTCAGCGCAGCGAGCGCAATCACGCCGGGTTCCTTGCTGGTTGGGCCGCTCGTCCCAATCGGGCTGGTCAGGCGGTCAGCCGCTCGCGGCGATAACCCATCCTTTCGAAGTCGGTGACGAAACCGGGCAGCCTTGCTATGGCTGCCGATCAATCCGACGAATGCCAAGTCGTTTCGTCTGAGCAGAGCACGACACAACTCATAGTCGAGTTCATGACTGTGGGTCATCACAAGTACCGCCGCATTATGGGGAATGCTGCGCACGCAGATTTCGGGTTCGGTCATGTCAGCCACCGTCACGTTGTCTGCACGCGGCACGAGTGCGCGCATCGTATCCCTCGAATCCAACGCCACCAGCCGCAGCGGCAACTGGGAAGCGATGGTGCACAGCGAGCGCCCAACATGGCCGGCACCAAAAAGGAATAACCGGGGCCGCGGGTCGCGCAGTGACTGCAAGTGCACACCGGCGGTGGCAGCAACGCTGCGGCTTGCCGAGATTACTCGCGGTGTGGCGCTGGCATCGCCGGTCGGGAACAGCACTGCATCGTCTGTATCGCTTCGAATCGATTCCGCGGCTTTTTTGAGCCACGGAGCCGCATTTGCATCCAAAAGTTCCAGGGCAAGTTTTACGGCCCCTCCGCAGCACTGTCGAGCGTCCGGTCCGAGTATGCAGCGCAGCGTTGATCGGCGCCCGCGCCCGGGGTCATCCAGCAGTTCCTTTGCGGCATCTTCAGCGATTTGTTCGAGTTGACCGCCGCCGAGAGTACCGAGCGTGGCTTCGCGACTGACTAAAATCCAGGCGCCCGCGTCTCTCGGGGTCGAGCCTGCATCCTCGGTGACCATCACGAGGACGGCAGTGTCATTAGCGCCGATTCGTTCTAGAGCCGAGCTTACCCAGTCTACTGGCCCCGCCACGGCCCGTGTATTTGCTTCACTCATGCGGCCTTCCGTTCACGCAAGGCATCCACTGCATTCAAGATTGCCTCTGGGGTTGCGGGGGCCGGGAGGTGTGGCAGATCGCGATACGCATTGACGCTTGAAATAGCATCCACGATCGCCTGATGAACCGATAAGGCCAGCATCAGCGGCGGTTCTCCGACGGCTTTTGACCGGTAGATGGTCGCTTCCGGGTTCTTGCCGGCTTCGAAAATGCGTATCCGGAAGTGTTCTGGCCGGTCACTGCAGGTCGGAATTTTATAGGTTGAGGGTGCGTGGGTCTTGAGTCGACCGCTGGTATCCCACCATAACTCTTCTGTGGTCAGCCAGCCCATACCCTGGATGAATCCGCCTTCAATCTGGCCCTTATCAACGGCCGGGTTCAACGATCGGCCGACGTCATGAAGAATATCGACTGCGATCACGCGGTTCTCTCCGGTTAAAAGATCGATTGCGACCTCGGTGACTGCAGCGCCGTAGGCAAAGTAATAGAACGGTCGACCCGTTGCAGTGATCGGATCCCAGTGAATTTTTGGCGTGCGATAGAAACCAGTGGCCGAGAGCTGCACCCGGTTGAGGTACGCTTCCATGACCAGGTCCGAAAACGAAACTTTGCGCGCTCCTATTTGGATACGGCCCGAGTAAAACGCAATTTCTGTTTCCGGTACGCCATAGTGATTGGACGCAAATGCCGTCAGGCGTCGGCGGATGGTACGGGCCGCGTTCATTGCGGCCATGCCGTTCAGGTCGGAGCCGGATGATGCTGCGGTCGCAGAGGTATTGGGTACCTTGCCCGTGTGGGTGGCAGTGATCTGGATCTGATCGATATCAACCTGCAGTTCCTGTGCGACCACCTGTGCGACTTTAATAAAGAGGCCCTGGCCCATCTCTGTACCGCCATGATTGAGCTGGATACTGCCGTCTTTGTAGACATGCAGCAGCGCGCCCGCCTGGTTAAAGACCGTATTGGTAAAAGAAATTCCGAATTTCACGGGTGTTAGCGCCAGCCCCCGTCGAACGATGGGGCTTGAAAGGTTGTATTCGCCTATCTCCTGCCGACGTTGCCGGTAGCGACTGGTGACTTCCAGTTCCTCGACCAGGTCGTCCAGGATGAAGTCCTCTACCTGCATGTGATAGGGCGTTAGATCACGCGTGCCCCGCCCGTAAAAGTTGATTTTTCGGACATCCAGAGGGTCTTTCCCCACCTGGTGGGCGATGGCCTGAATCATTTGTTCTGCGACCAGCATGCCCTGGGGTCCACCGAAGCCCCGAAACGCAGTGTTGGATACCGTGTGGGTTCGACAGCGATCCGATCGGATTCGAACGGCGGGATAGAAGTACGCATTGTCGGCATGGAGCATGGCGCGGTCGTTGACCGGATCCGAAAGATCCCGCGAGAAGCCACAGCGGGAGGCCAGGTGAATATCGGCCGCCATGATGCGTCCTTCATCATCAAAACCGACATGCCAGTCCCCTTTAAATTCATGGCGCTTGCCGGTCATCAACATGTCGTCGTCACGATCGAGACGGCACTTCACCGCTTGGCCGGTCTTCACAGCTGCCAGCGCGGCCAGGGCCGCCCACTGCGCGGCTTGCGTCTCCTTGCCGCCAAATCCGCCGCCCATGCGGCGGACTTCCACGGTGACCGACCGATCGGTCAGGCCCAATACGGTGGCAGTTGCATGCTGCACCTCAGAAGGATGCTGGGTCGAGCAATAGATATGTACACCCCCGTCCTCGGCAGGAACCGCGAGAGACACCTGACCTTCCAGATAGAAGTGATCCTGGCCGCCGCTCCAGGCGGTGCCTTTTGCATGATGTGGCGCGTCTTCGAGGGCGGTTTGCCAGTCACCGCGCCCCATCTGCCGTTGTTCACTGACGAAAGTGCCGGCTTTAAGTGCCTGATCGATGGTCAGAATCGGATCCGACGGCGCGACATCGATCTTTCCAAGGCGTGCCGCCGACCGGGCTTCCTGGTAGCTGCGAGCGATCACCGCGAAGACCGGTTGGCGATGAAAGTGAAGTTCGCTTTTCGCCAGCAGGGGGTCGTCGCCGCAGCCTGTCGGGCTGACATCGTTGTTGCCAGGCACATCGGCTGCAGTCAGTACCAAGACAACACCGGGTGCTTCGCGAACGGCGGCAAGATCCATGCGCAGGATGCAGCCGCAGGTGACGTCAGCCGTACCCGGCGCAAGATAAAGGGTACCCGCCGGCTCGAAGATATCGTCAACGTATAGCGCTTCGCCGGTCGTGTGCTTGAGCGCGCTGTCATGACGAAGTGCCTCGCCAGCCACACCACGAAATTCAGGTCGTTCACCCATTGGCAAAAGACTGATTGCTGAGACCCGGCCATGTTTTCTCGTCATAGAGGTCTGGCAGATCGGTTGTTGTCATCGCGAGAAAATACTTCTCAAGAAGATTTCCTGCTGCACGTTGTCGATAGTGCGCGCTCGCGCGCATGTCCGTGATCGGGTCAAAATCGGTTGCCAATGCCTGGCGAGCCCGCGCTAAGGTCTCGTGATCCAGTGGCTGGCCGGTAAGTGCAGCTTCACATTGCCGCGCACGCTTCGGGGTTGCCGCCATGCCGCCGAAACAGATCCGCACTTCACGGACGATTCCCCCCTCAAGCTTTGCGGCAAAAGCGCCGAGCACCGCGCTGATGTCCTGATCGAATCTTTTGGCGATTTTCCAGCAGCGAAATCGAAGGTCACGATCGAGGGGGATTACGACCGACTCAACGAATTCGCCCGGCGCGAGGTCCTGTTGGCCGTAATCGACAAAAAAAGTATCCAGTGGAATCTCTCGCACACCGCCGGTGCTGGCGATGCGCAACCGGGCCCCCAGCGCAATCAGCACTGGAGGCAAATCGCCAATGGGCGATCCGTTCGCGATATTGCCGCCAACTGTACCTTGGTTACGGACCTGCCGGGACCCGAAGCGACGCAGCAGGCGATTAAGATCCGGTGATATTTCACTGAGTGTCGTACTCGCATCTTGCAACGAGACACCGGCACCGATCTCAAGTTTTTCATCGTTTTGCACAAGGCGTTGCAGTTCAGGGATCTGGCCGAGATAGATGACGGCGGACAATCGCTGACCCCATTTGGTAATCCAAAGGCCGATATCGGTCGCGCCGGCAAGGAGGGTCGCGCCAGGGTGGTCGGACATGATGGTGTGCAGATCTGCTCGAGAGCGTGGGGCTGCAAAAAAACCCCGATCACTTGTGCAGCAAAGTGGCTGGGTCTGGTTTTGCCATGCACGAAGAGTGGTTTCTGCAACTGCGGTATGTGCTTGCCAGGATTCTGGCAGCGGCGCCGAACAAGCTTCGCGAGCCGCGCTCACAATCGGCCCGTAGCCCGTGCAGCGGCACAGGTTCCCGGCGAGGTACTCGTCAATCTGGGCCCGGTCGACCGGGGTCGATTCGTTCTTGCAGGATGCAGCCCACTGTAGTCCTGCGAGTGACATGACAAACCCTGGGGTACAAAAGCCGCATTGAGACCCATGCTGGTCGGCCATGGCCTGTTGCACCGGGTGAATTTTCTCCCGACCGAGATGCTCGACTGTTAATACCTGCTTATTGTCTACCATGCCGAGCAGAACGATACAGGCGTTGGTAGGCAAGTAACGCAAGCCCTGATCATGAACTTCGCCGATGAGGACGGTGCAGGCGCCGCAATCACCTTCAGCGCAGCCTTCTTTGGTGCCGGTCAGGCGGGCGTGGGTGCGAAGGTAATCCAGCAGGGTCAGATTTGGGTCGGCGAGTTCCACCTCGGTCGGTTGAGACCCGAGCAGAAAACGAACGCGCCCTCTGGCATTCTGCATTCAGCTTCCTTGACCATTAGGCGGCATCAGCTGCCGCGATAGGTGCTGTACCCGTACGGAGAGATGAGAAGCGGTACGTGGTAGTGCCCCTCGGGCTCTGCGACGCCAAAGCGCAGCACCACCCGGTCGAGAAACGGGGGCTCGGGCAGGTCCACTCCTCTTGACCGGAAATAATCCCCGGCCATAAACACCAGCTCGTAGGTGCCGACCGTGAAATCAGCGTCCTCAAGTACGGGACCGTCATTACGGCCATCGGTATTCGTATGCCCTGACGCGATTTCGCTGCGCTGCGGGTCGACCCGGTACAAGACCCAGGCCATCCCCCCAGCGGGCTGGCCGGCTGCGGTATCCAGAACGTGAGTTGTTAGTTGGCCCAATGGTCTTTTCCTCGCGGTTTTGTCGAATCCGCCGCCTTCAAATGTCGGCTGAGCTTGCAGAGTACCGGTATTATCGGGCCTTTCAAGATGGCAGGGATGAACTTCGTGGAGCCAACCGCACGCTTTAGCGTCAGCGGACCCTTACGAAATGCGTCCCCCAGTACCGGTTGATGGAGCGCAGGCGACGAGCAAACAGCGATGGCTGATCATTCTGCTTATCCACGAAATCTTCAAGGTTATGGTCAAAGTCCCCCGCAGGCAGCGTGGCCGAGTGGCGCCCGGCTTGCGCTGCAGTTTGTGCTGAATTACGAGGAAGGGGGCGAGAACTGTGTGTTGCATGGCGACCCGGCATCGGAAGCCTTTCTTTCCGAAATTGTCGGGGCGGCGCCGTGGCCCGGTCAGCGGCACCTGAGCATGGAGTCGATCTACGAGTACGGGGCACGGGTCGGTATCTGGCGGCTGCTGGATCTTTTTCGGCGTAAAGACATTCCGCTGACGCTGTTCGCTGTCGCCATGGCGCTCGAGCGCAACCCGGCTGTAGCCGATGCGGCGCTAGAAGCGGGTCACGAAATCTGCTCGCATGGCTACCGTTGGATCGATTACCGCGATGTGCCACTCGAGGTCGAACGCGAGCATCTTTACAAGGCCATTGACATCATTCAGCGCGTAGCCGGCGAACGGCCGTTTGGTTGGTACACCGGTCGGACCAGCGAAAATACCCGCGCGCTGGTCGTAGAAGAAGGCGGATTTTTGTATGACGCCGACGGCTATAACGATGATCTGCCGTATTGGATCCGGGTCACAGACAAAGATCACCTGGTGGTGCCCTACACCCTTGATGCGAACGACATGCGTTTTGCAACGCCCCAGGGATTCAACTCAGGCGATCAATTCTTCACCTATCTGCGTGACAGCTTCGATACGCTTTACGCGGAGGGCGCTAGAGTCCCGCGGATGATGTCGGTGGGCCTGCATTGCCGCTTGGTCGGGCGGCCAGGGCGCATTCGTGCCCTCGAGCGGTTTATCGATCATGCCCGGCAGCACGACGAGGTCTGGTTCTGCCGCCGCATCGATATTGCGCGCCATTGGCGTGAGCATCATCCACCGCCTAGGACGTGATGCCCCGATTGCAGGACATCCCCGATCATTCATTTTCGAATCACCGTCCAAGCCAGATGGATCGCGACGAATTTGTCGCTATTTTTGGTAACGTATTCGAACATTCTGCCTGGATTGCAATGCAGATCTGGGACACCGGCCTTATGCTGCGGGACGACACCGCAGCAGGTCTTTGCAGCGCATTCATCGACGTGGTCGAAGCAGCAGGCCGCGAGCCTCAACTGGCGCTGCTTCGCGCTCACCCGGATCTTGCGGGGCGCCTGACCCGACGAAGTGACGTGACCGATGCCTCTCGAAACGAGCAGGCGAGCGCTGGCCTTAACGATTGCAGCGACGACGAATTTGAAGAATTTCAGGACCTCAACCGGCGTTACACCGAAAAGTTCAACTTTCCGTTTATTCTCGCGGTGCGGAGTCGCCATCGCACCGAGATACTGGAGGTCTTCAGGCACCGAGTGGACAACGATGTCGAGGATGAATTCAGGGAAGCATTGCAGCAGGTTTACCAGATCGCCCGGCTGCGGCTCAGCGACATTCAATAAACCTGCCGAGTTGCAATTTAGTACGGTGATTAGATTGCTACAGATTGCCTTGACCTGTATCATTCGCGCCTTGAGATGAGACAAGTTTTTCAAGTGGTAACGTCAAAGGAACCGGGTCGGTTCCTTTTTTTTGTCTCAAAGGCGGAGCTTTAATTGGCTGAAAGAGCGGTCCTTATCCTCGAGGACGGCACGCTGTTTTCAGGTCGCTCCGTGGGTAGCCGAGGCGAGTCTGTCGGCGAAGTTGTGTTCAATACCGCCATGACCGGCTATCAGGAAATCCTGACCGATCCCTCGTATGCCCGTCAGTTCGTCACGCTGACCTGTCCGCACATCGGCAACGTCGGCGTCAACGCAGATGATGATGAGTCACGTCGCGTGTACGCGGCTGGTCTGGTAATTCGAGATTTGCCCTTAACGCTCAGCAATTTTCGCGCTGAAGAATCTTTGCCGGTATTTCTTTGTCGCCAAGGCATTGTCGCCATCAGTGACATCGATACCCGCAAGCTGACGCGGCTTTTGCGCGACAGGGGAGCCATGAATGGCTGTCTACAAGCCGGGATGATTGATCCCGAGACCGCGTTAGAGAAAGCGCGGGCCTTTCCTGGCCTTAAGGGTATGGATCTCGCTCGAGAAGTGACCACCAAGACGCCATACGCTTGGCACGAGGGTGTGTGGCGTTTGGAGGGAAGAAAAGGCTTGGCCCCAGCCACGCGTTGCCGGGTCG